>SMVA01423513.1_pt1 | contig 14879 bp, 13 predicted proteins | sample 2456451 | NCBI WGS metagenome assembly SMVA01 (sample SAMN11095933, study PRJNA526329) | marine sediment metagenome | biome: Marine sediment; feature: Surficial sediment; material: Deep marine sediment; isolation source: Hadal surficial sediment | place: Pacific Ocean | collected 2014-05 | depth...
ATTACAGCTACCTTCGATGCCGGTGCACCGGTTTGTGCAACAAATATCACTGCACCTGGTGTTTGGTATGTATTTACAGACACGACTGGTCTGGTGACCGACTATACACTATCTATGTGTGACGGTGGAACGGATTACGACAGTAAGATAACTGTATGGACAGGAGATTGTGGCGCATTGGTTTGTGTAACCGATAACGATGACACTTGTGGTCTTCAGTCTGAAGTAATGTTCCAGGGAGATGGTCTTACCACGTACTACATTTTAGTACATGGATTTGGATCTGCTACCGGTAACTTCTCTATGGCCTTAACATGTGTTCCGGTACCTCCACCAAACGATATGATCCTTAATTCTATCGATGTGGATGAAATTGGATTCCCATATACAGATCCTGCAGTTGCAATGCCAGCTGCTACGACTGAAAATGGAACGCCAGCTGGTTGTGATAACGCTGGGGCAAAAGGAGTATGGTATAACTTCGTTCCTGATGGAGATGGATTTGCTACGGCAGAAATTATTACTCCAGGCGGAGCCAGTACTTTGTTTAGTGTAAACAATGGACCTTTGGCAGGTGATTATGTTGCTTTACAGGGAGATTTTGGAGGGGCATTACCAAATAATACTCCATTAACTGAAGATACGGTTCTCGTAGATGATGCTACAGGTGACCCTACTGATGCTTGTGAACCAATTATTAATGGAGCTTCATTAGCAGGGAAAATTGCAGTTGTTAGACGGGGAAGTTGTGAGTTTGGACTTAAGGCATTACATGCTCAAGATGAAGGAGCAATTGCCGTTATTGTAGTAAACAATGTGCCAGGTGATCCAACTGGTATGGCAGGTGGAATGTATGGTGACGATGTTACTATTCCTGTTGTAATGATTACTGATGTTGATGGTGAAGCAATTATTTCTGAACTAGAAGGTGGTGGCACCGTGAATGTATCGATAATTTCAATTCCGGGAGGATTAAGTTCTGTAACATTCTATACAGCACCGGATGAGAATGCAATTGAAACCGACCTTACCCTTGTTGACTTTAATGGTAACCAGTGTGTTCCTGGAACATCTGCTATCATTCCAACAACTGCGGGTCAGGCATATTATGTATATGTGACTAACGGAGCAATAACAGATATCGTGATCGATGGAGAAAATCTGGGTGCTGATGATAATGCGTTCGAAGGATTTATTTATTATCCAAACCCGACCGATGGGATTCTTAACTTGATCTCTATCGAGAACATAGACGATGTAGTTATTTACAATCTTCTTGGACAACAAGTGTTGAACCAAACTATTCGGGCTACTAGTGTTGAATTGAATGTTTCTAACCTTACCGTAGGTGCTTACATTATGAAAGTATCTGTTAACGGGCAGATAGGAACTTACAAGATTATCAAGAGATAATTTTTGATAGGTCTTTTAATAGAGAGCCATCCCGCTAATTAGCGGGATGGCTTTTTTTCTTTGACCTCCATAGCTTTGGCGAAGGAAGGTTTTGACCTCCATTAGCCTCTTCGTGCATCGAAGCTTTCCTTCGATCAACGAAGTATTGACGAAGTTGATTGCGAAGTTGCATGGCGAAGGATGGTATTATTGTGTATTTTTACGGTATGCATTTGGAATACTCTTTTATAATTCCTGTATACAACAGACCACAGGAAATACAGGAACTTTTGGAAAGTTTCCTGTTACTATCCTTTCCGTCATCTTTTGAAATTGTTATCGTGGAAGATGGGTCTTCTGAAACATCCAAAAACATTGTACACTCTTTTTCCAATAAATTAAACCTATCCTATTATATTAAAGAGAATACGGGGCCCGGTGATTCGCGTAATTTTGGAATGAAAAAAGCAAAAGGGAATTACTTTATTATTCTGGATTCAGATTGTTTAATGCCTCCCCATTATCTTCAAACGGTAGATCGATTCTTACACTCAACCTATTTCGATTGTTATGGCGGTGCAGATACAGCTCACACTAGCTTTACCCGTTTGCAAAAGGCCATAAATTATGTGATGACCTCCTTCCTGACGACCGGTGGAATTCGAGGGAATATCAATAGCGTTACAAAATTTGAACCCAGAAGTTTTAATATGGGTATTTCAAAAAAAGCGTTTGAAGCAACGGGCGGATTTTCAAAAATTCACCCTGGGGAAGACCCGGATCTGTCTCAAAGGATCTTGAAAGCAGAACTTAAAACTACATTTATCCCCGACGCATCTGTATTTCACAAAAGAAGAATATCCTGGAAGAAATTCTATACCCAGGTAAAAAAATTCGGGACCGTTCGCCCAATTCTCAATAGCTGGCATCCCGGCTCATCAAAAATAACATTTTGGTTCCCGACCTTGTTCGTGTGTTTTGTCATAACTTCTATACTTTTAAGCTTCTTTCTTCACCGGATGGCGATTCTTCCGTTAGTGGTGTATTTGGCGTTGGTCTTCATTGACGCTTCAGTTAGAAATAAAAGTATTTTAATCGGTGTTCTCTCTATATTAGCCCTTTTCGTTCAGTTTTTCGGATATGGACTGGCGTTTTTGAAATCCACTTTCTACATTCAGATATTAAAGAAAGATCCGCAAAAACAATTCCCATATTTATTTTTTAAGTAATTTTATTCCATGACAGGACAGACTAGAAAATACAGAACCTTAAAATTGAAGACGTTTTTGTTGTTTCTTCTTCTAGCCATGTTGATCTGGGTGCTTACTAAATTTTCAAAAGAATCTATCGCTACCATTAGTACAAATCTGGCGTATATTAATCTACCAAGCACCGTTTCTGTTTCACCTGATACTCCTCAAGATCTCGAATTCGATATTTCGGCAAATGGATTTCAATTTTTATCCTATAAACTCAACGTCCCGACTATCAATATAGATATTTCCAAATATTATGAAGAGGGAGATACCCATATATTGATCTCAAATTCAGAATTGAACAAGATAATTACTTCTCAACTGGACAATTACACCCGGGTTAGCCATATATCATTAGACGAATTGCGGGTTGATCTCGATCCAATTGTCTCAAAAAAGGTAGTCGTGCAATTCATTTCTGAAATTGAATACAAGGAGGGATATAAGTCTTTGGGCAAAGTGATCTTGAAACCCGATTCTGTTGAGGTATCCGGTCCATCAGAAATTTTGGATAGTATTCAAAGTATCATTACTGAGACCTTCGTCATAAAGGAAGTTTCGGAATCAATAAATGTGACCCTGATGTTACAAAATCCTAAAAACTCGATCCTGGTACTTTCAAATGAAACGACGGAGCTACAATTAATTGTTGAGGAGTTCACTCAAAAACACCTTACAATTCCTGTAGAGGTCATCAATATACCAAGTGACATCGAATTAAGGCTATTACCGGAAAGTATCGAAGTGAGTTTCGAGGTTTCGCTGAGTGAGTTTAATCGTATTTCTGAAAAAGATTTTAGAATGGTTTGTGATTACGCTGCAAGGCCTTCAGAAGAAAATTTTATGATACCAAAATTGCTGATAATACCGGAAGGATTGTACCATATTGAACTGAAAACTAAAAAGATCGAATATTTAATTTTTAAATAAATTGAAAGTAGTTGGGCTTACAGGAGGTATAGGAAGTGGTAAATCAACCGTAGCCGGGTTTTTTGTCGAATTAGGTGTGCCTGTCTATATTGCCGACTTAGAGGCGAAACGACTCACCAACACTTCAAAGGTCATCCGGAAAAAAATAATTGCCCTACTTGGAAAAGATGCTTACAATAAGGACGGGATCAATAGAATATTTGTTGCCGATAAGATCTTTAACGATAAGAGTATTTTAAAGCGAGTTAATAAAATAATCCATCCCAAAGTAGCGCTCCATTTTCAGCGCTGGATGTTAAAACAGACCGCACCCTATTGTATTAAGGAAGCCGCGATCCTCTTTGAAAATGGTAACTATAAAAATTGTGACTATATTATTTTGGTTACTGCACCTACACCAATTAGGATAAAACGTGTGCTGAAAAGAGATATGACCACGGAATTCGAGATCGAGAATAGAATTTCTAATCAGTGGGACGATGAAAAGAAAATTCCTCTTGCCGACTTTCAAATCGATAATATTGACCTGGAGGCCACTAGATCAAAGGTAAAGGAGCTACACCTGCGTTTCTTAGAGGGCTAATACGCTCGATTAGAAACGTTTTGTTAACATTTGGTTAAACAACCCAAACGCTAAATGTTAAAATCTTAATTTTGACCTATGAACAAAAATTTGTTTGCCCTTCTTATTGGCTTAATGTCACTTTCGCTTTTAGGGATCGTTTTTGTTCAGGGATACTGGATCAATAATGCTTATCAAACGAAGGAAGAGCAATTTACATTTAATGTAAGACAAATATTGATTAAGGTAGCCAGTAAAATTCAGTTAAGGGAAACAGAGGATTATTATAGGCTGTATAGCGGGCTGATCGACAGTATAGAGCAACCGGACAATGTAAGTGTAACTGAACTTATTTATCGCATTGTCAACGAAGACAAAAATGAGACCGTCATATTTTCGGATGGTATAATTGAAGAGGATTACAAATTGTATTCCGGTTTTTTTGACACTGAGTATGATAGTATTCAGTTTAAAAAGATCACTAATAAAAAGAAAACAACCTGGATCACCGGCAGATTGGATGGAAGTGGGTACACAACACAAAGTAAAATTGATTTTGTGAGAATGAGGGATTATGAACGGAAGAGATTTGAAACTATGATCAGTAATATTTCGACCGGCATACCCATTCATAAACGAGTATCTGAAGATGAAATAAAAGAACTGATCACCCGGGAATGTATTGAAAGAGGATTAACGCCAAAATTTGAATTCGCAGTGTATAGCAATGAATTAGCAACTAAGATACGTTCAAATTATTTTGATCTGGATCCATCGAGTACGTATGGGGTTCCTTTGTTTGTTAATGACAATTTGAACACGAGTTTTATATTGTATGTGAATTTCTTCGGAAAGGGGAAAGAAATACTAAATACGATTTTGGGAATGGCTATACTGTCACTCGCGTTTACTACGGTGATAATATTGGCCTACTCTAACGCCCTGAGACAGTTATTCAGACAACGACAGATCTCTCAAATCAAAACCGATTTTATAAACAACATGACCCACGAATTTAAAACACCTATTGCTACGATAAATTTGGCATTGGATGCGATGAAGAATCCAAAGGTCGTAGACGATAAAGAATTTATATCGCGGTATTTAAATATTATTCGCGAAGAAAATCGACGTATGCATGCCCAGGTAGAGAATGTATTGCGCATTTCGAAACTCGAGAAAAATGAGCTCGACCTACCTAAGGAGCGAGTTAAATTGCATGAAATTGTAGAAGATGCCATCTCACATGTTAATCTTATCGTCGAAAGTAAAGGGGGTTATATCAAAACACACTTTGATGCGATGAAATCTTCTGTGCTCGCCAACGACTTACATCTTACCAATGTGATAGTGAATGTATTGGACAATGCCGTGAAGTATTCAGAAGAAGCCCCTAAAATTGATGTATTTACCGAAAATGTCAATGACAATATCATTCTGAAGATCCAGGATCATGGGTTGGGAATGTCAAAAGGCGTTCAGAAAAGAATATTCGAAAAATTTTATCGCGAATCGACCGGCGATATTCATAATGTAAAAGGTCACGGACTTGGACTATCCTACGTAAAACGGATTTTAAGCGATCACAACGCGGAGATTTACGTAGAAAGTGAAAAAGGAAAAGGAAGTACCTTCATAATAAAAATGCACTTAATATCATAATATATGGAAACTGAAAACAAAAAAATCTTACTCGTCGAGGATGATCCTAATTTTGGAACTGTACTCAAAGATTACCTTTCAATGAATGATTACGACGTGACCCACGCGAAGAACGGAATGGAAGGATTTGAAAAATTTAAAAAAGATGACTTCGATCTTTGTATCCTTGATGTGATGATGCCATACAAAGATGGTTTTACCCTTGCCAAGGAAATCAGAGAAAAAAATGAAGATGTACCTATTATCTTCCTCACTGCGAAAGCGATGAAAGAGGATGTATTAAAAGGATATAAAGTAGGTGCGGACGATTATCTCAATAAGCCGTTCGACAGTGAAGTTCTGTTGATGAAGATCAAGGCGATCATCCAGCGAAAGGCTACAGACTCAATTGCAGACAGCAAGCAATTTGAATTCAACGTGGGAAATTTCCACTTGAACTCGAAACTTAGGTTCCTGACGTATAAAAAAGAGGCACCCAATAAATTATCTCCCAAAGAGAATGACCTGTTGCGCCTGCTGGCTTTACATAAGAACGATCTAATGCCTCGAGAACTGGCGCTAACTAAAATTTGGCGAGATGATAACTATTTCACTTCCAGAAGTATGGATGTGTATATCGCTAAACTCAGAAAATACCTGCGCAAAGATGACGGTGTGGAAATAATCAATATTCACGGAGAAGGCTTTCGTTTGCTGGTGAAAGACGAGGTAGACCAATAGCAGTTAGAGATTAAGTGAAAAAAACGCCCATTAATGGGCGTTTTTTGTTTTTATAAATCTGGTGATCTCCGTAGGATCTGTAGTGTAGTCAAACCAATGAATCGCATCGTTCTTCTTAAACCAGGTGATTTGTCTTTTGGCAAATCGGCGGGTGTTTTTCTTTATTTCTGAAATAGCTTCTTCCAAGGTTGTATCGCCTTCAAAATATTGAAACAATTCACGATAGCCAACTGTTTGTAATGCATTTAGGTCTTTATGCCCTAAGAGTTTCCGGGCTTCTTCTACCAAGCCCGCTTCCACCATCAGATCCACACGGCGGTTGATATGATCATATATTATTTCACGATCGGCCGTAAGACCGATAAAAAGAGTATGGAAGTTTCGTTCCTCGGAAGTATTATTTAAAAAGTGGGAAAAGGGTTTTCCTGTTCCTCTATAGATCTCGAGTGCTCTGATAAGACGATGATGATTTTGGATATCCACCTTACTGAAATAAACAGGATCTACACTTTCGAGTTCTTTCTGTAAGGGTCCGATTCCGAAGGATTCATATTGGCTATTGAGTATTTCCCTTATGTCTGAAGGAACTTCTGGAATTTTATCGAGACCTTTCGTGACAGCATCCACGTAAAGCCCGGAACCCCCTACCATCACTATGATTTTGTGTTTTACGAATAGTTCATCCAGTAGCTCGATCGCGTCTTTTTCAAAATCTCCAACACTGTAGTCTTCAAAAATACTTCGGTTTTGGATGAAATGGTGTCGAACAACTGCCAACTCTTCCGCTGAGGGTATAGCGGTACCAATCGTCATTTCTTTAAAAAACTGTCTTGAATCTGCCGAAAGTATTTCCGAAGAAAAGGTTTCAGCAATTATGAGAGAGAGTTTTGTCTTCCCGATAGCAGTAGGGCCTACAACACAAATTAATAAAGGATTTTGGTAAGACATTAGACTGGGTCTTCCGAAGGATTAAGTTCCGCAGCACAGGAATGACAGAATTTAGCGTTGTCCTTGTGATGAGATTCGTTGCAATTGGGACAGTTTTGAGTATTCGTGTCGATATGTCGATCAGCTTTAGAATATTCCACAGTTACGATACCCGTTGGAACCGCAATGATACCATACCCCATTATCATAATTATACTGGCGATAAATTGCCCTAAGGGAGTGGCGGGAGAGATGTCTCCATAACCAACGGTGGTGAGTGTAACTATACACCAATATACGCTTTTCGGGATACTGGCATAGCCGTTTTCCTCCCCTTCTACGAGGTACATGATGGTTCCGGCAATAATTGAAATAATAAGTACGGCAAAAAGGAAAATAAAAATTTTAGCTCTGCTGTTTATCAGGGCCCTTTTTAATTTATTGGATTCGCCAATATAACGCGTGATCTTTAGAATACGGAATATCCGTAACAAGCGCAAAGCCCTTATGGTAAGCAGGTAACTGCTTCCGGCCAAAATAAAAGAGAGATACAGGGGGATAGTGGATATGAAATCGATGATCCCATAAAAACTGAATATGTATTTAAAAGGCTTTTTAACGGTAACGATACGAGCGATATATTCAAAACTAAAAAAAATAGTGATCACCCATTCCCCGATGTACAAATACTCGTGGTACTTAACATCTAATGATCTCACACTTTCCAACATTACAAAGATGACACTCAGTAAAATAAGAATTAACAATATAATGTCAAAAAGCTTACCCAAAGGGGTGTCGGCCTCATAAATGATTTCGTGGAGTACAGTACGCCAGTTTCTTCGCTTTGCAGAACTCAATGGGTTGTTTTTTCAATTATAAAGGTAATCAAGTTTCCTTACATAGCCGTTTCTTTGGGCAACATTACAGTTTTAAGCACCTTATTTCTGCGAAGATATCCTTGAATAATATGTTGCGCATCGCGATTGTTTTGCATAGGTGTTATAATCGATCTCAGTACTTCGGAATTATCGATTTGAAAGTTGAGATTATAATATCCAAAGCCTTTATACTGTCCATTTTCAATTAAAATGACGGATCGCTCATCGATGTCACGCCCCTTGTCAATAATCAGCATATGTTTATTTTCGTAGCTATGGTTATTCAGAAAAGTCTCGACTCTAGTATTGTATTCCTCGGGAGATTCCTTGTTGATACAAGCTCCTAAACATTCTTTAATGGTGTATAGAAAACAATTTCCCTTAGTACTGTGTAGTCCTGTTAATTTCTGGCAGAGTTGGTTGGCTTCTGTGATCTTAAAAAGCACCGATTTGGCTTGCTGATAGTTGGTAAAGGTGGTAATGGCCTTCTTGCGAGCATCTGCTTTTTCAATTTTTAAGTTGATATATCCTTCATCATCTATAAAAGAACAAAGTTGATACGTATATAGAGTTCTTCGCAAAGCCCTGTTATATATGGGTTTGTTCTGCTTTATTTCCTCACTTTCCTTTAACAAGGCAATAAGTTCACTCCCTGTTTTTTCGTAAGTGATCGATGCGACCTCCAGTTGAATTCTCTTGGATTTACGCTTGTCACTGGTGAAATGTTGTGTAAGACGTTTTTTGATGTTCTTACTTTTCCCGATATAGATAATAGTCCCATCTTCTTTGTGTATATAGTACACACCTGTTGCCGAAGGAGCATCTCCGATAAGATCCAATAATTTGGGTTCAAGATATAGCTTCGGGTCCTTGCGAATACTTTCGGTGATGATCTCTTTTCCCGAATCCTTAGTCAATAACAATTTAAACAGATCGAGTGTGGCTTTTGCATCTCCTTGCGCACGGTGTCGATCGCTGATGGGAATACCTAATGACCTCGTTAACTTTCCAAGACTGTAAGATGGCATATCCGGAATTAATTTTTGAGCCAATTCAACGGTGCATAAAGTCTCTTTTTCAAATGGATAGCCCAAACGATCGAATTCTGTGGTCAGGATACGATTGTCGAATTGGGCGTTGTGCGCTATCAGTATGCAATCTTTGGTTATTTCTATTACACGCTTGGCGATCTCGTAAAATTTAGGCGCACTACGCAGCATTTCATTATTGATCCCGGTAAGGTTGGCCACAAATGGTTGAATTTTTCGTTCCGGATTGACCAAACTCGAAAACTGATCTGTAATTTTATGACCGTCGAAACGGTATACGGCAATTTCGGTAATACCTTCTTCATTGTAACTTCCTCCTGTGGTTTCGATATCTATAATTGCGTACACTTACTATTTTTTGTTTATGCGTTTATCTGTTTGTATGTCTAATTGTTGAATCGTTCAATCATAACTTCCGTCTTCATGCATAATGCTTCTCAAATCTCACATCTCACTTTATTCTTCAAGTTACAAAATTACTCAACACCGCCTTTGCCATCATTCTGGTAATTCCTCGCTCCGAATATAGCACTTCCCACGCGGATCATATTACTACCATATTCGAGGGCTAGAGGATAATCGGCGCTCATCCCCATAGAGAGATATTGTAGCTTGCACGTATCTTTGACGGCATTAAAAAATGTTTGCAGTTTGCCAAATTCAGTGGAAAGTTGTGCTTGATCATCTGTGAAAGTCGCCATCCCCATAAGACCTATGATCGTAATATTTTCGAGTGTTTTTAACTCTTCGGAAATAAATAATGCCTTGGCCTCCTCTTCATTTATCCCAAATTTACTGTCTTCTTCAGCGATTTTTATTTGTAACAAACAATCGATCACTCTATCGTGCTTTGCTGCTTGTTTATTTATCTCATTTAAGAGTTTTAAGCTATCTACTGCATGAATTAAACTCACGAAAGCTGCCATATATTTCACCTTGTTTCTCTGTACATGTCCTATCATATGCCATTCGATGTCCTTGGGCATTTGGTCCCACTTAGCGACCATTTCCTGGATCTTATTTTCCCCAAACACTCTATGTCCTGCATCATAGGCCTGTAAGATCTCATCAACAGATTTTGTTTTGGTCACAGCCACCAAAGCGACTCCTTCCGGTAAAGAATCTTTAACTCTTTTTATGTTTTCTGAAATGCTCAATCTCTAAAATTCATATATGGTAACGCCACTGCGTAGCTTGGGTTCAATATAAGTACTTTTGGGTGGCATCGTTAGGCCTTCATCTGAAATTTTCTTCATTTCGTCAATCGTAATAGGCATTAATCCAAATCCGACTTTAAAATCTCCCGAATCCACCAAAGACTTGACATATACTAGATCTTTCTTTCCGTTGGAATAATTGATGCGTTGGTCGCTACGGACGTCTTCAATTTCCAAAATGGGTTTTAAAATTGTCGAATATAAGATCTGGGTGTCCAAAGCATCCAGTGCACTATTAAAATTGTACAAATTCATCCGAAGGTATAAAGAATAAAATTCCCCATCGAGATACATGCTAAAATGATGCTTTTTTGAAGGTTTATAATAGGATTGTCCTCTGTTTTCAATACGATAAAAGGTATCGAGCTTTATCAAAAAATCCTCCTTACTCAATCCATTCAAGTCTTTGATCAGGCGATTGAATTCGTAGATCTTCAACTCACTTTCGGGAATGAGGTAGCTCATAAAAAAATTATAAGGTTCCTCTCCCGTATGTTCCTCATTTTCGGATTTATAATCCTGTGCCAATAGATACGAAGAAGCCGTGCGATGGTGTCCATCTGCAATATAGATGGAGCCCATTTCGGTAAAGAGCTTTTTAATTGCCGAAATAATTTTGCCATCGCTCACATTCCATAAATAATGGGTATCGCGGTAGGTAGTTGTAAATTCGTATTCCGAACGACTCCGCATAACATCTTCTATCAAATTTTTAAGTTCAGGATTGTCCGGGTAGGTGAGAAGGACGGCTTCGGCGTTAAAACCGACAGTTTTCAAGTAATCTTTGAATAATGTTTCTCTATATTCGATGGTGTCTTCATGTTTCTTGATAACGTTATTTTCATAGTCTTTGACACTAGCAGCGGCAACAATTCCGTGGAATATCAAGCCATCACGATTTACGATTTTGTATATATAATAACAGGGTGATGGATCCTGTAAAAAAACAGCCTCTTCTTTAAACTCTTGATATCGATTGCGAACCATTGTATATCGTTCCTTTCCGGAGATCGTTTTATGATACTTAAATCCCGGATTGATAATTTGCAAAAATGAAAACGGATTATCACGCAAGCGAGCCTCCTGTTCATCTGCAGAATAACTATGATAGGATCGTGAAGCGACCAGGCTCACTTTATCACGAGTGGGCCTAACGGCTCTGAATGGAATGATCTTCGCCAAAATTAATTAAATTGTTTAGCAACCGTTTCGGCCTTCCTGTTTTCTGAATAATCATAAAATCCCTCTCCGCTTTTCGATCCTAGTTTTCCGGCCATCACCATATTCACCAATAACGGGCAAGGCGCATATTTTGGATTCTTATAACCATCATGCATCACATTCATGATGGATAGACAGATATCCAGGCCAATAAAATCGGCCAATGCCAACGGTCCCATAGGATGAGCCATACCCAGCATCATCACCGTATCGATTTCTTTCACTCCTGCAACCCCATTGTAGAGGGTTTCAATGGCTTCATTGATCATGGGCATTAGGATGCGGTTGGCGACAAAACCGGGATAGTCATTGACCTCAACAGGAACTTTATTCAATTTCTTGGAGATTTCGGCTACGGCCTGATAGGTTTCATCACTGGTATTATATCCTTTAATGAGCTCTATCAATTTCATAATGGGTACCGGATTCATAAAGTGCATTCCAATGACCTTATTGGGACGAGAGGTCACCGACGCAATTTGAGTGATGGAAATTGACGAAGTATTGCTCGCTAAAATAGTGTCGTCCGGGCAAAATTTATCCAGATCTTTGAATATCTTCAGTTTGAGATCTACATTTTCAGTGGCGGCTTCCACCACTAGACTTGCGTATTCCACCCCTTCTTCCATACCGGTAAAGGTGGTGATATTGGCGAGTGTTTTATTTTTATCCTCTTCGGAAATCCGCTCTTTGGCAACCATTCTATCCAGATTTTTGGTGATGGTGGACATTCCTTTGTCCAGGACAGCTTGAGAGATATCGATGAGTTGCACTTTATAATCAAATTGAGCAAAGGTATGGGCAATTCCGTTACCCATAGTTCCGGCTCCGATCACAGCTACATTCTTCATATTTAGATTTTAGATGTTAGTAATAAGATGTTAGATATTAGAAATAAGATATTAGCCTATAGCATTTTAAAATTTTCAATAACCTGCATGGCGACTTTCAGTGCATTGGTGCCTTGTTGTAGCGTAACTACCGGGGTTGTATTATTCACAATGGCGTCTGCAAACGTATCGAGTTCGTCTAAGATGGCGTTGTTAACTTCTATTTCAGGATTATCAAAATAGATCTGTTTTTTTACCCCTTCGGCATTGGTGAGGATCATGGCAAAATCGTCTGGGTCTTTAGGAGCATCCTTCATTTTTACCACCTCGCATTGCTTTTCTAAAAAATCTACAGAGATATAGGCATCCTTTTGAAAGAAACGAGCCTTCCGCATTTTTTTCATGGAGATACGGCTTGCCGTAAGGTTGGCAACACATCCGTTTTCAAATTCGATTCGGGCGTTGGCGATATCCGGTGTTTCAGAGATCACCGAAACTCCGCTTGAATACACATTTTTCACTTCAGAATCGACCACACTCAAGATGGCGTCTATATCATGGATCATTAAGTCCAGTACTACCGGTACATCGGTTCCGCGCGGATTGAACTCTGCCAGGCGATGGGCTTCAATGAACATAGGATTTTCAAATTTATCGCGAACCGCCATAAATGCCGGATTGAATCGCTCCACATGACCTACTTGTCCCTTTACATTATTTTCTGAAGCCAGCACTAAAAGTTTCTCGGCTTCCTCAACCGTTTGGGTGATGGGCTTTTCAATAAACAGATGTTTTCCCGCTTCCACTACTTTTTTAGCACATTCGAAATGATGAATAGTAGGCGTAACCACATCGATGACATCGCAGGCCTCGATCAATGAATCCATAGACGGAAAACTTTTATAACCCAATTCATCGGAAATTTTCTTGGATGCAATAGTATCTGAATCGTAAAACCCGATGAGCTGATATTTCTCGGATTGGTTGAGTAGTTTTAAGTGAATTTTCCCCAGGTGGCCCGCACCTATTACTCCGGCTTTTAGCATGGGCGTTATTTTTGCACAAAGATACCTTTTTTGAGTGAAATTTACGAACACCATTCACGTTTTACGAGATGGATTTACTAGCTTTGTTTCTGAAAAAATACAGATTATTATTTAAATCAAAATACCTGTAAAGTATATCCAATTGAAATATATTAAGCCTTGATGAAAGACACGTTTACTCACAAAGGAATGCGAAATAAATTGGTCAAAACCCTTAAGATGAAGGGGATTGCCGATAAAAACGTATTGGATGCCATCGGTACCATACCAAGGCATTGGTTTATGGATAGCGGCTTTATTGATCATGCTTATGTGGATAAAGCCTTTCCCATTGGGGCAAACCAAACCATCTCACAACCGTATACAGTCGCCCGCCAAACCGAATTGTTGGAAGTTAAAAAAGGCGATAAAGTACTCGAAATAGGTACGGGGAGTGGTTATCAATGTGCGGTGTTGTTAGAAATGGGCGCGAAAGTCTACACTATAGAGCGTAAAAATGAGTTGTTCAAGAAGAACAGCTTGTTTCTTCCAAAGATCGGGTATCGACCAAAGAAAATGGTTTTTGGTGATGGTTATAAAGGATTGCCCGAGTTTGCGCCTTTCGATGGTATTGTGGTTACCGCAGGGGCGCCTTTTGTTCCGAAGCCATTGTTGGCGCAATTGAAAGTAGGAGGAAGGCTTGTTATTCCGTTAGGTAGAAGCTCACAGATCATGACGGTCTTCACCCGTAAGAGTGAAAACGATTTCAAGAAAAAAGAATACGGTGAATATCGGTTTGTACCACTATTGGAGGATAAGGAGTAAATAAAAAAAATATCATTATGCTATTACCGGTCTTTCAAAGGATCGTAAATAGCAACCGCAATTTTGGAATCGGCGGTTCCATAGTATAAAAACCACTTCTTTTGAAAGTAAACCAGGCCTTCCACAAAACAAACCTCATTTACCTCGCCTACTTTTTCATAATCCTTATCCGGATGGATGAAATAACTTTCGGTTCGGTCGATCAATTTATAGGGTGATTCTTTGTCGAATAGCGCCTGCCCGGCGGCATAAGTAAATTTTGGTAGTGCAGGATCACTGAAATTTGCGGCGTTACTGGCATTGTAGATCAATAAAATACCTTCATCCCTTATCAAGGCATAAGGGCCGGGTTCTACCAATCTGCTGTCAAAGTAACCCATAC
>SMVA01237050.1_pt1 | contig 14876 bp, 8 predicted proteins | sample 2456451 | NCBI WGS metagenome assembly SMVA01 (sample SAMN11095933, study PRJNA526329) | marine sediment metagenome | biome: Marine sediment; feature: Surficial sediment; material: Deep marine sediment; isolation source: Hadal surficial sediment | place: Pacific Ocean | collected 2014-05 | depth 0-1...
ATGTTGGCCAACTCGGCCTGCGCTTTTTGCATTTCCTGTTGCATTTTCTGGGCCTGTTGCATCAGGCCGGCGATATTTGCTTTCATTGCTGTATCCTAATCTAATATTGTCTTTTGTCGTTTGTCTTTTGTCGTTCGTCTACTGTAGTGGCTGAATTGAATCAGGAACAATTTTTGCGTCAAATTTTTCCCTGATTTCTTGCACGGTCTCGTCTTCATTAATCGCGCGTGCCGCCTCACTCATACGGTTTGACTCAGCTGCATCTGCTGCCGCGGCAACCGATTGCAACGGTTTGGCTGCCGTGTGCAAATCCAGCATCACCGCATGGCCGAGGCAATCCGATAACGCTGTTTGCAAACTCTGTACGACGCTCTTGGAACCCAGGTGCTGCAGGGTATCCGGTACCAGGAACCTCCATCGATCATGATCCGCTGATTCCAGTTGCAGGTTCCGGGCCAGTTCCCGGGCAGCCCCACTCAACTTCAGAGTTGCCTGCAGACTGCTCCAGTCGGTGCTGGATGTTGGTGTTTCTGCCGGTATTCTTGCCGGTGTTTCCGTCAGTTCATCAAAGGCTGCCCTGGCCGCCTTAGCCTTAGCCTTAGCCTTAGCCTTATCCTTATTGTCATTATCCGGGCTGGACTGAGCCACCTGGGCCGGCGCCGGCGATGTCTCCGCGGCTGTTGCCGTGACCTTACTGACCGGTACCGTACCTGGCTCGGAGCCGCCCTGGGACACCGCAGGTCGAAATGCCAGCATACGCAACAAGGTCATTTCCAGGCCGGTTCGCGGATCCGGTGCTATACCGATATCACGCCGACCGGTGATCGCAATCTGGTAATAAAGCTGGGCGTCTTCAGCCGATATCCTGCCCGCACGCTCCACCAGTGAATCCCAGTCCGCTCTCTCCGGGTCGCGAAAACCCGGTGCCGCCTGGATAAGAACGATCCGGTGCATTGCCTCGGCCAGCTCATCCAGCACGGTTTCAAGATTGCGTGATTGCAGGGACAACTGACGGACAATATTCAGCAAGTCACTGGCATTCGACTCACACAGTGCATCAATGATGGCCGCGATGTGAACGTGGTCAATACTACCCAGCATGGTCGCGACATCGCCGTCTTTGAGACTGCCTCCGCCAAAGGCGATCGCCTGGTCAAGCAGGCTCAGACCATCGCGCATACTACCATCAGCGGCACGCGCGATACGCATAATGGCAGACGCTTCTGCATCGATAGATTCGGCCTGCAGAATTTTCTCGAGATGCCCGGAGATCTGATCAGGCAGAAGTCGCGTCAGGCTGAACCGCAGGCAGCGCGACAGGATGGTAATCGGCAGTTTTTGCGGGTCGGTGGTTGCCAGTACAAACTTCACATGTGGCGGCGGTTCTTCCAGGGTTTTAAGCAAGGCGTTAAAACTGTGACCGGAAAGCATATGGACTTCATCGATGATGTAGACCTTGTATCGTCCACGTGTCGGTGAGTACTGGACGCCTTCCAGCATTTCCCGCGTATCATCCACCTTGGTCTTGGATGCCGCGTCAATCTCCAGCATGTCGACAAAACGGCCTTCATCGAGGTCAACGCAACTGCCGCATTCACCACAGGGGGTTGATGACACGCCTGTTTCACAATTCAGGCACTTGGCCAGAATCCTGGCAATGGTGGTTTTGCCAACACCGCGGGTGCCGGTCAGGAGAAATGCATGGTGTACGCGGTCCTGATCAAGCCCATTGACCAGTGCTTGCACGACGTGTTCCTGGCCGACAAGATCGCTGAAATTCCGGGGACGCCACTTGCGCGCCAAAACCTGATAACTCATAGGGAATCCTCTGACCCATTCACAGATGCTTGCCTTGAGCTTAAAATGCCCAGCTTTTTCGTTACAAAGCTAGCCAATAGCCGGCAATTACCTGCACTTTGTGCCTCAAATCTGAACATTTTAACTCTCAAGTCATTTCACCCATGAACGGAACAGAGGATTCACAAATATTGCACCAAAATCATTTTTAATGGAACAGAATAACAACTATAACAGAAGGGGAAGGCAACCCCCGCCCACCTTACCCCGACGCCCGAGTTTGCTGCTGCCGCTGCTCCCTTCCGGGCCTGACGGGGTTCACAACGTATCGTCGCGGGGAGGCCAACGGGGGCCACCACTGGACCGCATGGCTGAATGTTCAAACCTGCGGGAACGGCATTGTGCCGTATGCCTTGGCGGGGTTCAATGCTTCAATTGAATTTTTCTGGTTTCAACCTTATTACGCGGCGGTTTCATTAAAAGGCGGTGGGTATTGGCGACCACCACGATCCAGCGTAATCCAACGCAATTCAGAAAATGCCTCGACTGATGATTTGCCATTTTGACGGCCCATGCCGCTATTTTTTACACCACCGAAGGGAACATGCGCCTCGTCATTAACCGGACTATCATTGATGTGCGCCATACCGGTTTCCAGCCGGCGTGCGACCTCCATCCCACGCTCCTCGTCACGCGTAATGATGCCAGCGGATAGCCCGTATTCCGAATCATTGGCCACTTCAATGGCCTGCTCCATATCTGCCACGATGATCACCGGCACCACCGGACCAAAAGTCTCCTCATAATAGATTTTCATACTCGGGTTTACGTCTGCAAGCACGGTCGGTTCATAAAAAAGTCCTTGATACTTGCCACCGGTCAGTACGGTTGCACCCTTTTCCACAGCATCGGTCACTTGTGCATGGACGTTTTTCAGCTGTTTTTCATTAATCAATGGCCCGATAACACCCCCCATTGACGTGGGATCACCAGAACCGAGGGTATTGACATTGGCCACCAGTCGTCGCGTGAATTCTTCGGCCACCGCTTGATCCACGATGATCCTTTCCACCGACATACAAATTTGACCCTGGTGCATGAATGCCCCAAAAGTTGCGGCGTTGACCGCTCTTTCGATATCAGCGTCATCAAGAATGATCAGTGCATCTTTACCACCCAGCTCAACACAGGCCTTTTTCAACAGGCCGCCTGCTTTCGCAGCGATCGCCTTGCCGATCGCTGTAGAACCGGTAAAGCTAATCCCTTTGACCGCCGGATTGCTGACCATTTCGTCACCAACTTCCGCCACATGGTCACGCGAGCAACTGACCACATTGAAAACACCGTCGGGAAGCCCTGCTGCCTCGAAAACTTCAGCCAATAACAAACCACCTGCCACCGGTGTTTCTTCAGAAGGTTTCAACACGATGGTATTGCCGATGGCCATCGCGACTGAAAAGCCCCTGACACTGAGTAGCAACGGAAAATTCCACGGCGAAATAACGCTGATCACACCGAGTGGCTGGCGAACCGCCATGCTGAGCTTTCCGTGTTCCGACGGCATGATCTCACCGTTCATGTGAAATACCATTGCCGCCGCAGTACGCAAGGCCTCGATCGCATAACCCGTTTCAAATATCGCCTTGCCAATCCAGGAGCCGCCCTCCTCGACCAGTGCATCGACAAAATCCTGTTTTCTCTGTTCCATGATGTCTGCGGCTTGCAACAGAAAACCCGCCCGCCGGGTGTGCGCCATACCTGCCCAGGACAGCCTGGCATTGGCGGCGGCCGCAATCGCCAGCTTGACATCTTCGAGATTGGCATCAGCAATTTGCGCACATCGCTCGCCGTTGGCCGGGTTAAAATCATCAAATGACTGGCCGCTGATGACTTCGTTCCAGCGCCCCTGGTAGAAAATCTGGCTTGATTTGTCAAAATTCATGTAAATAATTCCAGCAATGAGTGATTGCGCTATTGTCACGTGAGTCGTGGGGCGTGACAATAGCAGTTTTTAAATTTGAGAGACCATGTCTGCTTCCAACACGCTGCCGGAAATCATCAGGGAACTGAATACATCGCATATTGCACAGGCATCTGCTGCATCTGCACAGCAGGAGTCACTAGCCTGGCCTGAAGACCCGGCCATTTTGTCATACCTGGAATCCCTGGAACCAAAAAACCGGACAGCCGGTCAATTTCGGTTTCAGGTGCAGTCGATCCATCCGCCCGACGCTGAAATGCCAGGCATCGCTGGAATCCTCGCAGGCGGCACCGTTACCGAGGGTGATGAAGTCATGGTTGCCGCATCGCTGAAACGCAGCCGCATCAAGCGTGTTTCAGGCTCGACTGACGATACGCTGATGCTGGTTCTTGAAGACGATATTGATATACGTCGGGGCGATGTTTTACACCGCCCGGGGGAAACCCTGGAACGCAGCAATCAGTTCCAGGCACACCTGGTATGGATGAGTACCGATCCGATGCTGCCCGAACGAAGTTATTTGCTAAAAATAGGCACACAAAGCACCTCGGTACAGGTCACAGATCTGAAATATGCGATGAACATTGAAAGTGGTGAGCATCTGCCCGCCACCAAGCTGGATCTGAATGACATCGGCATTTGTAACTTCGCCACTGCAAAGGCCATTGCCTTTGATACCTATGCAGAAAATGCACGCACCGGTTCATTCATCCTGATTGACCGTATCAGTAACCATACGGTGGCTGCCGGCATGATCGATTTTGGTCTGCATCGTGGTCAGAACCTGTCGTGGCAATCCTTTGAAATCAACCGTGATTTGCGCGCCGGAATGAAAGATCAGAAACCGGTCATCGTGTGGTTTACCGGCCTGTCTGCTTCGGGGAAATCTTCCATCGCCGACATCGTCGAACAGAAACTGGCTGCCCAGAATCGGCATACTTATCTGCTTGATGGCGACAACTTTCGCCACGGCCTGAACAAGGATCTGGGCTTTACCGATGCCGACCGCGTTGAGAACATACGCCGGGTGGCTGAGGTTGCCCGTCTGATGGCAGATTCCGGACTGATCGTGATGACTGCCTTTATTTCACCTTTCCGTCGCGAACGCAGGATGGCCAGGGAAATTGCCGGGGACATTGATTTCATCGAGGTGTTTGTCGACACGCCGCTGGAGATTTGCGAAGCCCGTGACCCAAAAGGCATGTATGCCAAGGCGCGACGGGGTGAAATCCCGAACTTTACCGGTATCAGCTCAGCCTATGAGTCGCCTGAAAATGCCGACATCCACCTGCACGCGGGTGACCGCACGGCCGAGGAACTGGCTGATGAGGTTTTACAAAAACTGCAGCTTTCCTCGTAGTGGCGTGTCGCTCACTTGACTCAGGACGTGAAGAAATTTTCTCCCTGCTCCGCACGCTCACGTAACCAGTCCGAAACCTCAAACCGTTGACCATAGGCAGCGGTCATCCGATCGCATTCACTGACGAAGTGTTGGATACCGACAGTATCAATAAATGACAAGGTGCCACCCGTCCACGGCGGGAACCCCCAGCCAAATATGGAACCGATATCGGCATCTGCAGCATGCTCCAGCACACCTTCCTCAAAACATCGGGCCGTCTCCAGCGCCTGCCGATATAAAAGACGATCGATGACTTCCTGTACCGGTGGCTGGTCCCCGGCCAGCGGGTAATGTTCGGCCAGACCGGGCCACAGATATTTCTTTTCACCTTCAGGGTACTCATAAAAACCCTGGCCGAACCGTTTGCCCTTGCGATCGAGTTCTTCAATGAATTTACGCAGAACGGGGAAACCCGAAGCGAAGCTGTAGTCATCCCCCTGATCGGCGGCAGCTTGCATGGTTATTTTATAACCGAGTTCCAGGGTCACTTCGTCCATGACCGCCAATGGACCTACCGGCAGACCTGCCATCTTCGCGGCATTTTCAATCAACGCCGGCTTGATGCCCTCCGCCAGCATGGTCATCCCTTCGTTGGTTAAAGTGCCAAATACGCGCGAGGTGTAGAAACCCGGGCTGTCATTGACCACGATGGGTGTTTTACGGATCTGCCGGATGTAGTCCAGGCCACGGGCAATGGCTTCATCCGAGCTTTTCTTGCCGATGATCAACTCAACCAATGGCATTTTGTCTACCGGTGAGAAGAAATGCAGGCCAATGAAGCTTGTCGGTCGTTTGGAAGCTTCCGCCAATCCTGTTATCGGCAGGGTTGACGTGTTGCTGGCGAAAATTGCGTCCGCGGGGATCACCGCCTCGGTTTTCGCCGTCACCACCGCCTTGATTTCCCGGCTTTCAAATACGGCTTCAATGACAAGTTCACAGCCTTCGAGGTCGGCATAATCCGTGGTCGGTTGGATCATATTCAACAGGGTCCGGGCTTTTTCTTGCGTAGAGTAGCCACGCTTGATCGCCTTATTCAGCAGGCCTTGCGAATAAGCCTTGCCACGCTCGGCGCTCTGCAGCTCGGTATCCAGTAACACGACCTGGATGCCCGCTCGGGCAGAAACATAAGCGATTCCCGCACCCATCATTCCCGCACCGAGAATTCCCAGTTTTGTCACCCTGGATTTCTTGACCCCCACAGGGCGGCGTTCCAATTTATCCGCAGCACCCTTGTGCACAAACAGGCTACGTACCATGTTGCGAGCGGTCACGCCGGCCAGCAGCTTGCCGAAATACTGGGATTCGATGTCCAGACCCGTATCAATCGGAACGATACAACCCTCATAAATGGCCGACAGTGCAGCGATGGGTGCCGGGTAATTATGCTGTGTATTACCGGCAACCAGGGAAGTTCCCAGCATGTAAGTCTGTGCATTTTTCGGATTATTTGCACCCGTGCCGCCCGGCATGCGGAAGCCTTTGTCATCCCATGGCGCGGTTGCCTCGGGACTGGTCAGCAGCCATTTTTTTGCACGCTCCAGCAGCTCATCTGCAGGCGCGAGTTCATGCACAACGCCCAGCGCAAGCGCCTCTTGTGGATTTAGTTTTTTGCCCTGTAAAATAACCGGTAAGGTTTTTTCAACACCGATCAACCGAGGTAATCGCTGCGTACCACCCCAGCCCGGTATCAATCCGATGCTGACTTCAGGAAAACCCAGGACCGCCTTGGCATGGTCAGCCAGCACCCGGTAATGACAGGCAAGACAGAGTTCAAATCCGCCACCCAGTGCAAGCCCGCTGATCGCAACTGCAAACGGCTTGCCACAGGTTTCCATTTTTCGTAATACACGGGTGAATTTATTGCTCATCTCGTAGCCCTGCAACGGCGTCATGCCACGATCAAAAGCCGTCATAATTTCCGTCAGGTCTGCACCGGCGACAAACGCCGGTTTGCCCGAGGCCACAATCGCACCAATGACGCTTTGATCATTGCTTACCCTGTCCACGCATTCTGAAAAATCCCTGATCAGTTCAGCGGTCAGGACATTCATTGATTTTCCAGGTAAATCAAGCATCAGGGTTGCGATACCGTCGTCATCAACGCTGTATTGAATTGTTTTACTCATTGAGCTGTTTCCAGATTGGTTTGCTTGGTCAGTCGGGCTGTTGCTCAGACCCGTTCGATAATCGTTGCAGTGCCCATACCGGCACCGATACATAAGGTCACCAGCGCGGTCGACAAATCGCGTCGTTCCAGTTCATCCAACACGGTTCCAAGAATCATCGCGCCTGTTGCTCCCAGTGGGTGACCCATTGCAATTGCACCGCCGTTTACGTTGATCATGTCGTGTGGAATATCCAGTTGCTCCATGTAATGCAACACCACGGCAGCAAAGGCTTCGTTGAGCTCGTATAAATCGATATCCGCGACCCCCATGCCGGCACGCTTGAGCACCTTCCTGGTTGCGGGTGCCGGACCGGTCAGCATGATGCTGGGTTCGCTGCCAATAGAGGCAAAAGCACGAATCCGCGCCCTGGCCTTTAAACCCATGTGCTTGCCGGCTTCGGCATTGCCGATCAGCACCGCAGCAGAACCATCAACGATGCCGCTGGAATTACCTGCGGTATGTACATGCTCAATGGTTTCGACATCCGCATAACGCTGCAAAATAACCGCATCAAAGCCACCTTGTTCACCCGCCATCACAAATGCAGGTTTCAGCTGCCCGAGGCTCTCAACAGTGGCTTGCGGCCGGATGTGTTCATCATGGTCCAGCACCACACGACCGATATGATCGCGGATGGGTACAATGGAATCTGTAAACCAACCGTTGCTCCAGGCGTTTGCAGCGCGCTTCTGACTCTCGGCGGAATAGGCGTCCAGGTCACCACGTGAGATGCCATACCTGGTTGCGATCAAATCCGCACTGACACCCTGTGGGGTAAAGTAGGTCTTGTAAGCCACCTGCGGATCGGTTGCCCACGCGCCGCCGTCGGACATCATCGGGACCCTGGACATGGACTCCACACCACCACCGATGGTGACATCAGACTGACCCGACATAATCTGCGCAGCGGCTGAATTAACCGCTTCCAGACCGGAAGCACAAAAACGATGGATCTGTTTACCCGGCACACTATCCGAGTAACCCGCATTGAGCACCGCCACCCGGGCAATATCCGCGCCCTGCTCGCCCACCGGCGTAACACAGCCCAGCACAACGTCATCCACCAGTGACGTATCCAGATCATTGCGGTCCCGTAATGACGCCAGCACCTGGCTGGCAAGGTCAACCGGCGTAATTGCATGCAGTGAACCATCGGCTTTGCCGCGGCCGCGAGGCGACCTTACGTGGTCATAAATATATGCTTCGGTCATTTTGTTTCCTCTGTCCGGGCGCGTTTTCGTTGCAATTTATTTGCAGATGAAAAAGAAGTCAGTATTTTGCTTCAGTGTGCGATAAAAGAGAACCCTGATTTTAAAAAAGATTACAATCTACAGGACCAATAAAACCACCTCTGTATCGCTAATTCTGAACGGGAAACCAAAGACTTTGTTTAATCATCTGAATGCCGTACCACCTGATCCGATCCTGGGTCTTATCACCGCCTATTCTGCCGATTCGAACCCTGACAAGATTGACCTCGGTATCGGCGTATACCGGGACGAGCATGGCGATACGCCGATGCTGGATTGTGTCAAACAGGCTGAGAAAACATTGCTCGCCACGCAAACTACAAAATCCTACCTTGGGCCACCCGGTGTTGCCGGTTTTAACTCGGCCATTGCAGAGGTTATTTTTGGTGCAGACAGTGATGCCCTTCAACAGGGCCGGGTAAGAACGGTACAGACACCCGGCGGCACCGGGGCCTTACGCGTGGCCGGCGACCTGGTAAAAGTCGCCAACCCGCAGGCTGAATTGTGGGCCAGTGACCCGACCTGGGCAAACCACCTGGCATTATTTCCGGCGGCCGGTTTGAACATGCACAGCTATGCCTATTTTGATGCACAGAACAGCACACTTTTTTATGCCGATATGATCACCGCGCTGCAACAACGGGGTGTCGGTGACATCGTTTTGTTTCACGCCTGTTGTCACAACCCCTGCGGTGTCAGCCCCAGTCCCGATCAGTGGCGGGTAATTGCAGAACTGGCCGCCGAACGCGGCTTCACACCCATGGTTGATATCGCCTACATGGGTTTTGAGCGTGGTATCAACCAAGACGCACTGGCGGTGCGACTGTTTACCGAAAAATGCCCGGAGGTGATCGTAGCCAGTTCCTGTTCCAAGAATTTTGCCATGTACCGTGATCGTGTCGGTGCCATCTCTATCGTTGCAGAAACCGCAGAAAAGGCCGCTGATATTGAAAGCGTCATCAATAATGTCACGCGAAAAAACTACTCGATGCCACCGGCACATGGCCCGCACGTCATTGACATCATCCTGCATTCGGATGAGCTGACAGCGTTGTGGGTGTCGGAGGTGGCGGTCATGCGCAACCGGATCAATGGCTTGCGCAAGACAATGTCCGAGAAGATCGCTGCCAGTGGCATACAACGCGATTTCTCGTTCCTCGCACGCCAATCCGGTATGTTTTCCTTCATCGGCATATCGGTCGAGCAGGTGCAGCGCCTGCAAAGTGAATTTTCTATCTACATGGTCAATTCATCCAGGGTCAACGTCGCTTCGTTCAACCAGGGAAATATGGATTATTTTATTGAAGCGCTGGCGAGTGTATTGTCAGCCTCATAACCTAGGGGGCGTTCTCGATGAAGGAGGACTATTCCAACTCGATGACCAGGTCTCCATGCGAGACCAACTGACCGGGTGCCAGGTGAACTGCGCTGACGATACTTGCATACGGCGCAGTGATCGTTGTCTCCATTTTCATCGCCTCGATGACGAATATCGGCGTATCTTTGTCGATGGCATCGCCGGCGCTGACAAGCACCGCGGACAGCCGTCCCATTAACGGCGAGCCAATCTCATTGCGTTCAACGGCTTTGCGGTTTGCCACGCTACTGGGCACGACCGTCTCGTCGCGCACCTGCACGCTGCGCGCCTGGCCATTGAGTTCAAACATGACGCGGCAAAAACCATTCTCATCGGTGCTGGAACGGTAAATAAAGCGGATGGCAATCGTTTTCCCGCGCTGCAATTTGACCAGGATCTCATCGCCCTGGTTGAGCCCATAAAAGAACGCTTGAGTTGGCAGGTAATGGACCTCGCCAAATTCCTTCAAATGATCGAAAAAACTACGGAACACTTCCGGATACATTTTGTATGACAGAAAATCGAGTTCCGTGACACTACTGTCAAAGTCCTTCTTAAAGACGGTGAATTCTGCATCGAAATCAACTGCGGGCAATACTGACCCGGGTGCCCTGGTCAGTGCTTTTTTACCTTTCAAAACCATGGCGCTTAGTTCTGCTGGAAACCCACCTTCTGTCTGTCCGAGTTTGCCGGAAAACAAATCAACCACAGAATCAGGGAATGCCAGCGTATCGCCCTGCTCCATCACATCCTTCTCATCCAGCCCGTTGGCCGTCATAAACATCGCCATGTCGCCAACGACCTTGGAAGACGGTGTCACTTTCACGATGTCGCCGAACATCCTGTTAACCGTGACATAGTTCTTCTTTATCTGGTCGAAGCGGTGCTCAAGTCCCAGCGCGATGGCCTGTGGGCGCAGATTGGAATACTGGCCGCCTGGAATCTCGTGATCGTAGACCTCAGCCGTACCTGCCTTCAGCCCGGACTCGAACGGATAGTAGTACTCCCGCACCGCCTCCCAGTAGTTGGAATATTCGTTCAGCGATTTCAGGTTAAAGGATTGCTCACGCTGATGGCCCTGCATGACCGCGATCAGTGAGTTCATATTGACCTGTGAGGTCAGACCGGACATCGATCCAAGACAAACATCGACGATATCCACATCCGCTTCGATGGCCTTCAGCAGGGTCGCGCTCTGCATCGAAGAAGTATCATGCGTGTGCAAATGTATCGGTATATCCACCGCTGATTTCAACGCCGGGATCAACACTTCGGCCGCGTATGGTTTCAGCAAGCCGGCCATGTCCTTCAGCGCCAGCATATGGGCGCCTTCATCCTCAAGCCGCCGCGCCATATCGAGGTAATACTGCAGGTTATAGCGATAGCCGGGTTCTTTATTCAATACGTCACCGGTGTAGCAGATGGTGGCCTCGGCGATACCGCCGGTTCGTTCACGCACCACCCTGATAGACTGCTGCATGCCCTCAACCCAGTTCAGTGAATCGAAAATCCGGAATACATCAATGCCGTTTTGCCAGGATTTCTCAATAAACTTTTCAATCAGGTTATCCGGATACGCCTTGTAGCCAACCGCATTTGCCCCCCGGAACAACATTTGCAACAGGATATTGGGCACCGCCTCACGCAATTGCTGCAATCGTTTCCACGGACATTCGCGCAGAAAGCGCATGCTGACATCAAAGGTTGCACCACCCCACATCTCCAGCGAAAACACCTGCGGGTGGGCCTTGGCAAAGCCCTCAGCCACCGCCAGCATGTCCAGGGTGCGCATCCGCGTGGCCAATAATGACTGATGCGCATCGCGTAAGGTTGTGTCGGTATACAAAATGTTCTTTTGCTTTTTGATCCAGCTGCAGAAGGCTTCGGGACCCATCTCGTCGAGCATGTTTTTACTGCCGCTTGGGTACTCTGCAAGACGATTGAACGCGGGTATGACCGGTTTGCGAAAAGAACGCGCCGCATCGAACGACTTGATATCCGGATTGCCGTTGACCGTCAGGTTGGCAATGTAACGCAGGGTCTTGGTGGCGCGGTCAAAACTCCTGGTGATCTTGAACAGTTCGGGATGGTTCTCGATGAATGTCACAGTGGCTTTGCCCGAAACAAAGGTCGGGTGCTCGAGCACGTTTTCAAGGAAGCCGATATTGGTTTTCACGCCACGAATGCGGAACTCGCGCAAGGCACGGTGAGCACGTGCAACCGCCCCGCTCAAAGTCCGACCCTGGGCGGTCACCTTGACCAGCATTGAATCAAAAAAAGGCGATACGCGCGCACCCGTATAGGCCGCTCCGACATCGAGGCGAATACCAAAACCTGCTGCACTTCGATAAGCAATCAGCGTGCCGTAATCCGGCTGAAAATCATTCTCCGGGTCTTCGGTGGTAATGCGGCACTGGATCGCATAGCCACGGCACTGGATATCATCCTGTGACGCAATGGCGATTTCAGGATCACTCAACTGGTAGCCCCGGGCGATCTGTATCTGACTGCGAACGATATCAATACCGGTCACCTGTTCGGTAACGGTGTGCTCTACCTGGATACGTGGATTGACTTCGATGAAATAGATGTTTTCATCTGCATCGACAAGAAACTCAACGGTGCCTGCATTGCTGTAACCCACATGCCGGGTTATCGCCAGCGCGTAATCAAACAGCGTCTGGCGGGTCTCCTCCTGTAGTGAGAAACTGGGGGCCATCTCCACCACTTTCTGGAAGCGGCGTTGCACCGAACAATCCCGTTCGAACAAGTGCACCAGGTGACCTGTGCTATCACCGAGTATTTGCACTTCGATATGCTTCGGTGACTCGATGAGTTTTTCCAGGAAAACCGTATCATCACCGAATGCCTTCAGAGATTCGCTGCGTGCTTCGCCAAAGGCGGTGGTCAAATCCTCTTCATTGCGAACCACACGCATGCCGCGCCCGCCGCCACCCGATACGGCCTTGAGCATCAATGGGTAGCCAATGCGGGTTGCCTCGCTCAGCGCGATCTCAAGCGTATCCAGCTTTTCGTGGCTGTCTTCGATGACGGGTAAGCCGGCTTCGATCGCGTTTTTCTTGGCCTGCACCTTGTCACCCAGCTTGGCCATGACCTCGGGTGTTGGGCCAACAAAAATAATGCCTTCATCACGACATCGTGTTGCGAACGCCACATTCTCAGAAAGAAAACCATATCCGGGGTGGATGGCATCCACCTGGTTCAGCCTGGCGACCTCGATAATCGCATCAATATCGAGATACGGTTTTAGCGGTTCATCATCGGCGCCAATCTGGTAGGCCTCATCAGACTTGTAACGATGCGGCGAATAGCGGTCCTCGTGGGTATAGACACTGACCGTACAAATATCCAGTTCCGCTGCCGCACGCAGAATACGAATCGCGATTTCGCCACGGTTGGCCACCAGGATTTTTTCTATTCTGCTAACCATTGACGCCATTTATCCAGGTGGTGTACCGCCTGACATTGTCATACCGGCCGTCAGCGTTTGTTGCACGGGTGTTCACGCGTGTAGGTGATAAAAAATCCCTGTAAATCGCTATTTTCAATATATATCTCCAAATCATCGAAATCCCAACCCTGGGATTCAGCGGTCTTGTGCGTCTTGCTAATTTTCTCCGCGGTACCTTTATGCCGGGAACCGGTTTTGTCAGCAACAAATACCGTTGATGCCTGAATATTTGGACACTTCTTGGGGCCAGCTGTAGCCGCATCAGCATCATCTTTCTGTGCAATGGCAAGGTTTGCTGCCATGACCAGTGATAAACTTGTTACGATCAGGATTGCTTTTTTCATTTGCTTATATCTCCGTTCAAATATTTAGATTGGACAGACCATGTACTATGGCTGCTGGTATTGGTCTCGCTTGAAATCCCTGGCTGTTTGATCAAATGGTATTTCCCGTATCCAGCGTGACAATATCCACTTCTCACCTGCGGTCACACCAACACCCGTATGACGGCTATACGGATCCACATTTCCATCGGGTGAAGTATTAAAGAACAGCATACACATACCCCGTTCCGGTGTAAGCACATATTCAGTGCGCTCAAAACGTGTTTCACCGCCTTCAAAATCTTCATTCAAATAAATCAACTGGGTGGCAATTCGCTGACCGCCAAACTCCAGGGGTCCTTCGCCCATGATGAAATCTTCGGGAATGAAATAGTCGTAGTGTTGCTCGAAACTCTGCGAATCCTGATAGTGCAGCACCAACGGATACTCTGCATTTTCCACCGGGAAATGACTCCATGTCGCCATCCGTTCCTCGACTGTCTGGATGACTATATTGCGTATTCCGGAACGTAAGCGGACCTCATAACTGGTTCGAATATTGTGTTTGATCAACTCACCGCCCTCTTCAACAATAAATGACGGCATCAGGTGCTGGCGTGCTGCATTGGCGATCTCTGCACATTCAAAAGTACTGGCAAAGTTTCTCATTAATACTGCCCGCGGACGCCATGACAACATTTCCATATTAACCACTGGCAGCCTGCCCGTGTGATTGAGCGATATTTCCTCGGTAGCGGGTAATAAGCTAGTCAGTTCCGCCGGAATATTGTTTGTTAACTTCGCCAACGAGGCCGCGTATTCACCGGCAACGCTCCAGCCTTTGCCGTTCGCTGCGCGTGCCAGTCCGCTGGCCCTGGCCAGGTCCAATGGTAAAATGAAGCCCGCTTCGAAATGTTCTGCCAATGCCAGCATGGCACCGGCGTCACCCGCAGTTGCGGCTTTTGTGTACCAGGAAACGGCTTGTTCGTTGTCTTGCACGATCAAGACACCATGCTGCAAACAATACCCAAGGTGACACTGTGCCCTGGGCAGTCCACCGTCGGCAGCTTGCTGCAGCCAACCCAGCGCTGCACCTGCGTCATACCATTCATCCCTGGCGCCGCCC
>SMVA01088936.1_pt1 | contig 14869 bp, 12 predicted proteins | sample 2456451 | NCBI WGS metagenome assembly SMVA01 (sample SAMN11095933, study PRJNA526329) | marine sediment metagenome | biome: Marine sediment; feature: Surficial sediment; material: Deep marine sediment; isolation source: Hadal surficial sediment | place: Pacific Ocean | collected 2014-05 | depth...
AGGCCAAGCCGGCGATCGATGTACTCGAAGACGATCTCGTAGCGGTCCTCGCTGATGATCCGCCCGTGCAGTACCCGGCCGTCCACCATCCGCAGGATGTCTTCGGTCTCGTCGTTGGTTCCGCCCGCTGCCAGGGTCGGCGTCACAAGCATGACGGCGGCCGCCACCAGTCCGACGCTCAGAATCGAGATCAAGCGGTTTCGCATGGCCATCTGGTCAACCTCTCTGTGGGGTCCTGGTAGAGTGCCGGTGGCCCTTCGACGGGTCCTGCCGACCTGGATCTACTCTATGCGACGTTCGGACGTCGGCAAAGTTCCCCTTTGATGCTCGCAAAGAGGAACGAGGCCGAGGCCCGCATTGTCGGCAACGGCAGCCCCGTTCCCCATCGGTCAGCCGTCATCGGGCTCGGCATCGTCCGATTCACGGATCGCCCTGGCCAGCGCCAGGGCCCCATCGCGGCTCTCCAGCCCGCCCTCGAGCTGGGCGTCGTAGACCGCGTCCAGGACATACCGGAAAATCGGCCCCGGTTCCAGGCCCAGGCCGATCAGGTCTTCGCCGGTGATCAGCGGGGTCGGTGCCAGGCCGGTCAGGGCCAGCTCCACCCGCCGGTCCCGCACCGCCGACCACGTGTCCTGATCGGCGGCCTGCAGGATCGCCAGCGCCTGCTCGAACTCCGGCTGGGCTGCAAGCCGCTTCTGGGCCGCCACACCAAGCGATGACCAGTCGCCGCACAACGTCGTATGGATCTGCAGTGTCCGGCACAGGGCGTGCTGATCGGCGTTGGACAGCAACACCGCCCGGGACCACCGCAACGCCCGATCCATCGGCGGCTCGTCGCCGGGCCCGGCCCGATCCAGCAGCCAGGCCGCCAGTGCCGTGGGGTACGGCGCGTCCGCCGGCAATCCATCCAGCCGGGTCGTTGCGGCGGTGCGATGGGCGCCGTTGAGCACCGCCTGGTCGAGGCCCAGGCGCTGGAGCTCCGACGCGGCCCTCGCCCGGTTCGGACTGCTCAGCATGCGCTTCAGTTCATCACCGATCCGCTCGCGGCTCACGCCGCGAAGGTCTCGCGCCATGGACCTGATCGCGTCGGCCGTTGCGTCTTCGATGGTGAACTTGAATTGTGCTGCAAAGCGGACCGCCCGCAACATTCGCAACGCGTCCTCCCGCAGTCGCGCCTGTGGTGAGCCGATGGCGCGGATCACGTGCGCGTCGAGGTCGGCCTTGCCGCCGACGTGGTCGATGATGTCGCCTGTCAGCGGGTTCTCGAACAACCCGTTGATCGTGAAGTCCCGGCGGGCCGCATCGTGTTCGGCATCGGTGTACGTGACCGAGTCCGGGCGGCGGCCATCGGAATAGACGCCGTCGGTGCGGAACGTCGCGACGTGGATCATGTGGCCGCGAAGCCGGATAAGCGTCACGCCGAACGACTCGCCGACGTAATGGGCGTTGCGGAACAAGTCCCCCACCGCCTCCGGCCGGGCGTCGGTGGCGATGTCGTAGTCGTCCGGTGAGTGACCCATCAGGCCATCGCGGACACAACCGCCGGCGAAGTAGGCGACGTGACCCGCCTCGGTGAGGGCGCGCACGATGTCCACGGCAGTCCGTCGCAGGTCGTTGTGTGTGTCTTGTCGCCCGGTCATCATCAAGAGCCTAGCAGCCCCGGGCCCCGAGCAGGTCGCGGCCCGCCGCGGCCGGGCGGCTCGTTACCATGCAATTCGATGAAGAAACGGACCTCGATCGCTTGTCTTGTCGTGCTGGCCGGCTGTTCTTCAGCGATGGCGGACGCCGTCGTCGTCGTGCGCGCGATGACGGCATCGACGGTCATGGAGGCATTCCTCGACGAGTCGATGCTCCGGGTCGAAATCGAGATGAGCATCGCCGACGTTCCCGCCTTCGTGAACCTGCTGCCGGATGAGATCTACGATGAGCTGGGTCTTCCACCGGCTTCGGCAGCGGAACGACAAGCCCGGTTCGTCACCGAAGATTTCGTCTTCAGGGCCGATGGCGAGCCACTGATCGGACGACTCGCCGGCGCGGAGCTGCGTTCGCGGATCGTGCGTGACGAGATCACCGGTGAGCCGTTACCTGCGGGCGACGGCGACGTCGAGCCGGTGATCTTCTTCGTCCTGGAGTACCCACTCGAGGCCAGGCCCGCCACGATCAGCATCAAGATCCCCGACCGGGAGGCACCCGGCGCATCGGCGAGTATCGGGTTCGTCTTTTACCACCTGGGTGTTGCGGCCAACGACTTCCGTTACCTGGTGAACGGCTCCACGATCGACCTGGACTGGGACGATCCGTGGCACTCCAGGTTCCGTACCCGCCAGCTTCGGCGAACCTACGACGCCCCGCTGAACCTGTTTCTCTATGTCGAGCCGTTCGAGGTGCGTGTCGAGATCATCATCAGGCCCCTTGACGCCCAGCAATGGGTGGATCTCGGTCTCGACGGGCGTGACACGATCACCCCTCAGATGTACGGCAGTATCCAAGGGGGTGTCAGTGATCTGCTCGCCGAGCACCTGAACCTGACCATCGACGGGCAGGCGGTCAGCCCCGTACTGGACCGGATCAACTTCCTGCGGCGGACGCTGCGCAACAGCACGGTGATCGATCCCCCTGAGCCGCTGAGCGTCTTCATCGCTCAGCTCGGCGTCATCTTCGTCGTGCCACGCGAGAGCCTGCCCCAGCAGGTGCAGGTGACCTGGGATCTCTTCAGCAAGTCGATTGCTGCCATACCCGCTGCCGCGACCGATGAGGCCGGGCCGCTTCCAACCACGCTTACACCCCAGGACAACGTACTGCGATGGCAGAATTTCCTGGTCGATCCCACGATCCCGACCATCATGAGTGTGATCCCGCCGCCGCACAGCGCTACCCGGCTGCTCCCCGGCGTGGCCTGGGCCGGCGGCCTTGGCTTCGTGGGAATGCTGGGCGTGGCCGGGCTGCGACTGGCCAGGACACGCGTCGTGCCGATCAGGGTGGTCGTGGCTGCCTGCATCCTGCTTGCCGGAGCCGCGGTCGCGGGCCAGGCGAGCCGACAGGCAGCGGTGTCCGAACAGCGGTCCGGCGAGATCGTCGGTGCGCTGCTGCACAACGTGTACCGGTCCTTCGACTACCGGGAGGAGTCAGCCGTCTACGACACGCTGGCTCGTAGTATCGCCGGCGATTTCCTGACCCAGGCCTACCTGGAGACGCACAGAACACTGGAACTTCGCAACCAGGGTGGCGCGCGGGTCAAGGTCAACAGCGTCGAGTTGCTCGAATGCCACCCGGAACCGCTGACCGAGGGCATCGGTTTCACCGCCGATTGCCGATGGCTCGTCGCCGGGTCCGTCGGGCACTGGGGCCATATCCACCAGCGACGCAACGAGATGGACGCGCTGGTGACGGTGCGCGCCGTCGGCGGCGACTGGAAGATCACGCAGATGGAACTTCGCGGCGCGGATCGACGATGACGCCGCCATCACAAACGCAGCAATCGGACGCGATGATCCGGATCACAGGACTCCGCTTCCGCTACCGGGGCAGTGACTTTCGCCTGCACGTGCCGGATCTCGAGATCGACCGTGGTGCGTCGGTCGCCTTTACCGGCCCCAGCGGATCCGGCAAGACGACGCTGGTGAACCTCATCGCCGGGATCTGCACGCCCGGCGACGGGCGGATCACCGTCGACGGCGTCGACGTTCATGCCCTGGGTGACTCAGCACGCCGCCGCTTTCGAATTCGCAACCTGGGCCTCGTGTTCCAGGAGTTCGAGTTGATCGAGTATCTCGACGTGCTGGACAACATCCTGCTGCCGTACCGGATCGCGTCGGAACTGAAGCTCGATCCGTCGATCCGCAGACGCGCGGTCGAGCTTGCCGACACCGTGGCAATCGGCGACAAGCTTCGGCGGTTCGTCCGACGTCTGTCACACGGTGAGCGACAGCGAGTGGCGCTGTGCCGTGCACTGCTGACACGACCCGGACTGGTGCTGGCCGACGAACCGACCGGGAATCTCGACCCCGCCAACAAGCTGCACGTGCTCGACCTGCTGTTCGACTGCGCTCGCGAGGCCGGCGCCACGCTCGTCGTGATCACCCACGATCACGACCTGCTGCATCGCTTCGACCGGGTCGTGGACTTCAGGCAGTTCCATGACACTCCGGAGGCGAGCCCGGCATGACCGACCTGCTGTACATGTCCTGGCGATACGTTGCGTATCACTGGATGAAGTCGGTGATCCTCGTCGCCGCGATCGCGTTGATCGTCTTCATACCGGCCGGACTCCGCGTGCTCGTGCACCAGGGTGAGATTCAACTCCGTGCCCGCGCGCAGGCAACGCCGCTGTTGCTGGGAAGCCGGGACAGCCCGCTCGAACTGGCGCTCAGCGCGTTGTATTTCTCGGCGGACAGGCCCGAGACTATGGACTTCTCGGCAACAGGCGACATCACCGCGAGCGGACTCGCGGATGCGATTCCCGTGTATGTCCGATTCCGTTCGCAGGGCGATCCCATCGTGGGCACGACCATCGACTACTTCCCGTTTCGCGGGCTCGAGCTGGCCGCGGGCCGGCAGATGGCAACGCTGGGTGAGTGTGTCGTCGGCGCCGCCGTCGCGGCCGACCGAGGCCTGGCACCCGGCGACCACGTGATCTCGTCGCCGGCGACATTTTTCGATCTCGCCGGCGTGTACCCGTTGAAGATGCGAGTCGCCGGTGTCCTGGCATCGTCCGACAGCCCGGACGACCACGCGATCTTCGTGGACCTCAAGACGGCGTGGATCATCGAGGGCCTGGGCCACGGTCACCAGGACCTTGCCCAGGCGGGTGCCGGCGCGGAGATTCTGCGTCGGGATGGGAGCAATATCGTCGGCAACGCCGCGGTCCGCGAATACCAGGAGATCACGCCGGACAATATCGGGTCGTTCCACTTCCACCGCGACATGGCGACGTTGCCGATCACGGCCGTGATCGCGGTGCCGCCGGACCGGAAGTCCCGGACACTGCTGCTGGGTCGTTACCAGTCGGACCAACGGCGGCAACTGCTGAGCCCGATCGAGGTCGTGGACACGCTGCTGGCGACGGTCTTCTCCGTCGAGAATGTTGTCGTCGCCGCCCTCGCGGCCGTCGGGTTCGCGACGCTGGCCCTGGTTGTACTTGTCTTCATGTTGTCGCTGCGGTTGCGTCGTGGCGAGATCGCGACGATGTCGAGAATCGGTGGCTCGCGGGCACGGATCGCGTCCATTCTCGGCATGGAGATGGCGGGCGTGCTCGTGATGGCTTTGGTGACGGCCGGCGTACTCACGCTGGCGACCGGGCAACTGGCCCCGGAAGTTGTACGCATGGTGCTGTCGCGATAATGCGTATGACGCTCGCCATGGCAATGATCACACTCGGCCTGCTGGAGGCCGGTTGTGACCGGCATGCCGGGTCCGCGGACGGGGGTGCGCCGCCCCAGAAGCGACCGGTGGTGTACGTGGTTAACTACCCGCTGCAGTACTTCGCGCAACGCATCGCCGGCGACAGAGCGCAGGTTCGATTCCCCGTCCCGGCGGGTCGTGACCCGGCGTCCTGGCTGCCGGCCCCTGACCGGATCGCCGAGTTCCAGTCAGCCGACCTCATCGTCCTCAACGGGGCCGGGTATGCGAAATGGGTCGAGACGGCATCCCTGCCGCCGTCAAAGGTCGTGAATACCTCGGCTTCGTTCAGCGATGCGTACATCGAAGCGACGGGCACCATGACACACAGTCACGGACCGGCGGGCGCGCATACCCACGCCGGGACGGCGGTCACGACCTGGATCGACTTTCGACAGGCGGCTGCCCAGGCCCAGGCGATCGGCGACGCCCTGACGGCGCTCCGTCCCGGACAGGCGGACCTGGTCGGCGCCAACCTCGGTGCGCTGCGCGACGATCTGCTGGGTCTTGATGCCCGGATGAAAGAGATTGCCCGTCGCATCGGCGACACGCCGCTGATCGCATCGCATCCGGTCTACCAGTATTGGGCGCGTCGCTACGGGTTGAATGTGCGGACCGTCACCTGGGAGCCCGACGTCGTGCCGGATGCCGAGGCCTTGGGCGAATTGAAGAGCATCCTGACCGGGCACCCGGCCCGTGTCATGATCTGGGAGGGTGAGCCCGACTCCCGATCGGTCGAATTGCTCGGGTCGGTCGGGTTGGCCAGCATGGTCTTCAACCCTTGCGGGAACGTTCCTCAACGGGGCGATTTTCTGACGGTGATGCGGCAAAATATCGCTGATATCGAACGTGTCGGTGCATCGCCCTGACTCGACGCCTAGCATCCCCGTCGATCGGTTACTCCCGGTTCGTCGGGGTTTCGAATGTTGCCTCGGCACTGATACTAAGGAGCTACGCGGTGAAACAAATGCTTTTGGGCGTCCTGTTGGTCGGGGCGGCTGCCTGCCTCTTCGCGGCCATCCAGGAAAATTCGGATCTCCAGATGGTTCGGAAACAGCTCGCGGACGTCGAGTTGCGGGTCGCGCGTCTGGAGCATGCCGGTGGCGTGGTCCAGGCTCCACGATCGGGTGCATCTGATGATATGGATGCCAGCAGCCCCGTCCGTTCGATGGTGGTCGGCGGTGTGCAGACGGCCAAGAGCGGCCCGATGGATGCCGACGCGGCCGACGACCTGCAGGACGACATCGACGCGTTGCAGCGAACGGTCAACGGCCACCTGGACCAGGCCGAAGGAGCCCACGGCTACTATGACGGCGGCAGCTACTACGGGGGCGGCGTCAGTGGCCGGGAACGCCGGATCGTGTCACAGCGCGAGATGGCCGATCGTTACGCGACCCAGCTCGCGATCAAGAAACAGAAGCTCGATGCCATGAAGAATGCCGCGGACATGACCACGCAGATCATTCACGGCCATGATGGCCAGACGATCATCACGCTCAAGACGATGACCGACATGTCGTCAAAGCTGGCCAACATCAAGATCGGCGATGTCATCACCTGGACCGGCAAGCGTCTTGATGCGAGCGCAAAGAGTGAGACGTGGCAGGCCGAGACGATCAGGAAGGTCGAGAACGGGTACGGCAAGTAGACTGCAACGAGTCCCATGCACTCGAAGCCTGCCGGTCACGGCAGGCTTTTTTCTATTGCGGGCTCTGGTCCCCCCCGGCCTCGTAGATCAGGATCCACATGTCCTTGCGGTAGCGGTGCACTTCCGGTCCGACAAGACCCTCGATCGGCTCCACGCCGTCCGGGCCGATGGGGCTGCGGAGGATAATGAATCCCTTCTCGGCCATGATCCCGCGACATCGCTGGATCTGGTCCAGGATCCGCCGGCGGACGGCCGGGTCCTGCATCATCGCGTAGGGCGGATCGATGAAGACGAGGTCCACCGGTTGCGGGGCCTGCAGCAGGCTGATCTGTCCGAGGGCGTCACCCTGCAGCGTCCTGGCCCGATCGCCGCAACCGAGTTGCTCGACGTTCTGTTTGAGCACGCGGTAGATCCGCTGGTTTCGCTCCACCATGAGCACCTGCGACGCGCCCCGGCTGATCGCCTCGAGACCGACCGTGCCGATGCCGGCAAAGAGGTCCAGCACGCGAGCCTCCTGGAACCACTCGTGGAACATGCTGAAGACCGACTCCTTGACGCGGCTCAGGAACGGCCTCGAGGATTCGTCGTCGGTGAGCGTCAACAGTTGTCGCGAGCGGAACTCGCCGGCGATGATCCTGACCATGAGCGTCAATCGTATGCATGTTCTGTCACTATGATCGCCGCAATGTCCGGACCCGATACACAGCTGCCAACCTCGTTGCGGGCCCAGGCGCGGTGGCAGCGTCTGACGTCCGCCGGCGTGCCGGCCATGCTCGTCCATCCCGACTGGGAGTCGGCGACACCGGTGCCGGTGGTCCTGTGGATGCACGGGCGGACCGTTGACAAGGAACTCGACCCGGGCCGCTACCTCCGTTGGATGCGAGCGGGGATCGCCGCCTGTGCCGTGGACCTGCCGGGTCACGGGGAGCGGTTCGACGCCGCACTCCAGGAGCCGGACCGCACACTCGACGTCGTCCGGCAGATGCTCGGGGAGATCGACCCGATCGTGGACGCGCTGGGCGCAATGGGGCTGTTCGATCTCGACCGTGCCGGGATCGGCGGCGTCTCGGCCGGTGGCATGACCGCGTTGGCCAGGCTCTGCACCCGGCACCGCTTCCGTTGTGTGTCCGTCGAGGCAACGACCGGGTCGTGGCGTCACCAGTCACACCGGCCGATGTTCCGGGACCGCGGCGAGGAAGCGGGAGACCTCGACCCGATCGAGCATCTCGACGGCTGGCGGGAGATCCCGTTCCAGGCGCTCCACGCCCGCCACGACGAGTGGGTGCCGATCGACGGTCAGCAGACCTTCATCGACGCCCTCCGTCGGCAGTACCGGGATCCGGACCGTATCGAGTTCATCCGGTACGATCGGACCGGCGCTGCGTATGAGCACGCCGGCTTCGGCCGCATGGCATCCGAAGCCAAGAACAGCCAACTGGATTTCCTCAAGCGACGCCTGCGACCCGATGCCTGAGAGCCTTCTGCCCGACACCCTTGGCCGCTTCGGCACCTTCGGCGGCCGGTATGTCCCCGAGACACTCGTTGCGGCGCTCGATCAACTGACCGCCGAGTACGCCAGGGCGCGCGCCGACAAGCGCTTTGCCGCAGAACTCGACGGGTTGCTGGATCGTTACGTCGGACGGCCCACGCCGCTCTCATTCGCGCAGCGGCTCACCGAACACGCCGGCGGCGCCCGTATCTACCTGAAACGCGAGGACCTCGCGCACACCGGCGCCCACAAGATAAACAACACCATCGGCCAGGGGTTGCTGACCACGCGAATGGGCAAGAAGCGTGTGATCGCCGAGACCGGGGCGGGGCAACATGGTGTCGCCACCGCGACCGCTGCGGCGCACTTCGGGCTCGAGTGCGAGATCTACATGGGTGCCGAGGATGTCCGGCGTCAGCGGCTGAATGTCTACCGCATGGAGCTGCTGGGCGCGAAGGTCAACGTCGTCGAGGCCGGTTCCCGCACGCTCAAGGACGCCACCAACGAGGCCTTGCGTGACTGGATGGAGACCGTCGAGCACACCCACTACATCCTCGGATCGGTGGTCGGGCCGCACCCGTTCCCGGTGATCGTCCGCGATTTCCAGTCGGTGATCGGCCGCGAGTGCCGCCGTCAGTGCGAGGAGGCCTTTGGCGGCCTGCCCGACGCGATCGTCGCGTGTGTCGGCGGCGGCTCCAACGCCGCCGGTATCTTTCACCCGTTTATCGACGAGGCGTCGGTCTCACGCATCGGCGTCGAGGCCGGCGGGCGGTCCGACAAGCCCGGCGACCACGCGGCGCCGCTGCGCTACGGGGCACCAGGCGTTCTTCACGGTTCATTGAGCTACGTTCTGCAGGACGAGTTCGGGCAGACGGCCCCGGTGCACTCCTGTTCGGCGGGGCTGGACTACCCGGGCGTCGGTCCGGAGCACTCGTACTGGAAGGACGCCGGGCTGGTCGAGTACACCTCCGTCGCCGACGACGAGGCACTGGAGGCCTTCTCGCTGCTGTGTCGCCTCGAGGGGATCGTCCCGGCGCTTGAAACCGCCCACGCGATCGCCACGGCGGTCGCCCGGGCCGCGTCGATGACGGCCGACCAGACCCTGGTGATCAATCTCTCGGGCCGGGGCGACAAGGATGTCCAGGAGGTTGCGCGATTATTCGCCGACCGGCAGGGCCGCGGGGGCGAGCGGTAACCAGACCGGCACGAGCTTGAAGATCTTCCCGTCGCACGCGATCAGGATCTCTCGCGTGTTGACCGCGAGGATGGTCTTGAAGCCGGCGTTCTTGACGGCGCTCCGTATCGCGCCGGTCAGCCCGGTTCGTCGGACCGGCTTGCCGTGCTCGTCGAGCTTGTAGATCGCCTTCTTGACCAGGGCGTACCCGGTGCCGGCCTCATCGGCGAAGAAGTCGATGACGTTCACCCGCGTGTAGTCGTGCGTGTCGAGATCGAGTACGCCCGGACCCTTGAGGCTTCCGATGACGTAGGCGCGTCGTCCGGCCACGACCGCGCTGTTGAGCCAGTCGGTGGTCTCGATGACGTCCAGGAGTGCCGGCGTGCTCGTATCGATCGTGACCAGGCCGCCGGCGAATCCGCGCGAGGCGTACAACCGATCGCCGACCAGGTGGGCGCCGGTGAGCATGCCCCCGGTCACCTGCACACGGCTCAACGTGTGGTCGGTTCCGGCCTCGATGAACCGTACCTGGCCGCCCTCGACGATGACGACCTGCCCGTCGGCCAGGACGCCGGCAAGGTCCACCACAGAACCGCCGAGCGAAATGCTCCGCACGATCGCGCCCGCTTCCGGGTCCACGGCCTGGAGGTCGTTGCGGCGGTTCCTCGGTGAGAATGCCAGGGTGTACACGGCATCGCCCGAGACGGCGACGTCGATCACGTTCTGGCCGGTGACCTTGTAGACCTTGCTGACGACGCCGTGGCCGTCGATCTCGTAGAGACCGGCCTCGCCGGCCGCCAGCAGGTAGCCGTCGCCGTACGGTGCTGCGGAGTGAACGCGGCCGGGCACCTCGCCGAGCAGCGTTGCCTTGGGCATCACGAAGGCGAACAGTCCGCCGCCGGTTACCACCATGATTCCCAGTCCGATCAGGAGCTTCCTCATAGAAGATCCCATCGGCCCGTCTCCAGCCCGGAATGAGGGCGTTTGACTACCCCAGCACAGGCCGACGGTCCCATACGCCCAGCTCGCGCTCGAGCGCCATGCCGATGCTGCACAGCGTCCCTTCCCTGAACAGGCCGCCCCACAGCGTGATGCCGCTCGGCGTGCCATCCTCGGTGAAGCCGCATCGGATCGTGAGCGACGGGTGACCGGTGCAGTTGGTGATCAACAGCATGCTGCCGGCGTAGCTGGGCCCGATCATGGCGTCGAGCCCGTCGAACTGCTCGGTCATCATCTCGCAGACCAGCCGACGGAATCGCTGCGCCTGTACATACTCGATCGCGGGCGTGAAACGCGTTGTGCGGAACGTGTTGGGCCATGCACGTGTCTCCTGCCAGACAAGCTCGTCGTCGCGGTCGCTCAGCGTCAGCTGCTCAAAGGCCGACGCGGCCTCGACCAGCAGGATCGTCAGCAGCGTCCCGTACGGCAGGTCGGGCAGCTCGATCTCGACAAGCGTGACGCCCGTGCGACGCATCGCCTTGAGTGCGACCCGGTCCAGGTCGGTGCCGGAGCCGTTCTCGAACCACTTCGGGCAATAGCCGACCCGCAGGCCCCGGACTGCACGATCGCCGTCGAATTCCAGCGGCATGTCGATCGACGAGGGATCGCCCGGGTCGGCGCCGTTGATGGCTTGAAGCACAAGCGCGGTGTCCTGGACCGTCCGGCAGATCGGCCCGACCTTGTCCAGCGACCAGCAGAGCGCCATCGCGCCGGTGCGTGCGACCCGGCCGAACGTCGGTCGCAGCCCTGTCGTGCCGCAACGCATCGATGGCGAGACGATCGACCCGAGCGTCTCGGTGCCGAGCGCGAAGCCGGTCAATCCGGCCGCCGTCGCGGCGCACGAGCCGGCGCTGGAGCCGCTGGAACCCTGGTCGAGCTTCCACGGGTTGTTCGTACGACCCGCGTACCAGATGTCGCCGTAGGCCAGCGCTCCCAGGCTGAGCTTGGCGATGAGGATCGCGCCGGCCTCGTCGAGCCGGCTCACGACCGTCGCGTCGCGGTCGGGCACGCGATCGGTGAACGGCGTGGCACCCCATGTCGTCTTGATCCCTTTGGTGTCGAACAGATCCTTGGCGCCCCACGGGATGCCGTGCAGCGGTCCGCGATACCCGCCGTCGCGGATCTCGGCGTCGGCCCGTCGTGCCTGGGCGATCGCCCGTCGGCCCAGCAGCGTGACGGTGCATTCGAGCCTTGGTCCGATCCGTTCGAGACGCTGGAGGTAGATCCGCGTCAACCGCTCACTGGTCAGCATGCCCCGCTCGATCCATGTCGACAAAGCGGTCACCGGTTCAAACGCGATCGACTCGTCGTTCGGCGGTAACGGGCGGGAGTGAGGTTTCGAGCGAACGAAGCGATCGACGATCGAGACGGTCATGTCCCCGACACGCGGGTCGAACACGGTTGACGGGGCAAGCGTGTTGGGAAACTCGACCGATCGGCGGCCAAGGTGCCGTTGGATCTGGTCCCCGATGTCGGTGAGGATCTGCTGTCGCTCCTTTTGGGTGAACTCGACCGAGGCGAGCTTCTCGGCCTCGGCGAGCGTGGACTCGGTGATCCGGGCCTCGGTGTTGTCCACCGCGTCGGGTTGGACCGCGGTCGGGAAGGCCACCGCCGGAAGTGTCGTCGCCGCTGCCGCGGCACCCCCGGCGACCCCGGCAACAAGGAACGTCCGCCTGCTTGGCTTTTGGCTGTCAGTGTCGGGCATGGTTGGCTCCTGGAGTCGTCAGCGGCCAAGCGTAACCACCCGGAGATCCAGAAAACTGCCGTTGCAGACGGAATCTCTTAACGGGTCTTCGCGACCGGCCGGGACGATCTGCGCGAACCGGGGTGGCGATCCCGACTGGTCAGGTTCCGGCCCGTGAAACCGCAGGCAAACGCGCTGCCGATCTGGGGGCAACACCGCCCCGGGTCGATGAGAGCCGTGGGAGGCACTTACCCGGGGACCAGTCCCAATGCGCTCAAGTGCCTTCCGGCGCGGATTCATTCTGCTGGCTTGCGTGGCCATGCTCAGTGGATGCAGCTCTGCCGTCAAACAACGATACATCCGGCATCTCTCGACGACGATCGCGCCGACCCGGCGGAACGTCGAGACGGTTACGGTGGCGGCCCGGCTTCCTGATCCGGGTGTCGTGCTGGCCACGCCGTCAAATAGCCCGAAGCCGTAGCAACGAGTCCTGCGCAGTGTGCATCGAGGATGCTCTAACCCTCTTCGCCGTCGCTGAAATCGAAGCTGACCAGGTACTGCACGCCCCACACCGGGTATTCGACCTGGCACCGGTAGCCGACAAACTCGCCGGGATCCCAGCCCTGCGACGCGCAGAGGTACTCGATCAACGCGGTGATCCGCGGGTACTTCTTTGATCCCGTCTGCTCCAGGCCGAGCCCGAGGTGCTCCAGTTGCGGGCGGTCGGGGAGCCGGTCGAACCATCGCTGAGAGGCGAGGTTGGTCGGTGAGATCCCGTGCTCACCGGTGTCCGGTGCGGCCACGGGGCCGCGGTTGCCCAGGGCGAAGCAGCCCAGCGACGGGATGCTTGCCTTGGCGAGGCTTCGATGCAGGTGGATCGACATGAGCAGGTTGCGGGCCGGGCCCTCGCTTACCAGCGAGCAGTCCTGCATCTTGATCTCGCCGAGTGCGGGGTGCCTCATATGCGGGAACCGCGTGCCGAGTACCACGTCGAGCGGATCCCGCGACGCGCTGTCGGGATCGATGAGCACGGGTACCTGGCCGGCCTCCTCGCGGGCGACGACCGTCGGCAGCGGCTTGGAGCAGAACTCCGCGAGCACCGACACCGGCGCGCCGGTGGCGACCGGCCCGTCCCCGAGCCTCGCGATGTGGATGTCCGCCTCGTCGATCTCCTCGCGCGTGCCGTACGAAAAGCGGTTGACGGGACAGATCGGCAAGCTGCCTGCCGAGCGCCGGATCCCGATCATCCCCATTGCAGTGACGCAGTCGACTCGCGCCGGGTCATCGGCGCACGGTCTGTAGAGGAACACCGCGACCTGCGTGTCGAACTCGCGCCGCGTCACCTGGCGGAGCCCCTCGAACGCGCTCATGCGGGCCTCGAGCATCCGGTCGGTCGCGGCTGCAGCGTCTTGTGTCGTCTCGTCCCCCATCGACTCGAGCGCCGCCAGGAGGCGGGCCTGGCTCCCGCCGTGCGCGTCGATCAGCGCCGCGTACCGATCCACGGCGGCGCTCGCCGCGGCCACCAGGCCGGCGTCGCACCCCTGGTCCTGGGCTGCCTGGAGGAACTGGTGCAGGCCCCGCTCACCGGGGAAGAACGAGAGGGCCGTCACGCCGTTGCCCCTGTGACGGACCGCCCGCAAGAGCCGCTGGCAGATCGGCTTGGTGACGCCGAGCCACCGGCTCATGCCGCCGATCGTCCTCGCGTCCAGGGGGAATGCACGGATCAGTGTGCGGAACTCTCCCTGGAGGCGATCTCCCACACGCCAGGCGGTATCGGCGTCGGGCACGGCGGCATGTATTTCCTTGACCGCCAACGGGTTACTCCTTCGATGGGTCCCCCGGCAAGGGCCATCATGCTCCTATTGTATCTCAGAGTATCTCAGACTCACACAGAATAATCGTCGAATGCAGCTCGAATGCGGTATTGTAATCTGAAAGAATCTGAAACTGTGCTCGCTGATTCCCGAATAATCCTCGACCCCTCCTCTTGTTCGGAAAGGTAAGACCCATGAAGTATCGAGTGCTGAGCATCTCCGCATCGTGTGTGATTGCGACGGGACTGGCGGTTTCGGGTTTCTCCGGCGGTGTTCAGGCTGACCACATCCCCGGCCACGACAACGACGATCCCATATTCCCCGTGCCGATCCCCGGTGAGGAGTTCTTCAGCGGCGGCATCCTGTTCGTCACCGCGCTGGGTCCCCATGGCGGCAGCGAGATCCACAACGCGACTTTCGACATCACCTATGTTTCCGACGGCGCCACGCCGGCCTCGGACCTGCATATCACCGTCGGCATGGTGCTCGGCGAACAGAATCCGGTCTACGTCGAGGCCGTCGTCAACGGTACCGATCTCGGCTTCGGCTCCGGGCCCGGCACGTTCCAGGGTTCCTTCGAGACTTCAGTACTGAACGGCGTCGCGGTCCAGGGCTTCTTTCCGCCGTACAGCATCGTGGACATCTCCATCGGGTCGATCGACGG
>SMVA01389438.1_pt1 | contig 14869 bp, 15 predicted proteins | sample 2456451 | NCBI WGS metagenome assembly SMVA01 (sample SAMN11095933, study PRJNA526329) | marine sediment metagenome | biome: Marine sediment; feature: Surficial sediment; material: Deep marine sediment; isolation source: Hadal surficial sediment | place: Pacific Ocean | collected 2014-05 | depth...
GTTGTTGCCGATGTGATCGTAGTGGAAATGAGATGGAAGCAGGGTAATCGGCAGATCCGTCAACGACTCCGCCGTCGCTCGAATATCCCGCACCCCGGGGCCCGCGTCGAAAAGTAGAGCACGATCTTCGCCAATAATGAGATAGCTGTAGTTCTGCTACATCGTCAATGTCCCGAAGCAGATGAGTTCTGATTGGGGGTGGTGGCTGGCGGGACATTTAGTGAGACACGAACCACGATTCTGAGCCAGGCAGGATTGCCAGGCGGAACCTCGGTAGTCGCGCTTCGGCCCGTGGTACCGGGGCCTCAGTGTCGAGGTATCTGCACACCTATCAGCTCATCACCTCATTCGTTTTCACCGCGAGCACTCAACGTCACTTCTCCGTCGACGACCGATATCACCAGCGTTATGGGACGGCAGCACACCGAACAGTCCTCGATGTATTCCTGATCTTCGACGCTGAGGTCGACGACTATCTCGATGCGTTCTCCGCAACAGGGGCAGTAGAGGCGACGGGATTGAGTATCGAAATCCAACAGGTTTTGCCTTCGGGTGGGGTGTTGAAAAGCGCCGGATTTAGCGCCCCTTATAGACAGGTTGCCGTTTCTCCATGAACGCGCGCGGACCTTCGCGCGCGTCCTCGGTTCGAAACACCGGAGCCGAGATCTCGGTTTCGATCTTGAGCGCATCGCGTTCCGGCTTGCCTAGACATTCTTTCACGGAACGGCGAATAGCTTTGACGGCCAGCGGCCCATTGGCAGCAATCTTCTGAGCGATTTCCATCGCCTTGCCTACCACGTCATCGGTGACATAGTTGAGAAAACCAAAGTCGAGCGCTTCGGCGGCGGTGATGAGATCGCCCGTCAATAAGAGCTCCATCGCTTTGGCATACGGGATCTGAACGGGTAACCGGACGGTCGAACCCCCGGCGGGAAAGATCGCCCACTTCACTTCCTGTACGCCAAATTTGGCTTCGGCGACGGAAACGCGGATGTCGGTTCCCTGAACGATCTCCATGCCACCGGCAATCGCGTGCCCGTTGATTGCGGCGATGACTGGCTTTTCGATATCAAAGTTGCGCAGGAGCGCGCGGCCGGTGGTCCCGGGATCGGATACGAGCCGTTCGTCCCACGCGTTCTCGGGCTGTCGAGCTCCGCTCATGAGGGGAATGAGCTGGCCAAGGTCCGCGCCTGCGCAAAAAGTACTGCCGGTGCCCGTGAGTATCGCGACACGTACCTCTTCGTCGTCTTTGACGTCCTGGAATGCATCGGCCAGACGAACGGAAACTTCGGGGTTGATCGCGTTACGTGCTTCCGGGCGGTTGAGTGTGATGAGTGCGATGTGATCTTTTACCTCGTAGTCGACGACTGCCATGGTGCCCCCGTTAGGATTCGTTCAACCGAGAATGTCACCGATGTACTCAACCGTGTCAAATAGTTGGTAGTACCTTGCGGACGGGTTGTGAAAATGAGCTGGCTGATTAGAATCCGCGGACCGCAATTCCTAGGCTTGCCAATGCCCCAGAATTGAGTAGAAAGTCTGGAGAAACGGTTTCGTGTTGCCGAACGAAAAGCCGGACTCTTGGGCGCGTTTCGGGGGCTCGTGCGTCGCCGCTATTGTGACTGGAGGCGCTGCACGGGTATTGCCACGCAGCCGGTTGGATCTCGGGGCCGCCAGGCCGCCGGATGTTCAGCGCGTTCGCTATGCGAAGCCTCAATTCCGTCGCTACGGCTACGCTTTCGGTCATGAGGCGTCATGACCACCACGATCTCTCCCCCAAAACTCTGGGTCCTCGGGCAATATCCGGGTTAGTCGAGTTCCGGGTCTCCGGCCAATGTCTGCAGGACGAAAGTACTCGCTACGGCCAAATCTTTCCCAATCTCGAGCAACAGATCCACTTCGGCTTCTGTGGTGTGACCATCGGCCCGGGATATCGTGCAGAGATCCCGGAGCACCTGCATTCTCTGTGGGCGGGAGGTATGTGTTTTAGCCTGTGAGATGCGTTCGGGTAGCTCGGCTTTGATCTGCTCGACGTCCAGTTTGTCCGAAAACGACCGCTTACCGAAAAACGCTTCGAACACTTCGATTTCAGCCTCGGAGATCCCTTCGCTCACAGCCGCAACTGCGATCGCACCCGCAAAGAGCAACCGACGCATGGTCTCGGCACTGTGTGTGCGACCCTCGAGGTAACTCGGCTCCATGAGGCTCATCAGGTTGTGGATGTTCGCCTCGAGTTCACTGACGGAAATGCCGTCCTTGCGAACCAGTTCGGATTCATCGAACAATTTCAGCGCCTTGACCCGTAAAGGGCTGAATGGATGGGTCAGAAACCAATCTTCCGTGGGCGCTCCCTGGCCCGGTTCGGCGTCTTCCATTTGCATTTCGTCCACCTGCTGTAAGAACTCGTCGAGGGAGAAATTGACCAACTGACCACTCAACCCTGAAGCAAGCTTGAAGAGCGAATGTGCAACGGTTTCCAGATCGTTCGCGCAGTAAGCGCCCGCTCGATCCGCCGAAACTTCCGCAAATCGCGACCAACTGGTGAGCGCCAGCGCGAGCCTGGGGCTCGGCGGCGTTTTACCGCGCAGCACATAACCTATTGGGAGGTCGTGATGGTTGTAGAGGTGGTGTCCCAGTTCGTGTCCCATCACGAACTTCAGTTCGCCCGGTTCGAAACGCTCGAGCAGGTTGGAGGAGAACATCACGAAAAGCCGTCCTTCCTCCGGTTTGAAACATGCGGCGTTGTAGGTCGGGCTGGGGAACACATAAAGTTCGAGGGGTATCGTGAGCCCCAGCTTGTCCGCACACTCGGCTGCGATATTGTGCAAGGGCGCGGCCATGGTCTGAGTCAGCCGCACGGAGGTCGAAAGCAGGTGTCGGCGAATGCCGAGATTGCCTTTGCCTTCGCGCTTGGCAATCTTCTTATTGACTTTTTTGACGAGGGGATCTTCGAGCAGCTGTTCGAACATCTCCTTGTCGTGTTGCGAGCGAAGCTGGGTTGCGTTCATGGTGAGGCTTACTGGCTAATTCGGAACATTATAGGCGCGCTTCAGGCGCAGATGATTGGACCGTTTACTACACCTCTTCAGGGAGCTGAGGTAGGCTGTCGCACTTTTCGGGTCCGAGTAGAGGAAAACCATGCAATTCAATAATCGAATTACCGAAATGCTCGGGATTGAAATCCCGTTGGTGCAGGCACCGATGGGTTGGATTGCCAGATCGCAGTTGGCATCGGCAGTATCCAATGCCGGTGGACTTGGCATCATCGAAACATCTTCCGGTGAACTCGATACCATTCGCGAAGAAATCAAGAAGATGCACAAGCTCACCGACAAGCCGTTCGGGGTGAATATCGCCCAGGCATTCGTTCGCGATCCTGACATCGTTCAATTCGTCATCGACCAGGGAGTGAAGTTCGTTACGACGTCGGCGGGCAATCCGGAACGTTACACCGACCAATTAAAGAGCGCCGACCTGACCGTCTTTCATGTGGTGCCAAGCCTCAGCGCCGCACTCAAGGCGGTGGCGGCTGGCGTTGATGGTTTGGTCGTGGAAGGTGGCGAAGGCGGTGGATTCAAGAATCCCCGCGAGGTAGCCAGCATGGTGCTGCTGCCACTGGTACGTTCTCAAGTAGATGTACCGATTATCGCGGCCGGAGGCTTCGTCGATGGTGCTTCTATGGCGGCGGCTTTTGCCCTCGGAGCCGAAGGCGTGCAGATGGGTACACGCATGGTGTCTTCGACGGAGTCGCCCGTGCACGAGAACTGGAAGGCCGCCATCATCAAAGCCAAGGAAACCGACACGGTATTTCTCAACCGTTCGCACTCACCTGCTTTGCGGGCACTTCGCACGGAGAAGACGACCCGTCTGGAATTCGATCAGGAAACCAATGCAATGACCGAATTCGGTACGGCGCACGAACTCTATTTTGGTGGCGACATGGAGGCCAGCATCGCGCTAACGGGTCAAGTCTGCGGACGAATCGATGCTGTACGGCCGGTTGCGGAAATCATCGCCGAAGTGCGCGAGGAGTTCTTTCGGACCATCGGCAACCTTGCTGCGCAGTACTCCTAGATCTTGTTCTCGTTCGAGAGCTTAGTAGTGGATGGGTCCGGAATCTGGCAATACTCGAATCTGGTCGAACGCTCACCCGAAACTCTGCGTCCTCGTGCAATACCCGAACTAGCAGTCTATCGCTGTCGGACCAGGTAACTTTGGGTTATCTATCGAACTCCAGAGCCATACCTTTGGGGCCATCGAGCAGTTGTCCGTCTCGATAGCGAAGATGACCGTTCACCCAGGTGGCTCGCACCCGGGCATGCAGATCGATGCCCGCAAATGGACTCCACCCGCACTTTGAGTAGATCTCAGTCGGGTCGGTGTTCTGTTGCGGGTCGATGAGAACCAGGTCTGCGAAATAGCCTTCTCGTATGAAACCGCGATCCTTTACCCCGAACAATCGAGCCGGGGCGTGGGAGGTTTTCTCCACGACTTTCTCGATAGTGAGTTTGTTTTTTCTTGTCAGCTCTAACAATGAAACCAACGCGTGTTGTGCAAGAGGTAATCCGGCGGGAGCTTGCAGGTACTTACCCGCTTTTTCTTCGAGGGTGTGTGGCGCATGATCGGTCGCGATGACATCGATGCGATCTTCGTTGACCGCGTTTAGCAGTGCCGCCTGATCTGCGGCCGTTTTGATGGCCGGGTTGCATTTGATGGCCGCGCCTTTTTCCGCATACCAGGTATCGTTGAAGAACAGATGATGTACACAGACCTCCGCGGTTATGCGCTTTTCGGCAAGGTCGCCCGCGGTAAACAGTGCCATTTCTCTGGCTGTGGTGAGATGCAATATATGCAAACGCGAACCGTGGCGCGTGGCGAGTTCCACTGCCAGCGAAGAAGACTTGTAGCAGGCTTCTTCCGAACGGATGAGCGGATGTTCGGCGAAGGGGATGTCTTCTCCGTACTTCTCGAATGCTTTTTGTTCGTTGGCCAGGATAGTTGGCGTGTCTTCGCAATGGGTTGCGATAATGAGCCCGGTTGAGGCAAATATGCCTTCCAGCGTTGCTTCGTTGTCCACCAGCATGTTGCCGGTGCTCGCGCCCATGAATACCTTCACCCCACAGGCAAGAGTGGGATCCACAGTCTTGATCAGCTCTAGATTATCGTTCGTCGCGCCGAAGTAGAATGCGAAGTTCGCCACCGAGTGCTCACGTGCCCTGGTATGTTTGTCGGCCAGGGCTTCGTGAGTGACGGTAAGTGGATTGCAATTTGGCATCTCCATGTAACTGGTGATGCCGCCGGCCACCGCCGCTGCTGATTCGGTGCGGATGGTGCCTTTGTGTTCGAAGCCGGGTTCGCGGAAATGAACCTGGTCGTCGATCATCCCGGGCAACAACCAGGCGCCGTTTGCGTCGATGGTTTCCACCCCCCCCGGAGCCCGTACGTTTATTCCTGAGATCCGGCCGTTTTCGAGGAGCACATCTCCCTCGGAGACGTTTCCTTCATTGACGATTCGGGCGTTGATGATGCGATAGCTGTTGGTCACGGCCGGATACTTACCTCAGCTTCGATTTCGACGGGTACGCCAAACGGCAACTCCGCCATGCCCACCGCACTGCGCGTGTGAGCACCTCGCGTAGGTCCGAACACATCCAGAATAAGCAGCGATGCGCCATTGATCACCCCGGGCAGGGCGTTGAAGCCGGGGGCGACATTCACCATCCCGAACACTCTGAGCCAGCCCGTTACCCGGTCGAGTTCACCGAGTGCGGCTTTGAGGCTCGCGAACAGGCCCAGCGCGGTGCGTTGCGCCGCGGCGTGACCTTGTTCAGCGGTGAGATCCGATCCCACCTTGCCCAGTGGTTTGGCAAGCGAGCCGTCATCGGCCAACGGGACATGACCGGAAAGGAAAATGCGATTGCCGTCAATACGAACCAGGTCGAAAGGTAAATTGCCTGTATTCATGGGTGTGGGCAGGGTGAATCCCAACTCCGCCAACCGTTGCTCGGGCGTGCTATTGCCGGACATTTCTCCCCCTGTCTCACAACTTGGCCTACTTTAGAGCATCGGAGAAAGTTATGCGTGGGTGGATGTGCGTTTGGTCACATTGCCGCATACAAGTGATACCTATACTTGGCTCGAATCAACAAACGTTATTTTCGGAGAGTTTTGTGCCTAAAAATGTAGCCAAGTACGGTTGGATCATTGTTTTGTTGCTGACGGGCCCGGTGTATGGCGACACGGTATTCGGAATATACGCAGGAGCAGGTAGCTGGCAGCAAGGGTTCTCCGGCGATATTACTTCCGGAGTCATTCAGGTGGACGTGGACGATGATCTCGCCCTCGAAGACGAAAAAAACAACATTTTCTATCTGGCTTTGGAGCATGGCATACCGGTCCTGCCAAATTTGCGCTTGCAGCACGCGAAAATTGCTGTTACTGGAAACAACGACCTCATTCGTTTCATTGAATTCAACGGGTCCGTCTTTGCCGTTGGGGACACGGTTGCAACTGATGTGGAACTTACCCAGACAGACCTCATCTTGTACTACGAGGTGCTAGATAACGTCGTGTCTATGGATATTGGGATGGCAGTCCGCCGGGTCGAAGGTTTCTTCGAGATTGCCTCTTCGTTTGAGGTCACCCGCGCCGAGTTCGACGGAGTCCTGCCGCTGCTTTACGGCCGGGTGCGTGCCGATCTGCCACTGAGCGGATTGTGGGTAGGCGCAGAAGTACAAGGACTTGGTTACGATGGAAATTCACTCATCGATGCGAATGCCCAGATTGGCTGGGAATCGCGTATAGGTCTCGGTGTCGAAGGAGGATGGCGGACATACCGGCTCGACTTGGAAGATCTGGATGACGTCAATAACGTGTCATTGGACATCAGCGGACCCTACTTCGCGCTCAACTTCCACTTCTGATCGATTATGACGATCGCGTTTTAGTTCCTGTCTGCGGTAGGCGGGAACTAGCGCGATCGTGCGAAAAAAGTTAAAAAATTGCTTGTCGCCTGGAGTACTGCCCTGCGCCGTGGGTTCCGTATAATGATCCATCATGAGCCGAGCACTAGTCATTGAACTCCTTCGGGCAATCCTGCCGAAACAGAGTCTCATCACCGATCCAAAAGCGCTGAAACCCTACGAGAGCGACGGGCTGACAGCCTTCCGCGAGCTTCCCTGGCTGGTCGCCCTTCCCGAGAATGTGCCACAGGTTGAGGCGGTAGTCCGAGTCTGTCGCAGGCACGGGGTACCGTTGGTTGTGCGCGGTGCTGGAACCGGCTTGTCCGGAGGCGCTCGCCCACATAAAGATGGCATCGTGTTGGGGTTGTCCAAACTCAACAGGATTCTTGCAGTCGACGTCGATAATTGCGTGGCGATAGTACAACCGGGTGTGCGTAATCAGGCTATCAGCGATGCCTCGGCAAAATACGGGCTCTATTACGCGCCAGACCCTTCTTCGCAGATCGCCTGCAGCATTGGGGGAAACGTCGCGGAGAATTCCGGTGGAGTGCACAGCCTCAAGTATGGCCTTACGGTGAACAACGTCGTGGGGTTGCAGGTACTCACCATCGACGGTAGTTTTCTGGAACTCGGTGGCAAGGGACTCGATAGTCCCGGTTATGACTTGCTTGCGCTGCTGTCCGGTTCCGAAGGGATGCTCGGCGTCGTCACCGAGATAACCGTTCGGCTGTTGCCGAAGCCCCCGGAAAAACGGGTACTACTCGCGGCGTTTCATGAGATAGGTGCAGCGGCTGACGTGGTTGGCAACATTATCGGGCAGGGTCTGATACCTGCGGGTCTGGAGATGATGGATCGCCTAGCCATTGAAGCCGCGGAAGAATATGTGCATGCGGGTTATCCCCGAGACGCCGCCGCGATCCTGTTGTGCGAACTCGACGGGGTAGAAGCCGAGGTAGAAAGTAACGTCGCATTCGTTTCGCGGCTGCTCGAAGAGGGTGGCGCGTACGATATACGTGTCGCGAGCGATCCTGAGGAGCAGGCACGCTTCTGGTTAGGGCGAAAAGCCGCGTTTCCTGCCATGGGGAGGATCTCGCCGGACTATTACTGTATGGATGGAACGATTCCGCGAGCACGTTTGAGTGAAGTGCTCGAGCGAATCCAACAGTTTTCCAGGCACTATGAATTGCGAGTTGCCAACGTGTTTCATGCCGGTGATGGCAACCTGCATCCTTTGATTCTCTACGATGCCAACCAACCTGGCGAGCTTGAACGTACCGAGGAAATGGGTGGCAAGATACTCGAGTTGTGCGTTGCGGTTGGTGGCACGGTAACCGGTGAACACGGAGTTGGCGTCGAGAAGCTCGATCAGATGTGTGCTCAGTTTTCCGCCGCGGAGCTGGATCAGTTTCACCGGCTGAAAGAAGCGTTCGATCCGGAATCGCTGTTGAATCCGGGTAAAGCGATTCCTACCTTGAGTCGTTGTTCCGAGATTGGCGGGATGCATGTTCACGGCGGCAAGTTGCCCTTCCCGCACCTCGAGCGATTTTGACATGCGCACGGACACAGACCAGAAAGACCGTCTGGTAGAAGCCGTCGCGGAGGCCTACGCCGAGCGATTGTCTTTGCAGATCGTAGGTTCCGGTAGCAAAGTCTTTCTCACGGAACCGACCACATCAGACACTCAAGCCAGACTTCTGTCTCTAGCCGAACACAGGGGTGTGACCGAGTACGTTCCTGAGGAACTGGTTGTTACCGCCCGTTCGGGAACGACATTGAAAGAGCTCGAGCAGCAGTTGGCCAGAGCGGGACAGATGTTGCCTTTCGAGCCGCCGCGGTTTGCGGGAGCCGGTACCTTGGGAGGCGCGGTGGCTAGCGGGTTGTCCGGGCCAGGACGCCCATGGTACGGTGCGTTGCGCGATGCCGTTCTCGGGGTCGAGATGATCAATGGCCGTGGAGAATTCCTTCGGTTTGGTGGCCAGGTGATGAAAAATGTTGCTGGCTATGACATTTCCCGCCTCCAGGCGGGCGCTTTTGGCGCCTTGGGGGTGTTGTTATCCGTGAGCATCAAGACGCTGCCAAAACCCGCTGTCGAGTCGACGTGTATTTTTGAGTTGAAGGCGGATGCCGCACTCGAGAAACTTCGAGCATGGGCACGGTTACCGTTGCCAATCACCGCTACTTGTTACGTCGACAACCAACTCAGCGTTCGTTTGTCAGGTTCCGAGGCGTCAGTCTCGTGGGGTGTAGAACACATCGAGGGAGACTCGGTGAACGGGGAGGCGTTTTGGGGTCAGCTGCGTAATCACGAACACGGTTTTTTTAACAAGGAAGAGGAAGGTATATTGTGGCGCCTGTCTGTACCACCGGATACGCCGTTGACAGATGAGCCCACTATGATCGAGTGGAGTGGCGCCCTGCGTTGGGTGTATAGCAAAAAAGTACTGGCTGATTGGGCGCGCGAGCGGGGTGGCTATGCTCTGCCGTTTAACGGGGACTATCGTACTCAGTCGTTCTTGTGGTCCAACGACAAGCTGCAAAAACGCATCAAACGTGCGTTCGACCCAGCCGAGATATTGAATCCGTTTGTGGATGTGGTTGTCGATGCAAACTAAGTTACCTCAGGCATTCAAGGAAACGAAAACCGGCCAACGCGCTGACGAGATTCTTCGCAGTTGCGTACATTGTGGGCTTTGCAACGCTACCTGCCCGACCTACCAGCTATTGGGGGACGAACTCGATGGGCCACGGGGAAGAATCTACCTGATCAAGGAGATGTTGGAATCAGAGCAGGCCGATTCCGTGGTACAGACTCACCTGGACCGCTGTCTAACCTGTCGCGCCTGCGAAACCGCCTGTCCCAGTGGGGTGGCTTATGGTGAGTTGTTGGAGATTGGTCGCGATTTTCTGGAAGAACATGGCAAGCGGGGCCTGATCGATTCGGCCATGAGGCGATGGCTTGTCTCCGTCGTGCCGGACATCGAGCGTTTCAAGCGCTGGAGTCGTCTCGGGGCTGCGTTTCGCTGGATATTGCCACGCATCCTTCGAGAGCAGGTTCCGCGGCACAGGGTGACTACACACGAGGTGTTCGAGACGCGGGAGCGGCAGGTACTGGTGTTGCAAGGGTGTGTTCAACGCCTGGCGACACCACAAGTGAATGCTTCGCTTGCGGCTTTGCTGGACAGCCGGGGCATTGAGGTGATCTTCGACGATGAGGAAAATTGTTGCGGTTCCTTGAGCCTGCATTTAGGTAACACAAGGCAAACCAGAACCACGTTCGAGAATAACATCGATGCCCTGTTGCCACTTCTCGATCACGTGGAAGCCGTCATCTCCACGGCCAGTGGCTGTGGCGTAACGTTGAAAGACTATCCTCGTTTGCTTGGCGATGATGCGAGCTATTTTTCCAAGGCATGCCGCGTTGCGGAAAAGGTAGTGGATGTCAGCGAGTACCTGTCTCAGTTAGGGCTGGAGTGGGATAAAGTTGCCGAATTCCGCCGTGTCGCCTGGCATGCGCCGTGCACGTTGCAACATGGCCAGGGAATTACCGGAACCGTTGAGAGTCTGTTGCAAGGCGCCGGCTATGAGTTGGTCCCCGTTCGGGATTCACATATCTGTTGCGGATCAGCAGGCACCTACTCGCTGTTGCAGCCCGAGCTTGCCCGAACGCTCAGAAAACAGAAGCTCGCGGCATTGAGCGAACAAGCGCCTGACGTGATCGCCACGGCCAATGTGGGTTGCCAGACGCATCTCTCGAATGGCGACGAAAACGTACCCGTCGTCCATTGGCTGGAGCTGTTGCGTTAGCCTTTAGCGGGAAGGAGCCTTCGGCACGGGAAGAGAGCCCTCAGCGCGAAAAGAGAGCCCTCAGTGCGGTAGGAGAGCCTGCAGCGGGACAGAGCCACCCACGCGAAGAGAAACAGTGAACAGACTGCCTGAAGAAATAGTTACCCCGCGGTTGATCCTGCGGGTGCCGACGGTGGCCGATGCTCCGGAAATAAATCGAGCAATTCGAGATTCCTTTGCCGAACTCAATGAGTGGATGCCGTGGGCCGTTGAACCGCAAACGATGGAAGAATCGGAAGCATTCTGCACGAAATCTCGCCAGAAGTGGCGCGATGATTCCGAATATGCCGTGCTGATGATCCTGAAAGAGAGTGGCGCGCTGGTTGGCGGTTGCGGATTTCCCAATCTGGATTGGAAAGTGCCGAAATTCGAAGTTGGCTACTGGTGTCACAGTGCCCATGTGGGACGCGGCTACGTAAGCGAAGCAACGCATGCGTTGACGCTCCTCGCGTTTGATCGGTTCGATGCCGTCCGGGTCGAAATCCGGACGGACGATAACAATGAACGGAGCTGGCGAGTGGCACAGCGGTTGGGGTTCGAGTTGGAGGCAGTGATTCATGCGGAGACTCGAACGAATAATGGCAGCCTTCGCGATACCCGCGTCTATGCGCTATTCAATAGCCTTGGGTTGCAAGCGTTTCCAGAGGAAACCCCGTGATCCATGCCGAGCGATTATATCTGCGGGAATTCACGACAAACGATCTCGATTATCTCAACGAGCTGCTGAGCCATCCTGAGACGATGCAACACTGGCCGGCTCCGTTGTCTCCGGCAGAAGTTGGGGCGTGGCTGGAACGAAGCCTTACTTCCTATGGCACCTATGGTTTCGGCCGATGGCTGGTTGTCCTCGAGCACTCCGGGCAACCGATTGGAGATGTGGGACTGCTGCGACTCAAGGTCGATGGTCGACTGGAGAACGATTTGGGTTACATCATTCATGAAGCACATTGGGGTCATGGTTTCGGTGTGGAGGCAGCGCGGGCGTGTGTCGCGTGGGCGGCTCAGCACGGATTGGCGTCGATCGTAGCGAGCATGGCTGTCGACAACGAGCCATCGGTTGGGGTTGCCGAACAGCTTGGCATGGTTCGTGAGCGGACGTTTATCAACTCACGCAATGAGAACAAGGAAACTTATCTGTATCGCCTCGATCTTGTCTCCTGGTCCGTTGCTTGAGAATCAGCCCCGGTAACTACGCCAGCGTTTGCGGATCTCGCGTGCCTGCGCGGTGTTACCTTGCCGTTGCTTGGCGTCGGCAATGAGCAGCCAAGCATCGCGCAGCCAGTCTGCGCGTCGTCCAGCGAGCGAAACCGCCTTATTCGCGAAACGCAACGCGTTTTCCAGATCGTCGTTCCGTAGATGCAAAGCGGCGAGCTCCGTCCACAGATCGGCCTGTAGCGGATTCAATCGGATGGCTCGCTCGATGTAACCGACGGCTTCTGAATGTTCACCCGCACGGGTTGCCCGTTCGCTTTGCCGTAGCAGCGCAAGTGTTGCGCTTCCGGTATCGGGGGTTCGCGCCTCGGTAGGCTGGCGTTCTCTATCCGGGGTGGCGGATGGGCTCGTGCGGTCCTGTTCTGGGGCCTGCACAGGGGGAAGGCCCGGCACGGCGGTGCAGCCTGCAGCCAGCGCGAAGAGAACCAGGACTAGTCGTTTTGCAACCAAGAGCGAAGACGGTTCGACAAGGAGCGAAGATTGATACCACAGCCGGGCTTGCTCCGCAAAACGCTACCCTCGGGGATAGGTACCGAAACGATCTGTGCGCAACCGGCGTTGGCGAGGAGCCCCGTGGTGTACTCGATATCCACCGTGTTGGCGCCCGACAGTTCAGCCAGCGGTACCAGGTCCATTTTGGCCATGATGGCATCCCATATTTTCAACGCGCCGGCGGATCCGGTCAGCCCGGTGGGTGAGTTGTCGTCATAACCCACCCAGGCAACGGTGAGAGTCGTCGCGTCGAAGCCTGCAAACCAGCTATCCCGGAAATCGTCGGATGTACCGGTTTTACCGGCGATTCCAGAACTCGCATATCGGGAGGTCCGGCCGGTGCCGGTCTGCATCACGACTTCCAGCGCACGGGTCATGGCCTGAGCGATTTCCGGTTTGATGCGTTGTTCAAGCTGAAATGGGTGGTGTGAGACTGGTGAACCGCGTTCATCGAGCACGGCGATCACCGCCTTAGGTGGCATATAAAAACCACCGCTTGCGAATGTGCCGTAAATTGCTGCGACTTCCACTGGCGTGAGTGACTCGGCACCGAGTAAAAGTGATGGATAGCGATTTTTTGGTGCGCGTCCCGTGAGACTCTCCATTCTTCGCGCAACCGTGTCCACCCCGATGGCCAGGCCGAGATTCACCGTGGCGAGGTTTAATGAATCTCCCAACGCGCGAACTAAGGGGACAGGCCCGTGGGTACGTTTATCGAAATTCATGGGGGCCCAAACGTCGCTGTCGGGCATGGTCAGTAAAACGCTCTCGTCCTGGATAATGCTCGCGAGATGATAGCCGTTTTCCAACGCGGTCAGATAAACCATTGGTTTGAGTAGCGAGCCGACCGGGCGACGGGCGTTGATGGCACGATTGAACCCGTCGAATCCGGCCTTCCGCCCTCCGGCTACCGCCAGCAGTTCACCTGTTTGAGTGTTGGTCATCACCACGGCAGCCTGCAGACCACCCGGGGGCAAGTTCCGATTTCTTTCGATGGCGGCCAGTGCGGTACTCAAGCCGCTTTCAACCGCATCCTGGGTGCGCGGCCTCAAGGTGGTGAATATCCGCAGTCCGTTGGTGCGTAGATCGTCTTCGTCGAAGAGGTGACCCAGATCCCTGCGCACCAGGTCCATGAAAGCCGGGTAGTAGGCTCCGCCTCTTCGATTCCCGGATACGACATTCAGAGTCGAGTTCTTGTTGCGCTTGTGGGTGATGCCATCAATCAGTTGGTTGGCCAGCATCTTGTCGAGTACCAGATTGCGTCGTGCCAGTGCGCGTTTGGGATTACGTTGTGGGTTGTAATAAGAAGGCCCGCGGATGATGGCGATGAGGGTTGCGATCTCTGCCGGGTTGAGCTCGATGAGCGGTTTGTTGTAGAAAAACTGTGCCCCGAGGCCAAACCCGTGAACGGCGCGGTTGCCGTCCTGGCCGATGTAGATCTCGTTGATGTAGGCGTTGAGCAGGTCGACTTTTGAGAAACGTGCTTCGAGAATCACGGCCATTGCAAGTTCGTTGAGCTTGCGAGCGAGGGTCCTTCGGTTGTCGAGGAAATAACTTTTTACCAGCTGTTGAGTCAGCGTGCTCCCGCCCTGTTTCAGCTCGCCGCTGGTAATGTTCACCCAGAAAGCACGTGCGATACCGCGCAGATCGAAACCTATATGGTGGTCGAAGTTCTGATCTTCCACCGCTTTGAGGGTCTGCTCGAGAAGATCGGGCACCTGCTCAGGTGCCAGCACAATGCGGTCTTCGCCGTGGCTTGGGAAAAAGCTGCCGATCATGGCAGGATCCAGCCGGATCAACACAATCGGTCGACCGCTCGAGTCTTCGATTGCCTTGATGCGATAGCTTCCGAAGGTGATATCAATTTTTTCGGCGCTTCGGTTGCGTTCCATGAACTGGAAACTGCGCAGGTGGATTCGCAGGTGGTTGGTTGAGCGTTGGTAGGTTCCGGGTTGGCTGGCGCTACGCGATTGGTAACCGAGTCGAAGTAGCTCGGTGACGATGTCGCTTGCCGTTAACGCGGCCCCTGGATAAAGCTCCAACGGTTCGGCATAGACCGCGGCGGGCACCGACCACCGCCGCCCTTCGAACGTGTTGGTGATGATTCGATCCAGGTAGATGAGGTATCCGGCAGCAACTGCGCTAGCAAGCAGAGCTGAATAAAGCGCCAGGTGGAAGAAAAATCTTCTTAACCTTTTATACCTGGATCCGGCGTGACTTTTCCGGTTGCGTTTAGCCATGTCCGACTTTGCCGCTGGTGCTTAACTGCGTCAGGAAGCCGTCTGACTCCGTCAGGAAGATGTCTGACTCCGTCAGGAAGATGTCTGACTCCGTCAGGAAGATGTCTGACTCCGTCAGGA
>SMVA01443333.1_pt1 | contig 14868 bp, 13 predicted proteins | sample 2456451 | NCBI WGS metagenome assembly SMVA01 (sample SAMN11095933, study PRJNA526329) | marine sediment metagenome | biome: Marine sediment; feature: Surficial sediment; material: Deep marine sediment; isolation source: Hadal surficial sediment | place: Pacific Ocean | collected 2014-05 | depth...
CAAAGGTTTACAGTAAACAACTCACACTAATTTATGATAAACCGCTTATCTATTATCCGCTTTCCATTTTGATGCTGGGCGGAATAAAAGATATTCTGATCATTTCAGATGAAAATACAATCCCGCTTTATCAAAAGCTATTTGGTGATGGCTCACAAATCGGAATTTCAATTGTTTATGCAGCACAGGAAGCACCTAATGGTATTGCAGAGGCTTTTATAATAGGTGAAGAATTTATAGGCAGCAATTCGGTTTCCCTTATTTTAGGGGATAATATTTTTTACGGTGATCTTAATTTTTTCTATAAAGCTCTTAAGCGTAACGTGGGGGCAACAATTTTTGGCTATAAAGTTAATGATCCTGAGCGCTATGGAATCGTAGAATTTGATACGGAAGACAAAGTTATATCTATTGAAGAAAAACCGCACAAACCAAAATCGCAATACGCTGTTCCCGGATTATATATTTATGATAATAGAGTAGTTGATATTTCAAAAAGTTTAACACCCTCGGCTCGCGGCGAGCTAGAAATATCCGATGTGAACTCATATTATCTTAAAAAGGGTGATTTGCATGCAGAAAAAATTAGTCGTGGAGTTGCCTGGCTGGATACAGGTACACCTGAAGCGTTACTGCAGGCGTCTAATTTTTTTGGTGTTATTGAAGAAAGGCAGGGATTAAAAGTTGCTTGCATTGAAGAGATTGCACTGTACAAGGATTTTATTAATAAAGATGAGTTTGAGCAAATAATAAAAAAAATGCCAAAATCACTTTACCGTGAATATTTAAATAAATTACTCCTTGAATTGAATTAGAAAAGTATAAATGCATTTAGTTAATATTCTTTAATGAAAGTTAGCAAGGTAAACATAGAAGGATTGCTCTTAATTGAAACAGATTTTTTTGGTGATGACAGAGGATATTTTTATGAATCATACAATAAACAAAAGTATGATAAAATAGGAATTAACTTTGATTTTGTACAGGATAATATTTCTAAATCAGTTAAAGAAACAATTAGGGGTCTCCATTACCAGGTTGGTGATAAGGCGCAGGGAAAGTTATGCCAGGTGGTAAAGGGAAAAGTACTTGATGTGGTTGTCGATATACGTTTTGATTCTCCAAATTTCGGAAAGCATTTTTCAATAGAACTTTCTGAAAATGATAAAACACAACTTTGGATTCCACCGGGGTTTGCGCATGGTTTTTCAATACTTTCCGATGAAGCCATTTTTTCCTACAAATGTACAAATATTTACAGCCAACCGGATGAACGTGCGATCTTATATAATGATCCGGATTTAAATATTGATTGGAAAGTCTTAAATCCAATAGTATCTGAAAAAGATTTAAAAGCAAAATCATTTAAAGATATAGATAATGACTTTGTTTACTTACCCTTGTAATTACTTTTGAATTAGTATTTACATTCAATTCTCACTAATTTTCGAACAAAAAAATTTAGCGGAGTGTTATGAAAGTTCCATTATTAGACTTAAAACAACAATATTTGGCATTAAAATCAGAATTGGACGAAGCCATATTGCGTGTATCTGAATCGCAGTATTTTATCCTGGGTCCCGAAGTTAAAAAAATGGAAAAAGAATTTTGTGAATTTCTTGGCTGTAAATATGCCAGCGGAGTTTCTTCCGGAACAGATGCCCTTTTACTTGCACTTATGGCAATAGATATAAAACCCGGAGATGAGGTAATTGTACCTACTTTTTCTTTCTTTGCAACTGCAGGGGTAGTTTCACGTATGAACGCAACACCGGTGTTAACGGATATCGATCCGGTTAGTTTTAATATTGATCCCAATGAAATTGAAAAAAAAATCACTTCAAATACCCGTGCTATTATTCCTGTTCATCTTTATGGCCAGAGTGCTGATATGGATCCGATTATGAAAATAGCAGAAAACAATAAGCTTACTGTAATTGAAGATGGCGCACAGGCAATAAGTGCACAATATAAAGATGGAAGTTCTGCAGGAACGATTGGTGATATAGGTTGTTACTCATTCTTTCCCAGCAAAAATCTTGGCTGCTATGGTGATGGTGGTTTGGTGGTAACAAATAATGACGAACTTGAACATTTGATGAGGATTAAACGTGTTCATGGCGGGGAGCCCAAGTATTATCATAAAGTTATAGGCGGAAATTTTCGGTTGGACGCATTACAGGCAGCAGTTGTAAATGTTAAATTGCCTTATCTGAATGGTTGGTCCGAAAGCCGAAGAAAAAATGCGGAACGGTATAATCAATTGTTTAAAGATACCGGACTTGCGGAGGAAACGGGAAGGGTAGAATTTGATGAAAATAATACGGTGCTTGTTCCAAAAGCAGTTTATAAAGATTTTAATGGACTGAGTAATTATCATATTTATAATCAGTACATTATTAGAATTGAACAAAGAGATAAACTGAGGCAGTTCCTTGCGGATAATGATATCAGTACAGAAATATATTATCCAGTACCGTTTCACTTGCAGGAGTGTTTTTCGGATTTAGGGTATAAATACGGCGACTTTCCTAAAGCCGAAGAAGCAGCTAATAACTCACTTGCATTACCTGTTTATCCTGAGCTTCGGGAGGAGCAGCTTATTTATGTTGTTGAAAAAATAAAGGATTTTATAAAGGGTTAATTCGTTTGCCGAAACCTAATTATCAAAAAATACCTTTATTACTTATTTTTATTTTCATCCTCACTTCAGAAATGTTTTCTCAGGTTGTTTACGAACCCCTTTATAAAGATGTTTATGGTTTTCTGAGGCGCCTAAGTACTAAAGGCGTAATAGAATATAATGATGAATTCCGTCCCCTCACAAGAAAATATCTTGCTGAAAAATTACTCGAAGCTGAAAAGAATCAGGAAAGATTAACATCTGTTGATAAAGATGATTTAGAATTTTATAAAAAAGATTTTTATAACGAGTTCTGGTTTATCAATAACGAAAAGAATAAGAAAAACTTAGATTTTTTCAGCGAAGATCCGGCAGGAAGATGGCGGGTTTTCTCTTACGGGGATGAAAACTTTAAGTTTAATCTAAGCCCTATTCTTGGTTACGAAATCGGTTCAATTGATAACTCAAAAGCAACTCATTTATGGAATGGAATATATACTTATGGTTACATCACCGATGCCGTTGGGTTTAGTTTTGATTTTAGAGATAATAGTGAACTGGGAAGCACAATAGATAAAACAAAATCCTTTTCTCCGGTAACAGGAGTTAATGCAAGATCAAGCAGTAATATTGCTGATTATGATGAAAATAAAATTGAGTACAGTGAGGCAAAAGGAATTATTGCAACCGATTGGGATTGGGGCAGCATTGCTGTTGGCAAAGAGTTTATGGAATGGGGTTTTGCTGAAAATGGATTAATTGTACTATCGCAAAAAGCCCCCTCGTTTCCGTTCATTCGATTGGATATTAATCCCGTTGATTGGTTTGGCTTTAATTATTTTCACGGCTGGCTCGCTTCAGATGTTATTGATTCATCAAGTTTTTACTATACAAGAACCGGCTCAATCAAGTTTTCTTTCAGGGAGAAATATATTGCTTCTCATTCTTTATTCATCAGACCAACAAAGGGATTAAAAATATCTATAGGCGAATCAATTGTTTACAGTGATAAACTTGAATTACTTTACCTTATCCCGGTTACATTCTTCCGGCTTGCAGATCATTATTTAAGCAGGCAGAATAATCAAGCAGGAAGCAACTCGCAATTTTTTGCGGCTATAAGTTCAAGAGATCATGTAAAAAACACTCATCTTTATGGCAGCTTTTTTATTGATGAGCTTACTATTAATGGTTTGTTTGATCCTGAGAAAGAAAGAAATCAGATTGGTTTTACAATAGGGGCATCAGTGATTGATCTTCCCTTAGATAATCTTACTCTTACGCTTGAATATTCAAAAATTTATCCGTTTGTATATGATCATTTTATACAAACACAAACTTATGAGAGCGCATCCTATATATTAGGGCATTGGATGGGTAATAATAATGATCAGGTTTACGGGGCGATTAAGTATAGATTTTTAAGAGGATTGGAAGCATCAGTGTGGGCTCGTTACATAAGGAAAGGGGAAAATGGAAATATCGATGATCAATACACTCAGCCGCAGCCACCGTTCTTATTCGGTTTAAGAACTAATTACACTTATTTTGGTACACTAATCAAATATGAAGTTATTCACGAACTGTTTGTTAGGTTACGCTTTCAGTATATGAGAACCTCTCAACAGCAGGAAGATCTTTCTTTTATTAATAATGATGTGAGTGAATTTCACTTTGCAATTTATTATGGAATGTAATTTTTAAATGGCTAACGAATCAAGATATCTTAATAAAAAAATATATGTTGCAGGTCATAATGGGATGGTAGGTACAGCTTTAACAAATGAGCTAAAACAAAGAGGTTACACCAATCTGATACTGAAAGATTCATCAATATTAAACCTGGTTAAGCAGAATGAAGTTGAATCATTTTTTAAGATAGAAAAACCCGAAATTGTAATAATTGCTGCTGCAAAAGTGGGCGGAATATTTGCAAATAATACATACCGTGCTGAATTTATTTATAACAACCTGATGATTGAAGCGAACATTATTAATGCTGCTTATCAAACCGCTTGTGAGAAGTTGATATTTCTCGGCAGTTCATGTATATATCCAAAGCTTGCACCCCAGCCGCTTAAGGAAGAATATCTCTTATCAGATTACCTTGAATATACAAACGAACCATATGCAATTGCTAAGATCGCAGGGATAAAACTTTGTGAGAATTTTTACAGGCAGTATGGATGTAATTTCTTTTCGGTTATGCCAACAAACCTTTACGGTCCGCACGATAATTTTGATTTGGAGAAATCTCATGTACTTCCGGCTTTAATTAGAAAATTTCATGAGGCAAAACTAAACAAGGGAAAAAGTGTTTCTATCTGGGGTTCCGGAAAACCATTGCGTGAGTTTTTATATGTTGATGATCTTGCGGATACAGTTTTATTTATTTTAGAGAATATTGATGCAAAAACTATTTATGAAGAAGGAATATCACATCTAAACATCGGAACCGGGAAAGATATATCAATTAATGAATTGGCAAATCTTGTTGGCGGGATAGTTGGATTTGAAGGTGTTATAATGTACGATAGTTCAAAACCGGATGGCACACCAAGAAAATTGATGGATGTAAGCAGATTAACCGAACTTGGATGGAAGTATAAGACAGAATTGCGTGATGGAATTACTACAACATACGAATGGTTTCTTGAGAATGTTAATGAATAGAACACGGAAAGCAAGGATAAAACTCATAAACACGAATTTAATTATCAGTGATCCGTTCAATCAGCGTATGCCAGTAGTAACAGAGTGAAGACGGGTCATCAGCGTTCCATTATTCAGTAAAATAATTTTATATATTGAGTTATGAAAAAAGTACTAATTACAGGAATTACCGGACAGGACGGAAGTTATTTAACAGAACTTCTTCTTAAAAAGGGCTATGAAGTTCATGGAATAATAAGAAAAAGCAGTTCCTTTAATACTGGGAGGATTGACCATCTCTACAATAATCCTGAAATATTAAATAAAAAAATGTTTCTTCATTATGGAGATCTTGTCGACACAAGTAATTTAAACCGTCTTCTTGAAAATATTGAACCTGACGAAATTTATAATCTTGCTGCACAAAGCCATGTTAAAGTTTCTTTTGAGATCCCAGATTATACTGCACAGGTGGATGCGCTTGGAACCTTAAGATTCCTGGATGCAATAAGAGAAGTGGGTCTTAAACAGGTTAAATTTTACCAGGCATCAACAAGTGAACTTTACGGAAAAGTGAAGGAAATACCGCAAAACGAGGAAACACCATTCTATCCACGTTCACCTTACGGAGTTGCAAAACTTTACGGTTACTGGATAATAATAAACTACCGGGAGGCATATAATATCTTCGCTTCAAACGGTATATTGTTCAATCACGAATCTCCAAGGAGAGGAGAAACATTTGTAACACGGAAAATTACCCGCGCAGCTTCGCGTCTAACAGCAGGATTGCAAAAGCAATTGTTACTCGGTAATATGGATGCGAAAAGGGATTGGGGTTTTGCACCGGAATATTGCGAGGGTATGTGGAGAATTCTCCAGCACGAAAAAGCCGAAGATTTTGTACTCGCAACCGGGGAAACTCAAACCGTTAGAAGATTTGCCGAGCTGACTTTTATTAATCTGGGAATTGAACTTGAATGGAAAGGCAAAGGGATAGACGAAACAGGTATTATAAAAACTATTGATCTGAATATAGCCAAAGAGTTAATTGGTTATTCATCAAACGAAAACAAGTACATTAAAGATTTTACAAATGAATTAAAACCCGGCGATGTAGTCGTTGCCGTTGATCCAAATTATTACCGCCCTACAGAAGTTGATTTGCTGATTGGTGATGCGTCTAAAGCGGAAAAACGCCTTGGCTGGAAAGCTAAAACAAAATTAGAAGAGCTTGTTTCATTAATGATTAAAGCGGATATGGATAAAGTTTTAAGACGGGGTTTTTAATATTATTTGCAATTAATTGTTGCATTATGAGGGCGCATTACAATTCACTTCTTGATACTAAATTTCATTTTCCATAGGTTAAATAACAATTTTGAATAAAATCTGAGGTTAAAATGTTCGACGAAAATTATAAATTCACCTGTGCGGATAGGTTTCTAAAATATGTTAAATACGATACACAATCGGATGAGGAGTCGGAAAGTTTTCCAAGCACGGAAAAACAAAAAATACTTTCGCGTGATTTAGCGGATGAATTAAAAAAAATGGGACTTGAAGATGCTCATATGGATGAGTGGGGTTATGTTATGGCAACTCTTCCTTCCAATACTGATAAAGAAGTTGACCCGATAGCTTTTATTGCTCACGTTGATACATCTCCTGCAGTTACAGGTGAAAATGTAAATCCAAGTATTCAAAAAAATTATCAGGGTGGAAATATTGAATTACCGAACGGTGGCTGGGTGATTAAAGAAAGTGAAAATCCTGATCTTAAAAATATGAAAGGGTTTGATATAATTACCACAGATGGAACAACATTACTCGGTGCAGATAATAAAGCAGGTGTTGCAGAAATTATGGATGCTGTTGCTTATATCCTGGCTCATCCGGAAGTAAAACATGGACCGGTTAAAATCTGTTTTACTCCCGATGAGGAAGTTGGTAGAGGAACAGAAAAAATCGATCTTAAAAAGTTGGGTGCTAAGTATGCTTACACTGTAGATGGTTCAAGCCGCGGCGAAGTTGAAATTGAAACTTTCAGTGCCGATGCGGTAAGCATTAACTTTATTGGAAAAAATATTCACCCCGGTTATGCTAAAGGTATAATGATAAATTCTATGAAAGTTGCTGCCGATTTTATAAACAGCTTGCCAAAGGATAAACTTTCTCCGGAAACTACCGAAGGCAGGGAAGGATATGTTCATCCGACAGCAATTAATGGAAATGAAGAAAAGACAAAAATTAAGTTCATAATACGCGATTTTGATACTCCAAAACTGAAAGAGTACGAAGATATTCTTAAAAATATTGCAGAAGAAACAATTACAAAATTTCCGGGCGCAAAATTAGAATTTGAAGTGATTGAACAATACCGCAATATGAAAGAAGTACTTGATGATCATCCACAGATTTATGAATACGCTTATGAAACGATGAAGAATTTAGGCATCGAACCGATAACCCATCCAATACGCGGTGGTACTGATGGCAGCAGGTTATCGTTTATGGGTTTACCAACTCCAAATATTTTTGCCGGTGAACACAGCTTCCACTCGCAGCTTGAATGGGTGGCAATACAGGACATGGAAATGGCTGTAAAAGTTATTGTTGAACTTGCTCAAGTTTGGGAACAAAAAAGTTAATTAGTAAGTGGTAGGTAGTAAGTAGTAATATGTTGATAGGATATGAGTAGGTCGAGTTTAGAAGATTTAGAAATTTACAATGAAGCTGTTAGTATTGCGAATAAGATTTGGGAGATTGCAATTCGTTGGAACGGATTTGAGAAGGGAACTATTGGTTCTCAACTTTGTAGAGCAATAGATAGTGTGGGGGCAAATATTGCAGAAGATTACGGAAGGGGAAGTAAGAAAGACAATGCCCGGTTTGTAAAAATTGCCCGTGCTTCTCTATTCGAGTCAAAGCACTGGTTGATACAATCAAACACAAGAAAATTGTTGCCTGATGATATATTTTATGAAACCTAGGAAAGAATAGAAAACCTTATTCCTAGAATCAGTGCATATATTAACTACCTACAAGAGAATGGATAATGAGCAAAGCCTACTCACGACCTACAACTTACAATAAACCCGAACTTATGGCTCCCGCAGGCGATTGGACTATGCTGCGAACTGCTGTTAATGCTGGTGCAAATATAGTTTATTTTGGTGTTGATAAACTTAATATGCGAGCTAAAGCAAAAACCGTTACTCTAAAAAATCTACCCGGCATAGTTGTATTCTGTAAAGAAAATAATGTTAAATCTTATCTCACAATAAATACAATTGTTTTTGAAGAAGAGATTCCGGAATTAGAAGAACTGATAATCGCCGCTAAAAATGCAGGTGTTGATAAAATCATTTGTTGGGATTTATCCGTTGCTGAATTGTGCAGCCAACATGATTATCCGTTTTGTATTTCAACGCAAGGATCGGTGTCTAACTCACTCGCTGCTTCCGTTTATAAAAAACTTGGTGCGGTTAGAATTGTCCTTGCAAGGGAATGTTCACTGGAAGAGATAATAAAAATAAGATTAAACACCGACCTTGAAATTGAAACATTCATTCACGGCGCGATGTGTATTGCAGTTAGCGGAAGATGTTTTATGAGTCATCATATGTTCGGGCAAAGCGCAAACAGGGGTGAGTGTGTTCAACCGTGCAGAAGAGAGTTTACAGTTTATGATAGTGCCTCTGGTAAATCATTAATAATTGGTGAAGATTATGTGATGTCTCCCAATGATCTTTGTACAATAGAATTTATTGATAAGTTAATTGAAGCGGGCATCGATTCATTCAAAATAGAAGGAAGAAAACGCAGTCCTGAATATGTTGCGAAGACTGTTTCCGTCTACCGTCGTGCAATTGATCTTTACTTCTCCCAAAGGGATGAATTCCCGCAAGGAAAACTAACTGATGATATTAAAAAAGAAATGCTTGGGGAATTAAAGCAAGTTTACAACAGGGGATTCTCGTCCGGGTTTTATTTTGATGTGCCTTCATCAGAAGATTATGCAAACATTCACGGTTCAAAAGCTACAAAGAGAAAAGAATATTTAGGAAAAGTTCTTAACTATTTTCAAAAGGTAAAAATTGCACATGTTTTAATAGAATCTGGATCCGTAAAAGAAAATAACGAGCTGCTTATTATAGGCGAAACTACAGGCGTTGTTCAGGTAAAACTTAAAGGTATAATTAGGAATGATTTACTTTCCGATGAAGCTGGCAGAGGGGACGAAATTACATTTGTAGTAAATGATTTGGTTAGACCCAGAGATAAGGTGTATCTAGTTAAAGAGGTTTTAGAAGAGACACATTAAATTCAATTACAAGCTTTAACACTCTATAAATATCGGCTTTCGGAATGTTAGCTTTGAATAGCCTGCCTATTTATTTATTTTTAGCCACCAATTTGAAAATTTATTTTGACTACTAGAATCCTTTGCATAACCTAATAATTTATGATATTCAGGTGGGCGAAGCAAAAATATAGTTGAATTAAATACTAAAAAATAAGTTTTAAATTAATAGTTTTTAAAGTTGCATAGGCTTCGCGAAGCCTCTTATTAATAGAATTGAAAATAAGTAAATGAGATTAAGTAATTATTTCGTCCCAACGTTAAAAGAAGTACCAAACGATGCTGTAGTAGCAAGCCATATACTTATGCTTCGTTCAGGATTGATAAGAATGATTGGTGCAGGAATTTATTCTTTTCTTCCACTCGGCTACAGGGTAATTAAAAACATTTCCGAAATTATAAGAGAAGAAATGGATGCAATCGGCGGACAGGAATTTCATCTGCCGGCTTTAAACCCGAAGGAGATTTGGGAAGAGACTGGAAGGGTGGAAGCTTTTGGCGATACGATGTTTCATATAAAAAATCGTGATTATGTTTTAGCACCAACGCATGAAGAGATAATGACATTCCATGCAAGAAACGTAATTAAATCGCATAAAGATATGCCGCAGATATGGTACCAGATACAAACCAAATTCAGGAATGAACCAAGACCAAGAAGTGGCGTTATTCGCGGAAGAGAATTTTTAATGAAGGATGCCTACTCATTTGATATTAACCAGGAAGAACAGGATAAATCCTACAACAAACACGATCAGGCGTATCGGAAGATATTTGACAGATGCAAGATTAAATATTTTGTTGTCGGTGCATCAAGCGGAGCAATGGGCGGTTCCGGCTCGGAAGAATTTATGGTTAAATCCAATGCCGGAGAAGATACTGTTGCTCATTGCGATTCCTGCGGTTACTCTGCCAACATTGAGGTTGCTTCATCAAGAGTGGATGGCAAGAACAGAGAAAATAAAAGTGCAAAGATAAAAGAAATACATACACCTAATGTTAAAAGTATAGATGAACTTTGTGAATTTTTAAAAATAAATGAAACTCAATGTGCAAAATCAAGAGTGTATATTAACGAAGGGAAATCGGTTTTGATATTAATGCTTGGTAATGAAGATGTGAACGAATCAAAGCTGGAAAAATTATTGGGCACAGCAGTTCGACCCGGTCATCCTGAAGAACTTGCTGAGATTACGGGTGCTGATGCTGGCTCTATTGGCCCGGTCGGATTTAATGGAAGAATAATTGCAGACAGCAGATTGAAAGATGCTAATAATCTTTTCAGCGGAGCAAACAAAAATGATTACCACATTGGCGGAATCGATTTAATGCGTGATGTTCCTGAAATAGAATATGCCGATCTCCGTACAGTTCAATCAGGCGAGGACTGCCCTGTTTGTGATAATAATTTGGAAGTGTTCAGTGCAATAGAACTTGGGCATATATTTAAACTCGGAACAAAATATTCTGAAGCAATGGGTGCTTTGTATTTAGATGAAAACGGGAAAGAGCTTCCGCTAGTTATGGGCAGTTACGGTATTGGCGTTGAAAGAGTGATGGCTTGCTACATCGAACAGAACCATGATGAGTACGGAATCATTTGGGATAAAACACTCACTCCGTTTGATGTTCATCTGATAGGATTAAATATGAAAAAGGAAACGGTTGTTGAAGCATCGGAAAAGATTTATGAAGATTTAAGGGAAGCAGGATTTGATGTTTTATTTGATGACAGAACTAATGTTCAGGCAGGATTCAAATTTAAAGATGCTGATCTTTTAGGAATGCCTGTACAGGTTATTGTAGGAGATAAAAAACTTAAAGATTCCGTCACAGGCGGAAAAGTGGAAGTTAAGTTAAGAAGAACCGGCGAGCGGTTTAATGTGGAGTTAGGTAAGTTGATAAGCAAAATTAAGGAGTTATCTAAAAATATAGATTAACTATTTCTTTCTGAAATCATCAATCTTTTTTAGTAAGATTAAATTGTATTTGATAATTATTAAAGTTACAAGGTCATTTTTATTAATGCAGTGTGAAGAGAAAAATGAAAACATATATTATCCTTCTAATACCCGCTATTTTGCTCGCTAAACCTGGAGAAATTTAATGAGTAGAAAGTGGACAACAATAGAAATAAGAACCCTGAAAATAAGTTACCCTAAAAAAGGTGCACAGCACGTTGCAAAATTACTTGGCAGGAGCCCCGATGCTGTAATGGCTAAGGCAGCAAAAATTGGTATCCGCTATAATGCTCTCCGTCCGTGGATGTCCTGGGAAGATAATTACATGCGAAGACATTGCAACGACCGGCGGAAAATTTCCATGGCAAAAACCCTTAAACGCACCTTGCCTGCTATTATGGCAAGAGCTAAGCTGTTAAAACTTACAGGTCCGAAAGCTGCTGCCTGGTCTGATGCTGAAAAAGATATTCTTCGTTCAATGTATTTCGACCGCAAACACTCACTAGATCATATTTCCGAAAAGCTTAGCAGAACCCGTTACGCTGTTCTTTTGCAGGCACAAGTGCTAGGTTTGAAAAGACCACAGCACGACCACGAATGGACAGAGAAAGAGTATCAATATCTGGTTGATAATTTCAAGACAAAGTCATACAGAGAAATTGCTGAAGACCTTGGATTAACCCAGAGTGCTGTTGCCCACTATGCTAACAGGTCAGGATTACGGCAACGCGAGCGCGGTCGTCAGTGGACAGAGGGAGAGAAAGAATTTGTAAAACATAATTACAAAAAGATGCTTACAAAGGAAATTGCACAGAAGTTAGACAGAACAGTTAATTCTATTATTACCATTGTAGGTAAACTTGGTGTTAGTGCCGGGCGTCCCCGCCCCTGGAGTGAAGATGAAAAAGAATACCTTAAAAAATATTATGGTAAGATTTCTACGGAAGAAATTTCAGTAAAATTAGGGCGAAGCAAACAGGCAATAACGGTGGCAGCAGTAAAATTAAACCTGACAAAAAAAAGAAAAATAAAAGTCAAAAAGTAGGGAAGTACAACCTGTGCGTTCGTAAAGGACGCAATGTTAGAGGTGTAAAGAGGGTAGAGAGGAATAAGGGTATATGGGTAATAGGAGTTCAATCCACGCGCCCGCGAGGGGCGCGACTGTATCCTTTCTAATTTATTAAAATTAAAAGGTTTAACTAATGCGATCCGCTAAGGGATCAATTTTATTAATGAAATTATCTGTTTATATAATAAAACAATTAAAAGGACAAATTTTCAAAGAGCTAAACCCCCGGCAATTTTATGTGTACTTAGGTTAGCGCTACAAAATTAAGGTGTCATCTATATTAATGTTTTTGTTTTTTCCATGGTGTTCTAATCGTTTTTTCCAGTTAGAACCAAGAAAGTAAAACCGTAAACTGTCTTCTTTTTCATTATATAATGAGAGCAGTAACTCCTTAAGATTTTCCCACTGGGCAGGATCGACATTGCACTCGAACACTGAATTTTGTACACGCAAACCATAATCCAAACAAGTCTCCGCAACTTTTCGAAGTCTGCGTTTCCCGCCTTCTGCTTTTGTTGATACATCATAACTAACAATTACCATCATAGTTGTTTACCTCATATAAAATGGTGGGTAATCTGAAATATCACCATCACCGTTTGTATCCAAATATGCAATCCAAAATTGTTCTTCTTCCACCATTGTTTTAAATACTACAATTAAGTAACTGTCTTCTGTAGAACCATTTCCGTTAAGGTCAGCAGCACCGGAGCTAGAGTTAATTAATTTTGATTCCTTAAATGCACCGATAAAATATTCATCATCAACAGAATGATAAGTTAATTTATCCGCACCAAATACTTTAAGATCCATATCTTCATTAATAAACATCTTCTTATCATCTTCTTCATCAATATCCGCTTCGTAAAGATGTACGTCACCTTCACCGGTAAAATCCTGAACATCAATAACTTTAACTTCGCCGGATGATGTATGAGTTAAACCGTCTATTCCCTGATCCACACCGGTATCGAATATAAATATTATTGTTCCCCTGCCGTCATAATCCGGGTAAAGCTTGTGGAACTCCGCCACACCTGTATTAGTTAATGAAAGAAAGGTCTGCACAGAATCTTGTGAAAATACCGATATGCTGAAAAGTAAAACAAGTAAGAGAAGTGATTTGATTTTCATTTTGTAACTCTCGAATTAATATTGTTTATTTAGTATGAATTTATCTCAAATTGATTGATCAAATAAAAAAAATAATTATAAAATTATTTCTGATATTTAAAATTAAGCAAAATAAATTTTTAACCGTACCAATGAAGAGAAAATTATATCTGGTCTCAACACCAATAGGCAATTATGATGATATAACTTTTCGTGCATTAGATATTCTAAGAAATGTTGATTTTATTATTTGTGAAGAATATAAAGCTGCACGCAGAATGTTTGCTCATTACAAAATTGATAAAGAACTCTTAGCGCTTAATGAGCATAACGAGAGTGATGTTGTAGACGAGATTGTGACAGAAATATTGAACGGAAAAACAACTGCGCTTATCTCTGATTGCGGGACACCACTCTTTTCAGATCCGGGGCATTTACTTGTTGATCTCTGCATTGCACAGGGTATTGAAGTGGTTCCCGTTCCTGGTGCAAATTCACTATTGCCTGCACTGATAGGTTCAGGTTATGATTTTGAAAAATTTTACTATTATGGATGGCTTTCACCGAAGAAAAATTTACGGAGAAAACAGTTGCTCGATTTGAAACGAATAAAAGAAGTAATTGTTTTGATGGATACACCTTACAGGTTAATAAGGCTATTATCCGATGTGGTAAATATTTTCGGTAATGCAACTCCCGTTGTCTTAGCTTATAAATTAACTATGAAGGATGAAAAGTATTACAGGGGAAGTGCGCAAAAAGTCCTGAACATTGCAGAGAAAAATAAACTCAAAGGGGAGTTTATATTGATTATAAATAACAGAAAAAAATAAAACTCATATGAACCGTCTTCACTACGTTACGTCGAGGCAGGTAATAATTTAACAGAATTTAACATCCCGATTTTATATCAAAATAATTTCTGGAACGTCTTTTAAATTTTAATTAAAAGCCTCTCATTTAACAGGGAGTTAATTTTGATTCTTTAATAAATTCAGCAACTGCTTCTGAAGATTGAACAAATTCAATTCCAATGTGCAGTGCCAACATTAAATCCATTCCATTCAACAAATTTCGAAGACAC
>SMVA01134702.1_pt1 | contig 14858 bp, 7 predicted proteins | sample 2456451 | NCBI WGS metagenome assembly SMVA01 (sample SAMN11095933, study PRJNA526329) | marine sediment metagenome | biome: Marine sediment; feature: Surficial sediment; material: Deep marine sediment; isolation source: Hadal surficial sediment | place: Pacific Ocean | collected 2014-05 | depth 0-1...
CCGCACCAGCGCCGAGGTGGCAGCTCACGGCGGTGGCCGCCTGGCATTTCTGGATCGCATGTTCGGCGGCGTACCTCAGGCCATCGCCGGCCTGTCATCCTGGTTCAACCGTACGTCACTGCGCCGGATCACGGTGGTGGTGGTGCTCACCGGTGTCTCCATTGGCGGCTCGTGGCTTCTCATGCCCAAGACCGATTACCTACCCACCGGCAACTCCAACTTTCTCATCGGCATTCTGTTGCCCCCGCCGGGTTACAACGTGGGTGAGATGAAATCCATGGCCGAGAAGGTGGAGTCGCGCCTGGCCGGATACTGGGAGGTTGAGCCGGACAGCCCCGAGGCCCGGGCGCAACCGGGAGGCGGAATGAGCAACTTCTTCTTCGCCTCGTTCGGCAACCAGGCCTTCATGGGCATGCGCTCCAACGACGACGATCGGGTACGCGAACTCCTGCCGGTCCTGCAGGAGGCCCTGGCCAGCATTCCCGGCACCATCGGCATCGCGATGCAGTCGAGTATCTTCGACCAGGGCCTGGAGACCAGCCGCTCGGTGAGCATCGACATCAGCGGGCCCCGCATCGAGGACCTCATCGCCGTGGGCGGCCAGATGATGGGCCTGATCATGCAGGAGATACCCGGCGCCCAAACACGGCCCATCCCCAGCCTGGACCTGGGCCGGCCGGAGATCCGGCTGACGCCCAACCGCCGGCGCATGGCCGACGTGGGCCTGACCAACCGCGACCTGGGCTTCACGGTCGACGTCCTGGTGGACGGCGCCAAGGTGTCGGACTACCGCATCGATGGCCGCGAGATCGACCTGGTGCTCAAGGGCGACGAAGAGACCTTCCAATATGGCCACCAGATCGGGAAGATTCCCATCAACACGCCCACAGGCGATATCGTGACCCTGAACTCGGTGGCGGACGTGCGTGAGACGGCCGGGCCGGTCCAGATCCAGCACATCGAGCGCCAGCGGGCCATCCGCCTCCTGGTCACAACACCGGAGGAACTGCCTCTTGAGGAGGCCATGGAGATCATCGAGACGAAGGTGGTGGGGGCGACACTTGCAAGCGGTGCTGTGCCTGCCGGTGTGCAGATCACCCTCAGCGGCACGGCCGACGATCTCACCCAGACCCGCGATGCCCTCCTGGGCAACCTCCTGCTGGCTCTTGCCATCACCTATCTGCTGATGGCAGCGCTGTTCCAGTCGTGGGTCTACCCGCTTGTGATCATGTTCTCGGTACCGCTGGCGGCCCTGGGAGGGTTCCTGGGGCTGTGGCTGGTGAACGTGGCCATCGCCGATCAGAATCTGGACGTCCTCACCATGCTGGGCTTCGTGATTCTCATCGGCATCGTGGTGAACAACGCCATCCTCATCGTGCACCAGTCCCTGAACCTGATGCGCGACCAGGGCAAGAGTGCCGAGGTGGCCATCCCGGAGGCGGTGCGCACCCGCGTGCGCCCCATCTTCATGAGCACCGCAACCAGCATTGTCGGCATGCTGCCGCTGGTGCTGTTCCCCGGCGCCGGGTCCGAGCTTTATCGCGGCCTGGGCAGCGTGGTCATCGGCGGACTGGTGCTGTCCACCATTTTCACCCTGGTGCTGGTGCCGACTTTGTTCAGCCTGACCATTGATATCCGCAACGGTCTGCGCCGCCTGTTCAGGCGCAAGTCCGGTTCCGCCGGGGTCGCCAAAGAGCAAGCGGCAGCCTGAGGGGCGCGCCTGGCCAAAAGACCACCCCGTGAGCTATTCGGACGGGGTCTTGGTGGCGGCACCCCGAGCGTAGTAAGCCGCGCGCAGAGCCTCCACCAGGCGAACATCCACCAGGCCGGGCGGATCGCCCTCGAAGATCAGATCATGATCCTCGCGGAAGGCATCCACCGCTTTCACGGCTTCAGCGTCATAGGCAGCGTAGGCTTCGCTGTAGGCCGATGATTTTTTGCGGTACTCGCTCAGGTATTCCTCGAATTCATCGGGGTCACTGCGCATCTTCCCGGGTGGAAAATCGAACTCCGGCGCCTCGGGGAAGCTTTTCATTCTGGGCCGCCAGTAGTTCAGGGAGTGCAGCATCTTCTTGAGTTCAACCACATCCCGGCCCTCGATGACCGAGAAGCTGCGGTGACCCAGGCGGCGCGAAGTGGTGTAGTAGATACGCTTCATCTCGGCAACGGGATCGGCATGTTCACCCACATCGATGGACACGGCCAGGTGATCACCGCCGCGGCCGGGGTTGTCGGGATCGGCCACCCGGATGGCCGCCGACTGCAGATAACCCCAGCGCTTATCGCCACCCTGGGCATGGCCCGCCGCCAGGGCAAGGATGAGGCGCTCGGCCAGGGGCATGCCGTTCCCTTCCGTGGACTCGAAATGATCGGCGACCGCATTGATGACCTGCTCGCCAACCAGGACGTTCCCCTGCACGGTGTAGTTCTTCCCCTGGCGTCCGCCGGCCCAGGGGCCGTTCTCGGCGCCGGTGTGGGACGCCGTGCGTCCCAGCATGTTGATCATGCCGATCTGGCGCAGAGCCCGGCCCTTGTCGTCGGCCAGCAGGTGATCCAGCGCTTCCATGGGGGCCAGGCCCTCCTCCAGAAGATCGAGACCATCCCGACCGTACTCCACCACCGTCCAGGACTGGGTGGCCACGGCGCCCACGCCGGCCCGCGCCCACGGGACGGCTCGTCCAACGAACGGCACGCGGGTGGTCACCGCCACACCACTCTGTCCTGCCTCAGGATCGATGGCGCAGATGGAGAAGGTGGCGTGAATCAGGTTCGGCGCCAGCAGCAGCGCAATCACGATGACCGGAAGGCGTCGAGTCATGGTCGTTCTCCTCAAGTCAGATGCGGGACGCGCAGATCTTCCAGAGCCTGGCCCAGGGCTTCCTTCTGCCGTTCCATCAGGGTCTTGATGCCGCCGGTGGCCAGATCCAGAAGCCCGTCCAGTTCTTCGCGACTGAACGCGGCCCCTTCGGCCGTTCCCTGCACCTCGATGAATTTTCCGTCACAGGCCATGACCACATTCATATCCGATCCGGCGGATGAATCCTCCACGTAGCAGAGGTCCAGCATGGGCGTGCCGGCCACGACCCCTACCGAGACCGCGGCGACCTGGGAGACGATGGGCGGGTTGCGCAGCTTGTTGCGCTCTTTCAGGGTGTTCAGGGCCAGGACCAGGGCGATGAACGAGCCGGTGATGCTGGCGGTGCGTGTGCCCCCGTCGGCCTGGATGACGTCGCAGTCGAGCCAGATGGTGCGCTCGCCGATGGCCTTGCGATCCACCGCCGCTCGCAGACTGCGACCGATGAGGCGCTGGATCTCCTGGCTGCGTCCCGAGGGGCGCCCGCGGGACGACTCACGCTGATTGCGCGTGTTGGTGGCGCCGGGCAGCATGGCGTATTCAGAGGTGATCCATCCCTGGCCCGTATCCTTCAGAAAGCCGGGCACCCGGTCTTCCACCATGGCCGTGCAGACGACCTTGGTGTCACCAGCGCAGAAGAGGACCGAGCCCTGAGGATGTTTGAGAAAGCCCGTTGTGATCTCAATAGGGCGCGTTTCGTCTGGCCGGCGGCCGTCGGGACGTCGCATCGTGTCATGACCCTTTCATGGCGAAGGCTGAAGCCTACCAGATCACCGGCTGTTCCTCAGCCCCTGCCGCACTGTCCCCTGCCGCCGGATCCTGCACGTCCGGCGAGGGCGTCTCGAGGAAGGGCAGAACTTCGGGTGGCAGGATCAGGGACGGGTCCGCCCTGAGGGGATAAGTCAGGTCCAGGTGCCCGGTCAAGGTACGCACTTCTTCACCCTCCACCAGGATCTGCACCTGCTTCACCTCGGGAAAGTTGGCCACCAGGGTGTCGGTAAGGCCCATCACCGCCATAAGTTCCGACGTGGTTCCAGGCAGCAGATCACGCACCACCGCCTGGCCAAGATCCAGATAAAGAGTGCCATGGCTGTCCAGGAAGAGATCCCGCAGCGGCGTGCCGGGGGGCAGGACGGGAACCAGGGATGAATCCCGGGCCGGGCCGGCGATGAGGGCCACCACCGTCTGCTTGATCCGGTCCAGCAATGCGCGGGTCAGGTAGATGGGCCGGACTTCCGGGGCCAGACCCAGGGCGTCGGGGCGGCTGAAGTAGAGAATGACATCCACGGTCCGCAGGCCCTCGGCGTCCTGCTCACCTGGTGGCAGGGGTCCGGCAGGATCAGGCGTCACCTCCTCCGGAGCAGGGACGGCGGGAGGCGGGGTAACGTCCTGAGTCAGCCGCGTGGCCAGTTCAAAACCCAGATAGATGGTGCCGACCGCCGCAGCCACCACCGCCACGGTGACCAGGGTCCTTCTCACGGTTCAAACCGGAACGACGGGCGCCGGGCCGTGCGGTCCCGGTAAGCCTCGATGGCCCGCACCAGCGCATCGACCATGTCCTGCAGAAAGACAGGATCCCGCAGGCGTCTCTCTTCCTCGGGATTCGAGATAAAACCGATCTCCACCAGGACGGCGGGCATGGTGGCCCCCACCAGAACCCGGAACGGCGCCTGCTTGACGCCCCGGTCCGGGATGTCCAGCGCGTTATTGAATTCCTTCTGGATCTGCTCGGCCACTAGCTGTGATTCGGCCAGCCAGGCCGACTGAGCCATGTCCCACAAAACCAGCTTGAGCGGGTCGTCATTGCCCAAGCCCATGAGATCACTGGTTTCATGGCGGCCGGATCGCGCCGTGTCCGACCCGGCCTCCTCACGCAGACTCAGGTAATAGGTCTCGGCACCGCGGGCGCTGCTGCTGGGGCTGGCATTGGCATGAAGAGAGAGAAAGAGATCGGCGCCCCGGTTGTTGGCGATGGCGGTGCGCTCTTCCAGAGGGACGTCCCGGTCGCCGGTGCGGGTCAGGGAGACCTCGAAACCACGCCTCTGCAAGGCCTGCAGCAGACGGCGGGACACATCCAGCACCAGGTCCTTCTCCAGCAGGCCGCTGGGGCCGGCGGCACCTTCTTCTTCGCCACCATGCCCAGGATCCAGGACAATCCGCAGCAGGCTGCGGCCGCTGAGCTCACGGGCAAGCAGCCAGTCCTGTGAGCGGGCCGGGTCGGGCTCAGGAGCGGGGAATACCGCATCGGTTGGCTGCCGGTCGGGCTCTGAGGGCGGCACGGATGAAACATCAGGCACAAGGGTGCCGGCCCTGGGAGGTTCTGTTGCCGAGGGAGATGACAGGAGAAACACCGCGCTGCCCAGCATGGGTTCCAGGACTTCCTCCAGAAAATCTTCAGGCACGTAAATGCCGCCGTCACGAAATACCACGGCCGCCGCCAGGCGCCGGCGGCTGCCATTGATGGCAATGCGGCGGTCCTTGCTGGAAAACAGGACGCGATTTTCACCCAGGGTGAACATGGGCTCGCGACTGATTGGATCCCGGCCCCAGGCACCGCCCACGGCATCGGAAATGTCGCCCAGGTGGATGAAAGTGCTCTTGCGGCCCACGTAGGCCCGAACCCGGTGCAATTCAGCCGCAGCCTGAAGGGTCACCACCTGGACAGGACCGGGCCTCTCGTTCCTGGCAGCGTGGATAACGGAAGCCGGGGCCAGCACGGCGCCCATGACCAGGAGGGCAACGGCCATGGCCTTGAGGGCGGACAGGTGAGTGGACTTTTGCGGCACGGGGGTACCTCCCGGTGCCGGTCATCTTATCCTGTCCGGTGCGCCCGGCGCAGGCCTGTTGAAACCACCGGCCTCCTCCACGGACAATAAGAAAGTGGGCGGGAGCGACCCACGTCACTCCCGCCCACGCATCACGAAAAACCGTCTGGACCAGCTTCTACTTGCAAGTCTTGGCTCCCGACTTGCCCTTGCACTTGTCGGAGCAGCAGTCGGCGTCGTCGACGCACGACTCACCCACCTGGGCCAGGCTGCAGCCGACACAGGCGGCGTCGGCAGCGCAATCGCTGTCCGCACAATCCACCGGCCCGTCGCAGTCGTTGTCCAAGCTGTCGGTACACAGGCCAAGTTCACTGCCGGCCGGAGGACCGCAGTCGACGGCACAGTCACAGACGGTTTCACCGCCGTTGCATGTGCCATCACCACAGAACGGAAGGGCACCGCAATCGACTGCGCAGTTGGCGCTGCTCTCCTCCCCTTCACAGACGGTGTCACCACAGCAGTACGAAACCGCCGTCGTCGGGCTGGTTGTGCAGGTATTCCCACCGGTGTCGCATTCGCCTGTGCCGCAACCCACCGGGTTGGTCCCGCCGTCACCGCAACAGAATCTGTTGGAAGGCTTGCCGTTCTGCTTGCCGTTGCAATCGGCGGCACAGCTCACGCAGTCTTCACCATCGGCGGTTTCGCAGATGTCGTTGCCGCATTCGACGCCCGGCGTCGTGCCCGAGATGCAGTCGTTGGCGCAGTTGTTGCAATCCTCACCGGTTTCGCATGTCCCATCGTTGTCGCAGACCGGACAGCCGGTGCAGGTGGAGATATCCAGAGTGCAATCGCCGTTGCAGGAAGGCGTACCGCCGGTGCAGCCCTGGCCGGAGCAGGTGGCTCCACCCAGATCGGCGCCGTCGCACTCCTCGCTCCCTTCGCGCACGCCATTGCCGCACACGAAATTGGAGCAAGCCGATGTATCGAAGCCGTCGCAGGTACCGTCACAGGCCAGAGAACCCGTATCGAAACCCTGGCTCTGGCAACTCTCACCAGCCAGGTCGGTGCCGTCGCAAATTTCGCCGCACTCGGCCACACCATCACCGCAGGTGGGCGTGCAGACACTCAGATCGCCCGACCAGGCCAGGGAATAGTCCTGGTTGACGCCCGCCTTGCCCGGCTCCTGATCCTGCGAGACCTGGAAGCCCTTGACGGTGATGGTGTAGGTGCCACCGGTGGGATTCTGGATATAGACGTTTTCCACCACATTGTAGCGGTCAGCGCCACCACCGGTGACCGACCAGTTGCCGGAGAAGTTGTTCCCCAGGAAAGTGCCGTCGGGTCCGCTGATTTCCAGATCCAGGTCGTTGACCACCAGTGGCGAGCCCGAGCCGGCGCCGGCCGGGTAATCGGTCCAGACCAGACTGACCCGGAAGGGCGTGCCACTGGCAACGGTCACCTGACGCGAACTGTTCTCGCCGGTGGCCAGGGCGTTGGCCGTCTCCTCATTTTCAAACTCGATGTTGCGCACGGCCGGCGTGCCACCGGGACCGTACAGTGTGTTTTCAGCCTGCACGAAACCCCAACCTTCGTGGACCACCGACTGGGCAACCTCGTAGGTGTAGTTGCACGCCGAAGGGGTCAGGTCGCGGGCGCCGTTGATCAGAAGCGCTTTGATCAGGGACGGGCGGGGTGTGGCCACACCGCGGTTGACCACCAGGTCCTGCAGGACCACGCCCCCGAAGCCGGCCGTAAGGGGGGCCGACATGGACGTGCCGTTGCTATAGGCATAACTGGCGCCGGTGTCGGAGCAGTAGGTGGGACAGTCGGGGCTCACCGTCTGGCCGCTGCAAACACTGGCCGTCCCCAGTGCCTCCAGCGAAACATTCCAGTAGCCACCGATGTTGGTGACATCGGGCTTGAACAGGCCCTGGCCCGTCCCGTCGGGATCCACCGGCCCGCGGCTGGAGGAAGCGTTCATCTCCTCGACGTTGTCTCCCAGGCCGCTGAAGTTGCCGCAGGCACTGCCGGCGCCACGGTCGGTCTCGTTGTTACCCACGGTGATGACGTTCTTGGCAGTGCCCGGCGAGCCGATATTGTCGGCGCCGTTGGAGATACAGCCGTTGTAAGGCGAGTTGAAACCACCGTTGTTGCCGGCCGAGAAAAAGACGATCAGCGATTGCAGGCCGGCCACGTCGTTGTCGGCGTCCCAGACCCCCTCATCCCACATGGCGGCATTGGTGTTGTAGTCCCGGATAGATGAGCCACCACTGGACCAGCCCCAGGAGTTGCTGGAGATCTGCACTCCTTCTTCGGATTCACGCTCGAACATCTGCCTGTCGGTGTACAGGTTATCGAAGGAGATGTGATGCAGGGCAGCCTGGGGGGTCATGCCGCGCCACTGGTTGGGGCCGATGGCGGCGCCGGAGGGGGGCGCTCCCTCGGGGACGCTGGAGGACTGGCCGCCATCTCCCACGAGGCTGCCGGAGGTATGGGTACCGTGGCCGTTGTCCAGGTCACTGGAGTCGGCGCCGGGCTCGAAGGTGATGTCGGCTGTGGTGAAGTCGGGGTGGGCGATATAGATGCCGGTGTCCATATGGCCGTACTTGACCTGGAACCCGCTCGCCTCATCCTTGCCGTCCAGCGAAGGATCGATGCCGGCCGAGAAGGTGTCGTTGGCGATGGCTGCCATGCCGTTATGAAACCGCGCACGATCGTTGAGAGCCATGGGCTCATAGACCAGTTCGATGTAACGAACGGTGGGAATGCGCGCCAGGGCCTGGAGGCGCGCCGCCGGCACTTCCACCTGGGCCACGAGGAACGAGCGACCACGATCCACCTTGAGAATCCTGGCGCCGAGACCACGCACCTGGCTCAGACCGGGTTCGTCTTCACCGGGGTAGAGACTCACCTGCAGCGCGACCTTGTCGCCGGGAGTGAAGCGGTCGGCCACGTCCCGTTCCAGACCGGGGTAAAGTTTGAAGGCCGGTTGGACCACGCCCACCCAGCGCACACCATCGATCCCGGCGACCTTGCCCCTGGATGCAGGCGTCATGACAACCTCCAGGGTCATCATGGGCACGTATCCCTTGACCGCTGCGCCGGCGTTTTCCAGGGCGCTGCGATGGGCCGCGGTGATGGGACTGTCGAACTGCACCAGGTAGCTGCCGCGCACTCCAGGCGAGTATTCGCTGATGCTCAGACCATCGGGCAGTGACGGCATGGCGACCAGCGGGTCGAAGGTTGCCGTCTTCAGACGGATGGTGCCCGGGTCCGGAGCGACCGGGCCGCGCTGAGCAAAGAGTGGATCCGGAGTGGCCAGCAGGACGACGGCCAGACCGGCGGCAGAAAGGAACAGACGGGTAGGAATTCGACGGCTTCTCACGCTTCCCCCTGTGGCCGGCAGGGCGCGGAGCAAGCCCGCGCTCGGCCGGCAACCAACAGAAATATCCATTTATCCCGGATTCCCTCCGGGACAACCCCCCCCCTCAATACCGGAACGAACAACCGGAGTCAAGAGAAAAGTGTGCATCGGGCCGGAAAGCACCGGCCGCCGTGACTCCGGCGGCACCAGGCTGGCCACCGATGGGACTGCCCGGCGGCAGGGGTGGCGACAGCCGATGGGTTGGAGCGGGGGGCGCCGGACGCTCAAGAAAACGCTGAATATCGGCTGCCAGCAAGGATCGATGGGCCCGATCCGCGGCCGAGAGTCCTCCACCCGGCACGGTACCGGATGCCTGCCACAGTCCCGCGGCCAGTTCGTCCAGGGTAGCAACAGTGCGGGCGCGCACGCCGGAGACCGTCCTGTCGTCGGCGGCCAGAGCCAGGAGTCCGTCCACCACGGCCCTCCCGACCGTGCGGCGCAATTCGGCGTGACGCGGAGATTCGTGCGGCTCCCTCAGCATCACCTGGCCCGCCAGGGTTTCCAGAACTTCTTCCAGGCCGGGCTGTTCCTCATCCCGCCGATGAAAATCCACCAGGCGGCTGGCGCGCTCGGGCTGGAGCAGCGCGTCCACCACCTGCCGCGCGGCGGCGGCGGCCGCCGCCAGCGGGTCGAAGACCGGGTCACTGCCACCATGGAACAGTTCGCGATTACGACCGAAACGGGCGGGCCGTGGTGTCATCAGGGCCAGGACGTCTTCGCTCAGGTCCAGGCTGGCCGGCTGGAGGATGCTCATGAGCGTGGCCAGTGCCTGCCGCTGCCGGGCGGGGTCGATCCTGCGTGCCGGCGGCTGGCCGTCGCCGCGCAGGGCGTAACTGTACTCGAGGCCGCCAAGAAGCTTGGCCGCCGCGTCCAGTTGATAGCGATGGTGAAAGTAGACCGGCGCCAGCACCTCCTGCAGGTAGGCCAGCGGCCGGCCGGGAGCAACGGCATCCTCGCCGAACCGGTCCAGGGCGATACGCCGCACGGCGAGGGTCTCTTCCAGGGCGGCCACCGGATCGGATCCATTGTCCCAGAGGTTCGCCCGGGGCTCGGCGGCGCCGGCCGGACGCGCATCGGCGTCGGTGAGGAACAGCAGGCCGCGCGAGAGCCCATCACGGATGAGATGGGAGAGCTCGGCCTCCTCACCGGCAGGGTCGTCACCGAAATCGGTATAGGCATAACGGATGGCGAAGAGATCCCAGGCACCGGCACCCACCGCATAAGCCGATGAGAAATCCAGCTTGTTCTCACTGGTCACCCGCACCAGGGGCGCCGGGTAGTCCATGACCGAGGCGCGGCCATAGGTGCTGGCGGCAAAATTATGAGCAAGTCCCAGCGTGTGCCCGACCTCATGGGCGGCAAGCTGCCGGATACGCGCCAGAGCCAGTACGACCGGGTCGTCGGCCCGGCCGCTGCCGGTCGCCATGGTTCCCGCCAGCCCTTCGAACAGCAGCCGATCCTGGCGGACCCGCAACGAGCCCAGCAGAACATGTCCCTTGATCATTTCACCGGTGCGCGGGTCGATGACACCGCCACCGTAAGACCAGCCCCGGGTCGCCCTGTGCACCCACTGGATGACGTTGTAGCGCACGTCCAGGGGATGAACTCCTTCCGGGAGCAGCTCGACCTTGAAGCCGTCAGGGAAACCGGCGGCGGCAAATGCCTCAGACCACCAGGAGGCGCCCTCCATGAGGGCCGAGCGAATCGGTTCGGGGACTCCCCGGTCCACGTAATAGATGATGCGCCCATCCCGCCGCAGGCGGTGGCGGACGATCCAGCGGGTCGCAAGCGGCCTGTCCAGGGGAACGGCGTAATCGAGAAAGTCGATGGAGAACGAACCGGCACGAGGATCGAACCGGCGCGGCCGGTAGGCGTCATCGGGGAGGCGGATGAACGAATGATGCTGGCGCAGGGTCACCACCGTGGCGGTGGGGGCCGTGGCCTGCACCTGGGGCCCGGGAAGAACGCCGGTGAAGGTCAGCAGGGCCTCGAACTCCAGGTTGTCGGGAAACGAATGCACGGCATCGGGGTCCAGAACACTGCGCTCCTCGTCCAGATGGAAGCTCCCCTGCCCCGTCCGTTCCAGCGTGGCGGCAACCTCATGGGCATCGCGCACCACGAAGGACGTGAAATCGACCAGCACCGTCCCGTCGGGATCTTCCGCCGCCACATCACCGGCCCACAACACCGAGGTGGCGAATGACTCGCGCACCGCCCTCCTCTCGGCCGGGTCATCCGTCAGAGCCCTGTAGGCGAGGTTGAGCTGCTCCACCAGCACACGTCCTCCTACCCGGCGCAGTGTGACCAGTTTCGATTCGCCGATCTGGCTGCGATCCAGTCCCACCGGGTTGGACCCCAGTCCCGAGGTCAGTCCTTCCACATAGATGAAGGTCCACCCGGTTTCGCCCTTGGGGGCCGGGGGCAATTCCAGCCAGACCCGGCCACGAGAGGGATCCAGGTGAAGCGACAGCAGGCCCACAACCGGCTCCAGGCCTTCGGTTTTTTCCGCCAGGCGGGGAAGGGTTTCGGGTGCGTCTTCCGCCGCAACGGCGGGGGAAATGGCCACGATAAACACCGCACTCAAGATGACCAGAAACAGGACCAGCAGACAGCGAGGCATCTGAATTCCTCCGGTTTTCGGCCTGATATACCGAACCGGCATCCTCTCACACGACAGCCATGATTGCGAGACGGCACCACGATGACGCCACCCATGGAACCGGCTAGGATAGCGGCAGCCCGGCGAAGGCCCTCGGCTTGAAAGGATTTCATATCCCATGAGAACCCGCGAGAACAGCTCGTCACATGCACTTGTCATGGGCGGCGTGCTGGTCACGCTGCTCCTTGCCACCCCGGGTTGTGAAGGGCCCATGGACGAGCTGGAAGAGGCGGCTGACCCGGCACCTGCCGCTGCCGTGGCCTCACCTGACGCGGCGGCCGGTGGCGACACTCACTCGTTCGCCCGTCCCATGGAGGCCCGTGTCACCCACATGAACATCGACTGGACCGTCGATTTCGACCGCCACATCCTGGACGGCACCATTGAACTGGATCTCCAGCGGATGCAGGCGGAACTGGCCGGCGAGCTGGTGCTTGACAGTCGCGACCTGGACATCAGCATGGTGGAAGCCCGGATGGATGACCACTGGCGCGAGACACCCTGGAAATACGGTGATGCAGATGAGCATCTGGGTCGTGCCGTCATCGTTCAGCTTCCCGCCGGCAGCACGCAGGTGCGTATCAGCTACGCCACCAGCCCCGAGGCCTCCGGCCTGCAGTGGCTGGAACCGGCCCAGACCGCAGGCGGCAGCCATCCGTTCCTGTACAGCCAGGCCCAGGCCATTCATGCGCGCTCGTTCATCCCCTGCCAGGACAGCCCGGCGGTGCGCGTCACCTTCAAGGCCACCCTGAAGGTGCCGGCCGAACTGACGGCCGTCATGGCTGGCGTGAACGCGGATGCCAACAAGAAAGAGACGGGCGTCTTTCATTATGAGATGCCCCTGGCGATTCCCCCCTATCTCATCGCTCTGGCGGTGGGAGATCTGAAGTTCGCAGAGGTCGGTCCCCGCACCGGCGTCTGGGCCGAGCCGGCCCTGCTTTCCGAATCCGCCGCCGAATTCGCCGACATGGAGAAGATGCTGAACGCCACCGAGGCGCTCTATGGGCCTTACCGCTGGCTGCGCTACGACATCCTGGTCCTGCCCCCATCGTTTCCGTTCGGGGGCATGGAGAATCCCATGTTGACCTTCGCCACACCAACCATCCTGGCGGGAGACCGCTCGCTGGTGGCACTGGTGGCGCATGAGATGGCCCACTCCTGGTCCGGCAACCTGGTGACCAACGCCACCTGGTCCGACTTCTGGCTCAACGAGGGGTTCACCACCTACATCGAGAAACGGATCATGGAGGCTGTCTACGGCCAGGAGCGCGCAGAGATGGAGTGGGTTCTGGGGCGCCAGGATCTGGACAAGCAAATTACCGACCTGGCCGAGACGCCCGCTGATCAGGTCCTCCACATCGACCTGAGCGGCCGTGACCCCGATGACGGCATGACCCAGATTGCCTATGAGAAGGGCGCCCTTTTCCTTCGCCTTCTCGAAGAGACCTACGGCCGCGATGTCTTTGACAATTTCCTCAGAGACTGGTTCGACGACCATGCCTTCGCCAGTGTCACCACCTCAACGTTCCGCGACTATCTGCAGACCCACCTGCTGGATACGGCCACCCCGGCCGGCGCCGCCGGCGCGCCCGATGTGGATGTCTGGCTCACCCGGCCGGGCCTGCCCGCCGACGCACCGGCCTTCACGTCCCAGGCCCTGACCGAGGTGGACGAGGCCCTGGCAAGCTGGATCGGCGGCACCACCGACACGGCCGACCTCCCGGTGGCCGGCTGGAATTATCAGCAGTGGCTCCACTTCGTACGCGGCCTGCCCGACAGTCTGGAGGCCGGCCCCATGGCCGAACTGGACAGTGCCTTCAATCTGACAGGTTCCGGCAACAACGAGATCCTGGCGGCTTGGATGCGCCAGTCCATCCGCCACGGCTATCATGGTGTCGACGAGCGCCTGGAGCGATTCCTGGCCAGCGTCGGCCGCCGTAAATTCCTGGAGCCCCTCTACAAGGCCCTCATGGAGACGCCTGAAGGCCGGGTCCGGGCCAAAGCCATCTACCAGGACGCGCGGCCCCATTATCACGCCATCGCGACCCGCACTCTCGATAAGGTCCTCGCAGGCGACTGATCTCATGGACATCATCGTCATCGGCGCAGGGGAAGTCGGGTACCACCTGGCCAAGGAGCTTTCTTCCCGCGATCACAACGTGGTGGTGGTGGACATCAGCCATGAGCGGCTGGAACGCATCGGAGAACAGCTCGACGTCACCACCCTCTGTGGCAACGGCGCCCACCTGGACGTGCTGCAACGGGCCGAGGCGGAGACGTGCGACCTGCTGCTTGCGGTCAGCAACAAGGACAACGTCAACCTGGTGGCGTCACGCCTGGCCAAGGGCCTGGGTGCGCGGCGCTCGGTGGTGCGCAGCACCGATGTGGATGCGGTGGTCAGCCGCCGCGGCCTCTACAGTTCGCTGTTCGACGTGGACCTTCTTCTTTCCACCCAGCTCCTGACCACCAGCCGTATCGTGCAGAGGGTGCGCCGCCATCACAATCAGATCATCGAAGAGTACCTGGGCGGCAAGGTTCAGATACGCCGGGTGTCCGTAACTGAAGGCAGCCGCGCCGCCGGCCGCATGGTGGCCGATCTCGGCCTGCCGGCACAGACGCTGGTCGTCGCTCTTTTTCGCGACGATGAAGTCCTGGTGCCCTGGGGGGACACGGTCATCGAGGTCGGCGACCAGCTGCTCATGGCCGCTGCTTCCGGCCGGATGCCCCAGGTGGAGAAACTGTTCAGCCAGGCCGACGAAGACCTGGGCACCATCATCGTCGCCGGCGGCGGACGCATGGCTGTGGCCGTTTGCCAGGCTCTGACCAACTACACCGTGCGCCTGAAGGTCATCGAGCGGGACAAGTCCCGCTGCCGTGAACTGGCCAAGATTCTCCCTCAGGCCATCGTTCTGCTGGGACAGGCCACCGAGACGGCCCTCCTCGAAGAAGAGCACGTGGAAAAGGCCAGCCAGTTTCTGGCCATGACCGGCGATGACGAGACGAACGTCGTGGCCAGCCTGCTGGCCCGCGACCTGGGCGCCGAAGGGATCGTGACCCTGGTGCACCGACCCGACATGCTGGCTCTCTGCGAGCGCATGGGCCTGGACGGCACCGTCTCGCCGCGCCTCATCGCCGCCGAACGCATCCTTGAATACA
>SMVA01394426.1_pt1 | contig 14856 bp, 15 predicted proteins | sample 2456451 | NCBI WGS metagenome assembly SMVA01 (sample SAMN11095933, study PRJNA526329) | marine sediment metagenome | biome: Marine sediment; feature: Surficial sediment; material: Deep marine sediment; isolation source: Hadal surficial sediment | place: Pacific Ocean | collected 2014-05 | depth...
GCCGTCAATACGCTGCTTAACTGCAAGGGAAGAGTGGTGACAACCGGCATAGGTAAAGCCGGATTTATCGCACACAAATTCGCCGCAACTCTATCTTCCACGGGCACTCCGGCCTTCTACATCCACCCCGCTGAAGCGGGCCACGGTGATATGGGCATGCTCGATGAAGGCGACTGCATCATCGCATTCTCCACCAGCGGCAAGTCAATCGAGGTCATTGAGATGCTGGAAATCGCTCACCATCTGGGTATTGAAAGCATCATTGGCATTACCTCACACACAGACTCACCACTTAGGGACTTGAGTGAAATTGTCCTCAACATGGGCCCCGATATTGAAGAGCCATGCCCGCTTAAGATAACACCCAGTGCGACAATCGCCGTCATGCTCGCCATTAGCGACGCCATTGCATTGACGCTGATGGAACTGAAGAATTTTACCAAGGAAGATTATGGCATGCGCCATCACAAGGGATATCTGGGCGCCATTACTCGAAAAAAATATGACAACGAGTAGCAGAAATTGACCTCGACAACACTCATATTGGACCCTGCTATTCTCTCCGAAAAATATGTACAGCAAGTCGCTGAAGAAATTGCACAGTCCGGCGTCAAAATTAAAGTCGTAGGATTAATCGCTTCTGATGACAAACCATCGCTTGCTTACGCAGGTGCGACAAAACAGAAATTTGATGCAATAGGAATCGAATACGACCTCCGGCACGTGGAACGGCTTGAGCTGGAAAAAGAAATCGACCTGACAAATCAGGATTCGTCCATACACGGAATATTTATTTACTTCCCTGTGTTCAACAATCAGCAGGATGATTATCTTCGAAATCGAGTCGATTATCGAAAAGACGTAGAAGCAGGCAGTAACTACTGGACAGGTAAACTCTATGCCAATGATCGCCTGGCGCTTTCCGATGACCAGAGAAAAAAAGCCTTACTGCCCTGTACCCCCCTGGCAATTTTGAAGATGCTGACTGAAATAGGGGTGTATACCACTGATCAGCAGCGTCCTATCAGCGGCAAGATCGTTACCATATTCAATCGAAGTGAAGTGATCGGCCGACCACTCGCCGTGATGATGTCCAACGATGGTGCAAGGATATATTCTTTCGATTTGAACGGAGCCCTTGAGTTTGCAGATGCCAGTACACACGAAACCACTATTAGCCGGGCACAGGCGCTGATAACGTCAGATATTGTCATCACCGGCGTTCCTGGCGGCGCCTTCGACAAGATTCGTTGCGATGAAATCAGGCCCGGTACCGTTTGTCTCAATTTCTCCAGTGATCCTAACTTCGAAGATGGCATCGAGCGCCATACGGACATTTACATCCCAAGAGTGGGACCGATGACCGTTGCCATGTGTATGCGCAACACGCTGCGCCTGTACAAGAATTTCCATCAGGAAGCCTAGGTGACTGAAGAAGTAAAAGATAATTCAATCGTCACTTTTCTGGATGACCTGGCTTCCAGAAGTGCGACTCCTGGTGGTGGTGCCGTTGCAGCGATCACTGGCGCCCAGGCAGCGGCGCTTATCTCCATGGTCTGCCAATTCTCAGGCGAAATCCCTGGTTTTGATTTGATAGCCGCGCAAGCAGAGAAAGCCCGGATGACCTTTCTGAAACTCGCAGATGAAGACAGCGCTGCATTCAAGCTTGTGATGAGTGCTTTTAAACAACCTAAAGACGCTAACAATCGTAAAGAGAAGATCCAGTCTGCGCTGATCCAGGCGGCGCAAGCGCCGCGATCGATGTTGAAGCTTGCTTCCACGCTGGTGGAGAGCACTTCCGAGCTTCTGCAGAAGGGAAACAAAAACCTCATTACCGATACCGGAATCGCAGCAATACTGATCGAAGCGACGATTGATTCTGCAGAGCTCAATATCATGATTAACCTGAAGAGCATTAATGATGAAAACTATAGGCAGGAAGTGATGTCAGAGATCGGGATGTGCAGGCAGAAAATAAAACACCTGAAAGAAATTACTGAAGAGATTCGAGAATCTTTGAATCCGGGGCAGAAGTGATCAATGATAAGGATTCTGACCTGTATTTGCCTGCTGCTGTTAGCGGCATGCACTGGAACGAGACCAGCTGAAGAAATTGAAACACCTCAAAGTGCTTCGGCGCCTTCCGCTGAGTCTGCCAGGATTACTGCGGACCTAAGGGTTCAATTTGAGAACCTGCTTGCAGCGAAACTCTTCCATCTTGCAGTAGAGGATATTCAAACCACAAGTTCCAGCGAACGTTTTGCCACGATCGATGCCCACTACAACAAGTTAAATGCCGCCCTGAACCCAACTGTTTTGTCGGTTGCCAATCAGCAACAATTGCGCCTGTTTAATTACCTGTGGGAAGTAGAAGGTCAAAAATTCGAACGACTGGACCCGCAAAACAGGCCCAGTGATTTATCAACCACTGAATACCTGATCTACTTGCCCCGGGGAGGATCTCTGTCTCCTGACGTTGAGTCCCTCAGTGAAATCGCCGCACTAAACCTGCTCAAACTGCATGAACAAATCCGCCAATTGACCGATTCAGATCAGCAAACATCCATGTTTTCAATATTTGAATCAGCCCGGGGTAATCCGGACAACTTCCTGCCGGACACCCAGACAGGCAGGCAGGATTATCTAACTCGTATCATTGAAAACCTGCTTGATATGGAAGAAGTCTTATATTCCTATCTTGACATCAGCATGCACAAGGAATTTGTTGTGGAAGGATTCGAAGATGCCCGGGATGCTTCAGTTGGGGTCATTTTCTACGATGCTGAATATGCGACGTTACGTGTGGGAATGGATGCAATGCACCAACTTCCGCTGTATGAACTTGAAAGTGCAGCATTTTATTACGGTGTGCCTGGACTGCACTCAATTAATTCGGTAACACCTCTCTATGAGGTGCAATCCCTGATTTCATTGCCGGGGTTTGAAGCGGGCTGGGCGGCCTATGCCGTCTCCAATCTCGACAGCATACCTCTTTACCAGAATCCTCAATCCCGGTTGGGCCGTACCTACTTCGAAGCCTTATTAACCTCGCTGGCAATGATAGACGTGGGGCTGCACACCAAAAACTGGACAACCGAACAGGCAATCAATTTTGCCCTGGCTAATTCGCCCTTCCCTGGAGACAGATTGAGGAACTACATCGAGCAGATAGGGCATAACCCAGGTTTATTCTCTGCCCCTTTGCTGGTCAGCCTGGAAATTGAAAACATGAAGCTAATGAGCCAGGAGTCCCTGAAACAACATTTCGATCTCGTTGAGTTTCATAACACCATCATCAAAATGGGGCCCCTGCCGTTCACAGAATTGCAATCGGCCGTCAACCAGTGGATTAGCGAGAAGTCAAACTGAAACCAGGACACAACATCAGTGATCATGCCCATGGGGTCTGGCTCTAAGCTGCTCATCTTTTTTAAGCAACTCGGATAAATCGCACAACCCTTCTGCGTTAAGCAGATCTGTCAGCGCACCGAGAAAGTGATCATAATAAGTGTATGGTTCATCTTCACGATGGGTCTGATCCCACCCCGCTACTCTTTGAATCAACGCCGCCCTGAAGTCGTTCCAGGAAAAACAATCTGCCTCGCAAAGTACCCGGGCCATGCCAAAGACACGGCCTTGCCAGGGTGCTTCAAATAACAAATCACCATTGGCCATCGGTGGCGCAATGACCTCCTCGAGTTCCATGCCTTCACTCACAACAACGCCACCCCGATCATCGAATCCCGGGTCACGATATCGATGAGTTCCTGTTCACTTTTGCCGATACTATTGCGAGGTTGTTGGGGCAAGATCATGTACCTGACTTCAGCGCTTGAATCCCAGATTCGGATTTCCACCTCATCGGGAAGATCAAGGCCCATTTCTTTTAGTACTACACGTGGTTCCCTGACAATTCTAGAGCGATACTGGGGATCCTTGTACCACCGGGGCGGCAGACCCAGGACGGCCCACGGGTAACACGAGCACAGCGTACACACGACTGCGTTGTGCACCTCATCTGTATTTTCGATCACAATCAGTTTTTCAACCTGTCCGCCCTCGAACCCAAAAGAATCTATGGCACTGGTTCCATCGGCAAGCAATTGTTGTTTAAACTTAAGGTCAGTCCAGGCGCGGGCAACGACCCTTGCACCATTTAATGGACCTACTCGTTCACCATACTGAGTGATGACGTCATCAATGGCATCTGCTGTCAGCAACCCCTTTTCGATGAGCAGCGATTCAAGCGCCTGCGCCCTTATCGCCTGTGGTTCATGATCATGTTTATGTTCAGTCACTGAAACACTCCTGATTCGTTGGTTCTTGCCAGGAAATATCACGTGCTAACAATTCCTGGCTTTACAGTTTGAGCCTATCGCAAGACCCGATCAACAGTTCGACAAGTAAGGTTCGAACAGGTCCAGGCTCACCTTGATGTTTTCATCACCCCCGCCCCAGAGCTCTGCGCCTGTAAACTGTACAGTGTATAAATACTGGGGGTTTTCACCCTTACCGTGTGCATTGGTATCGGGATAAACCCAGGCATCGTGCATGAGTACTATAATTCCTGTCTTGCCCCTGGCATAGGCAGGTAACCTGGTATGGCCAGATTTGACCTCACTCGAAGTTAATACGACATCGCCAACGTTAAACTTCGGCTTCTGATCTGCCAGACGCTCACTACCAGGAGCACCCGGAGGTTCGCCCATTGGGTCAGATGAGGGATTTGGCCTGGAGGCGACCAGGTCTGTACGGCTTCCCCCTAATTCTACTGTTCTGTCGTTGATTAATTCCCGCGTAACAATTCCTGCCTCCACCAGCATATTTTCGATACCACCCAACCAGCGCCCATAGTATCCATGGGAAAGATAGGCAACCGGGTCAATTCTTTCAATCGCATGGCGGAATCGATCAGTATTGTTCCACGCCCCTGCTTGCGCCCCTGCATTTGCCATGGCGAATACCGCGGCTTCCCAGTGGGAATGGAAAGCCGGTTCATCTTTCTCCACGAGGACCTGGCCCAGGCCGTGTTTCCCTCCCAGATCATGGATACCATCCATCACGCACCTCCTTGACGAGCTTCTTCAACACGTAGATCAAGTGCCTTCCTGATTATCCCGTACTGCTTCTCATTGAGCTCAAACCGGGTGAAGATCAGTGCGGCACCAAGATAACAGGTGAGTGGAAAGAGTGCATAGAGTACCAGCAGGGCGAATTTAGCATCTTCCGTTTGTTCAACATTTGGGACGAATCCTGAAAAACTCAATACAAAACCTGTCACCATCAAGGTCAGGCCTGTGGCACTTTTAAAGGCGAAGTTCCAGGTCGCGAAATATGCACCTTCCTTACGTTTCCCGGAACGATACTCATCATAGTCAATAACATCAGCCTGGATCGAGGGCGCTACTACCGCGCCACTACCCGCGCCTAAACCACAGACAACCGCCAATACACTAATCAATGTGTCAGAACCTTCCTTGAGGAAAAACATCGAACCAAATCCAAGCCCAGTGACGACCATGGAAAAGATCCACATATTTTTCTTGCCCATCCTGCGGGACAAGGGCAACCACAAGGGCACAGAAAATACCGACGGGATCATATAGAGCAATATATAGACAACGGTTTTTTCAGGACGCCCGACAATATATTCCGCAACGTATGGCGTCAGAATACCGATGGTCGCTCCCCCTATACTCTCCACCAGGAATACGGCCAGTAAAAGCCGGGCATGTTTATTCCTGAACACATCACCAAAAGCAACAAAGGGGTTCTTCTCCCCCCGGCCCTGGTATTCTGCCCGCTCTTTCACTTTGATGAACATCCAGAAAATCAGTGAAGCTGTCATCAGACCGGCGACCACTGATATATAGTAGGCCGTTTCACGAACGTCCTCACCGGTAATCAGCAGGTGCATTGCTACCAGGGCCAGGAGTGAACCTGTATTCCAGATCATATGCCGCAGGCCAAATATTTTTGTACGTTCATGGTAGTTATCACTTAGCTCCGCGCCCAATGAAGTGTGCGGGACGGAGAAGGCTGTCATCGCTGTATAGAACAGAACGATTGCAACGCCCATCCAGATGACATAACCCGAGCTACTCATTTCCCGGGGTGGATTCCACATCATGTAGAAGGTGAGGCAGATGGGAATAATCGAGGCCATCATCCAGGGACGCCTGCGGCCAGATTTCAAATTCGTCCTGTCGCTGAGATAACCGACTAACGGGTCAGTGAACGCATCCCATAATCTGGAGATGAAAAATATAACGCCCATGGCCGCAGGAGAAATCAGCAACTCATCGGTTGCAAATTTCATCAGGTACAGGCTGACGATAAAAAACATGAAACCCACACCAACGGTGGGCAGGTTGTAATTGACAATGGTCGCGAGAGGAAGCGCTACCTGAACAGTTTTAGATGAATTTTCCGCCAAGTGTTGATTCAACTATGGGCGACGATTGCCGCCCATTTTTGTCTTTTTGGAGTACTTCCATGATATGAGGTTGAACGCACTTCTGATATCTTGAGTTCAAACAATACATATCGGCTGGCCGGGCGAAAGCTGGACACTGATTCTGCGAGATTCCTCATTTCCGTTTCCCCAATTTGTTCCGCAATCCCCGTTACCTGAAACTCACCGCTACTGCCTGAGCTATCGTTCATGGAACAATGCAGGCAGTAGAAACCTTTCTCCAGCAAATCCCTGGCCTTGGGAGAGCTGGGTTCGACGAATACAAAACAATATCCCCCGCCGATAACAGGTGTCACTGGGTGTGCCCTGGGCAGGCCGTCTTCACGCACAGTCGCCAGGTAGGCAACCTTTCCGTCTAATCGACTCAGGCCAAATCGAGCAAGCTCTGGATCGGCCTGCTCAAACTCCCCCCACGACACAGCTTTCATACTCGCTCCCGGATTTAGGAAAGCTACCTTAACATGCTTCCTGGATCAAAATTTTGTCATCCCCCGCGCGAACCCGCCTGCATGGCTGCTTGACATTCGAGTTTGGGTGGGACTAAAAAGAATGTCTTCAGCGTGGTGCAGACATCTGGCCAACAGAACCGACGGTCACCTCTGCCCTGATACTTTCTTCATCACTGGTCAAAATATTGACATAAATAATTTGATTTTCCTCAAGCGGTGTCCTGAGCTTCATCAGCATCATATGCAATCCACCCGGCACCAAATTCACTACTTCACCTGGAGATACAGAAAGTTCCTCAATCGCGGACATTTTCATCATGCCGTTATCCAGGGTGGATCTGTGCAGCATGACTATGCCCGCTACATCAGTGGTCAATTTTATGATTGTTAGTGGCTCGTCACCATCATTCCGGAAAGATCCGTAAATTGCTGCCGCACCCGCATTTGGCACCGTTGCCCTGGCCCAGGCGTCAGCAAATACCAGCCCAGCCGCCCTTGCCTGAACAGGCAACAATAAACTGCTGACTAAAAATATTCTTAAATACCACCGATTCACAAATTGGTCCTGGATTGTTTCACTTTTATCAGTTTCTTTTCTAGTGGTTTCAACCCTAATTTCTTCGATGGTAGCTTTACAACCTACAAGTATATCATCGGCCACAACCAGCTCGCTCCTGTACTGAAACTTTGACCCGGTGGAATCAACTTAACTGGCAGAAGCCGATACTCCTGTAGAATGCTATTTTCCTTGCCACGCTGAAACCCCGCGTCGTGAATACGGGAATTCCCGCGGCTTGAAAAGTAAATGGGCGTATGGTAGAAAGACAGACTATCTTTCTACCATTAAGGATATAGAGTGTCCCTGAACATTAAAAGCGCCGAAGCAGACCGTCTGGTAGAGGAAGTTGCAAAACTGACAGGTGAAAGCAAGACTCAGGCAGTGATTGAATCTCTGCGACAACGGCTGGCCAGGGAGCATCAACTGAGGGACGCGAAGCGATTAGCCGCCGATTTGCTTGCAATTGGCGAAAAATGCGCCTCCTATGAGATTCTTGAGCCAGGCAGTCACGCGGACCTGCTGTATGACAAGGATGGATTGCCTCGATGATTATCGATACTTCCGCCCTCATTGCCATTCTATTTAATGAGGCCGATGCGGATTTATATGCCAATGCGCTAGCTAACTCTGCGCATCGATTAATGTCAGCAGCCAATTATCTCGAATCCGGGATTATTATTGATCGACAAAGAGGCGCTGCAGCAGGAAGACAGCTTGATTCGCTGATTTCTCGGGCTGAAGTAATAGTGGAAGCAGTCACGAGGGAACAAGCTGATATCGCCCGTCAAGCTTACCTGGATTTTGGCAAGGGTGTTCATCCCGCAGGGCTCAATTTCGGTGACTGTTTTTCATATGCCCTGGCCAAATCTCTCGGTATGCCGCTGTTGTTTAAAGGTGAAGATTTTGCTTTGACCGATATCGAATCTGTTTTACAGTGAATTCAATCCGGCGAATTAATGTGTTGGAAAAGTAACAGGTGAACTATCTAGATCTACAGCATTTTATCGATTTGGAACTCGACCCCTTCGAACCTATCAATGTGCGTCGAGGTGGATGGAGCGGAGTATCCAGGGTTGAGTGGGCAGGTGAGGTCTATTTCATTAAACGCCAGGTAAAACACAGCTATCGAGACCCGATGCATTTTTTCATGGCCACACCAACCCTGCGTCGTGAATACAGGAATTTCCTGCGGCTTGAAAAAATTGGAATAAAGACGCCCGAGATTGTGATCTACGCTGAACAGGGTTCAAATGCCATGATGGTGACAAAGGAACTGAGCGGATTTATCGATCTTAATACGTACCTTGAACGGGTTTCATCCACCGAGATGAGGCTGAGAACATTTACCAGGCTAACAGAGATCCTGCTTGAAATTCACGACCATCACCTTCATCACGGCTGCCTCTACGGCAAGCACGTTATGGTGCATGTTGAAGATCCCGAAAATCTCGCCATGATTGATCTCGAAAAAATGAGATTCAATCCTCGAAGGCGTTTCATTGCTTGCAAGGATATTTCACAGCTCACCAGGCAAACGACAGGCATGCTGGAGGGAGAACGGGATCTGGTTGTCGCGGCATACGAAAAACGGTTTCCGGGATTTACGAAGGATCTAGGTAAACGTCTGAGTAACACAGCTGGTCTTACTGGCTAGCCTGCCCGGCCGGCGCAATTCACTCGATTCAGGAACCTGTCTTCGCCCGTTTTGGCCGTTGCACCAGTTGGCCGCTGCAATTAGGGCAGATATTGTGCATCTCTAATGAACACTTCTGGCAGAAGGTACATTCGTAACTGCAAATACAGGCATCATCCTGCCATGCCAGCGGTTCCTGGCACTTCTCACATGACTCACGCATTTCTAATGGCATCGTTCTAGTAATGGCATAGTTCTGGTAATGGCATATTTCTAATAATGGCGTCGTTCTGGTAATGGCATAGATCCAATCATGGCATAGCCTTCTCCACTTGTGCGGAAATTGTGGTTTCCAGATTTATGCACTCTTCACAATGGACATGTTACACCCTGCCGTATATCTTCGGGTTAGGCATGAAGTACTGACGACAAATTACCCTGAACAGAACACTGACTGACATGACCAATATCTACAACATTTTTCATGATCGCTTTGAGTCAGGAGAAGACTTTATCCTGTCTCCGCGGCTATCCACCATTGCAACCTACCAGGACCTGGAACAGCGTAGCGCTTTGTATGTGAATCGCCTTGCCGGGCTCGGCCTCAATAAAGGTGATCGCGTCATCGTACAGGCAGATAAATCTGTTGAAGGCTTGTTCTTCTATTTTGCCTGCCTGCGAGCCGGATTAATTTATTTGCCGTTAAATACGGCCTACCAGAGACATGAGCTGGAGTACTTTGTTGAAAACGCTGAACCGGGGCTCATTGTCTGCTCGCCAGGCCAGGAGAGTCTAATTCGCTCGATTTTCTCAAGACACGTATTTACTCTCGATGAAGATGGCAAGGGATCAATCAACGAAGATCTCGATGCGGAGCCCAGCACCTGCACCACCGTGTCCCGTGCCGATGATGATGTGGCCGTTATTCTCTACACCTCCGGCACTACCGGGCGTCCCAAGGGTGCGATGATCAGCCATGGTAATCTTGCCGCAAATGGAATCGCCCTGCATAAAGCCTGGGGTTGGGTAGATGATGATGTCCTGTTACATGCGCTGCCGATCTTCCACATTCACGGTTTATTCGTCGCAACCCATCTTGCAGTACTCAATGCAAGCCCCGTCATTTTCCTGCCGAGGTTTGATCCCGCTGAAGTCATTCGCCTCCTGCCCTCGGCAACCGTCTACATGGGTGTACCCACTAATTACACCCGACTGCTGGCAAACCCGGATCTTTCAATTGAAGCTTGTAACAACATGCGATTATTTACATCAGGTTCAGCTCCTCTGCTGCCACAGACTTTCGATGAATTTAAATCGCGGACCGGGTACACAATTGTCGAACGGTATGGCATGACGGAAACCGGCATGAACACTTCTAACCCCCTGGACGGCATCAGGAAACCAGGTACCGTGGGATTACCGCTGCCAGGTGTTTCCTGCAAGGTCGTCGATAACGACGAAAACCAGGTCGCCATCGACGAGACAGGTAATCTGTTGGTAAAGGGTAAGAATGTATTTCAGGGATACTGGCAACTACCGATGAAAACGAAAGAAGAGTTTACCAGCGATGGCTACTTCAAGACCGGCGACCTGGCTTCTTGTGACAGTGACGGTTATATCTCGATCGTTGGACGGAACAAGGACATGATTATCACCGGCGGTTTGAACGTCTATCCCAGGGAAATTGAGAAAATAATAGACGAGCTTCCAGGTGTTGAAGAATCTGCGGTCATAGGACTGGCCGACAGTGATTTCGGAGAAGCAGTCTCGGCAGTGATCGTCCGCTCACCAGGGGCAGAAATTGATGAGCAGGTAATAGTTCAACACCTGAAAGCCACCGTGGCTAATTTCAAGGTAGCGAAAAAAATCTTCTTTGTTGACGCCCTGCCTCGAAATACGATGGGCAAGGTTCAAAAGAATATCCTAAGGGAAAAATTTCATTCTGAGCGGCTGCCTGCGCCTCGCACGTATCCCTGATTGCACACTGACGCCTTCGGCAACAACAAATTCTCTGCACAAACATCTGCATATAATCTGTATCTAAAGAAACCCAAAATACGAATTAACTTGTATTAAAAGTTAACGAGCTTCTGCTAAAATGCGCATTTTAAACTACGCCACTCCCGTACGGGATTTGTTTTATGTCCACTGACGACGGTCCTCGTGAACAATACAGGTTAGGCATTCTTGTATCCCACCGCGGGTCTAACTTTCAGGCCATCATCGATGCTTGTGAGGCGGGTTCTATCAACGCAAAAGTGGTCGTTGCCATCAGCAATAACAGCCAGTCGATTGGCCTTGAACGCGCTCGCACAGCCGATATTCCTGCTTTTCATCTTTCCAGCAAGACTCACCCGAAGGCCACTGAACTGGATGATGCAATTCTTGGAATTTTATTCGCCCACGAGGTCGATCTCGTGGTCACCGCGGGTTACATGAAGAAACTGGGCAGGAAGACGCTGCACCAGTACCAGCGCCGAATCATAAATGTTCATCCTTCACTGCTGCCGAAATATGGCGGCGAAGGCATGTTCGGGATGAAGGTACACAAGGCTGTGCTGGATTCGGCTGACCAGGAAACCGGCATCACGGTTCACTACCTTGACGGTAATTATGATACGGGCGAAATCATTTCGCAGCTCAGGCTGCCGGTTCAGCCAGGGGACACTCCAGAATCTTTAGCAGCGAGGGTTCTTCCACAAGAGCACAAGCTACTCGTCGACACTCTCAGAGGACTCACAGGATAATCATGCAACCATCAGACAAATCCATCATAAGAACACGAGACTCGCGTGCACCTATTGCGCTCATGACCTGTGAATCCGGTCGGCAGTTAGCAGAGTCAGTCGCCGGTTATATGGGGCTTGAATTGCTGCCAACTGTCGAAACATGGTGGGCCTGCGGCGAAGGAAAAATTGAAATTCATGCAAATGTCCGCGGTCACGATGTGTATATATTTCAATCTGCCGTGGGCAGCCAGGATTCTCTTTCCATCTATGATCGATTTATTATGCTGCTGCACGCGGTGGAGGCCGCTGCTTTATCAGATGCCCAGTACATCACTGCCGTCATTCCCTATTACCCCGGCGCTCGCCAGGACAAGAGAAAAGGACGAACCCGGGAAGGAATCAGCGCAGGCCTTTTTGCCCGGCTGCTGCAGAGTGCTGGTGTCGATCGGGTCGTGACAACTGAAATTCACAACGACGCCATTGCCGGTATGTTCAATCCGACTATGGCGCATCTCGAAAATGTATTCCTTACCGCACGTTTTTCGCGCTGGTTAATCTCGAAGGGCCTGGTTGGGGATGTCGTGGTGTCACCCGATGTCGGTTATCTGGAGCGCGCACGTGCCTATGCGGAGGAACTGGAAGCGGACCTGGCAGCCTTGTCCAAGGAACGGGACTATTCTCAACCAAACCAGGTGCTTCGTTCCACCCTGATTGGTGATGTGGACGGGCGAGACGTACTTCTGGTTGATGACATTATTGATACAGCCGGTTCAGTGGTCGCCGCAGTTGAGGAATTGAAGAGTCGCGGAGCCAGGAATATCATCGTGGCCTGCGCTCATCCCCTACTCTCGAATCCAGCCTGGACACGATTAGCCGCCGTTAAAAAACGATCTGTCGATGAGGGTTGGAACTTCCAGATGGTCGGCACCAGCTCTGTCGTGCACAAGCAGGCGCCAGACTGGTACCACTCATTCAGAATTGAAAAACTCCTTGCCGCCATCCTGGAAAAAATCAATTCAAGGGGCAGTGTTACAGGTGTCCAGGATCAACGTGAGCAAATCGACTCTTAAGAGGCCTTTTCTTGACAACCATCAGGAACGGTCTATCCTAAGCCCCATGCAGCTAAAGTATGATCGCTCAAGGGTTATAATGATTAACATTATTCACTATAAAATGGTGGGTTGATGCTTGCATGACAAGTAACAGAAACCCGCCGGAATCGGCGGGTTTTTTTTTGGAACAAGCGGTTAATTGGGCAGGCGCGCGCTTAGTGCATTGAGAACTGGTAAAGAGTCCGGGTAAAGAGAACTGGCAAAGAGGCCTGGCAAAGAAATTGGAATGTAACAGTGGCAAACAAAAGTAACCCGGGAAGCGATAACTTTTCCTTCCTTGAAGCAGAACACTCCGTGCTGGATTTCTGGGAAAAATCGAAGATTTTCCAGAAATCCCTGCAGGCGACGGAAAACTCTGCGCCCTACATTTTTTATGATGGCCCTCCTTTTGCGACCGGCTTACCACACCATGGACACCTGGTGGCATCAACCATCAAAGACGTTGTGCCCCGATACTTCACCATGAAAGGACACCACGTGCAACGGCGATTCGGCTGGGATTGCCATGGATTGCCCATCGAGCATGAAATTGACAAGAAACTCGGCATGTCCTCACAGGAGGCCGTAAAAAAACTCGGCATCCGGGGATATAACGATGAGTGCCGCAACATCGTCCAGCGATTTACTTCCGAATGGGAAAGTACCATCACCAGAATTGGCCGCTGGGTGGATTTCGAGAATGACTACAAGACAATGGATCCATGGTATATGGAATCCGTCTGGTGGGTAGTGAAACAGCTCTGGGAAAAGGACCTGATCTATCGCGGCATCAAAGTCGTACCCTTCTCCACGGCGCTCGGCACCATTTTATCCAATTTCGAGGCAACGTCGAATTACCAGGATGTTCAGGATCCAGCGGTAACCGTATTGTTCAGGCTAAATGGGAAACCCGCTGGTGAAGAGACCTATATCGCCGCCTGGACCACAACCCCCTGGACCTTGCCTTCGAATCTTGCATTGTGTGTTGGCAGTGATATTGATTACGTGAAGGTTCACGACAAAGACATCGACAAGACCATCATTCTGGCGAAGGCACGACTGGAAGACATCGGCAAGGGAAAGAATCTTGAGGTGGTCGAGGAATTCAAGGGAAGCGAACTTGTGGGTAAGACATACCAGCCCCTGTTCCCCTATTTTTCTGATCTTAAGAAGGAAGGGGCATTTTGTATCCTTGCCGACAAATACGTAACCACAGAGAGTGGTACCGGCGTGGTGCACCAGGCACCCGCATTTGGTGAAGACGATTACCGGGTCTTAAAAAATGCGAATATTTCTGCCATGGTTTGCCCAATCGACATGGCAGGCAAGTTCACCGAAGAGGTGACTGACTTTCAGGGAATACATGTTAAAGATGCCGATAAGCTAATCATCCGGTATCTTAAAGATAAAGGCAGCCTGTACATCCAGGATGTCATCATGCACAGCTATCCCTTCTGCCCCAGGTCGAATACGCCAATTATTTATCGAACCATCGATTCGTGGTACGTGAAGGTCGAACAGATGAGGGAAGATCTGGTCAAGGCTAACCAGGAAATTAACTGGGTCCCTTCTCATCTCAAGTCAGGTCGTATGGGGAACTGGCTGGAAGACGCAATTGACTGGGCGATTTCCAGGAACCGCTATTGGGGCACACCACTGCCGATATGGATTAACGATGTCACGGGAAATCGGATCTGCATCGGTTCCCGGGCGGAGCTCGAGCAGTATACAGGCACAAGCCTTGACGACCTGCACCGCGAGAATGTGGACCCACTGACATTTACCCTGGATGGAGAAGAGGGCACTTATCGCCGAATCGAAGAAGTGTTGGACTGCTGGTTCGAATCCGGATCAATGCCCTATGCGCAACTGCACTATCCCTTCGAAAACCAGGCTTTGTTTGAGAAGGGATTCCCGGCA
>SMVA01461602.1_pt1 | contig 14856 bp, 14 predicted proteins | sample 2456451 | NCBI WGS metagenome assembly SMVA01 (sample SAMN11095933, study PRJNA526329) | marine sediment metagenome | biome: Marine sediment; feature: Surficial sediment; material: Deep marine sediment; isolation source: Hadal surficial sediment | place: Pacific Ocean | collected 2014-05 | depth...
CTGGACGACATCCGCCAACGCGCCGCGCCGTTGGCCGGGGTCACCGTGGAACCGCGCAAACCGCACGCCGGTCCGCCGGTCGGCAAGGCAATCCAGCTCGAAATCGCCTCCGAAATTCCGGAGCTGATCGCGCCCGCGGCGGCACGCATCGCAATGGCCATGGCCGAGTTGGGCGGATTCGTCGATATCGAGGACGGTCAACCGATTCCTGGAATCGAGTGGGAGCTGAAAGTCGATCGCGCCGAAGCCGCCAAGTTCGGGGCCGATGTGGCCTTGATCGGTAATTACGTGCGCATGATCACCAACGGCACCAAACTCGGCGAATACCGGCCCGATGGCAGCGACGACGAGATCGACATCGTGGCGCGCCTGCCGGCCAGGTTCCGCAACATCGAGCAGCTCGACAGCATCCGCGTGCGCACCGAACTGGGTTTGGTGCCGATATCCAATTTCGTCTCGCGCGTGGCGCGGCCCAAAGTCGGAATCCTGCGCCGCGTCGATGGGCACCGGGTCATGACGGTCCGGGCCGAGGTCGCGCCAGGGTTACTGCCCGACAACAAGGTGCGCGAGCTGCGCAGCTGGTTGGCCACCGCCGGGCTGGATCCGCGTATCGACATCGCCTTCAAAGGCGAGGACAAAGAACAGGCCGCGGCCCAGGCTTTCCTGGTCAAAGCCTTTGCGGTCGCGATTTTCCTGATGGCCATCATTCTGGTGACCCAGTTCAACTCTTTCTACAGCGCATTTTTGATTCTTAGCGCCGTGATCATGTCGACGATCGGGGTAATGATCGGCCTGCTGATCACCGATCAGCCCTTCGGCATCATCATGGCGGGCATCGGCGTCATCGCCCTCGCCGGCATCGTGGTCAACAACAACATCGTCTTGATCGATACTTTCGACCGGCTCAAGAAGACCGCCCCCTCTCCGCAGGAAGCGATCCTGCGCACCGGCGCACAACGCCTGCGGCCGGTGCTGCTGACCACCATCACCACGGTGCTGGGCCTGATGCCCATGGTCCTCGGTTTGAATGTGGACATAATCGCGCGCGAAGTTCAGTTCGGGGCGCCTTCGACCCAATGGTGGCGCCAACTGGCCACCGCGATCGCGTTCGGTCTGACCTTCGCCACGGTGTTGACCCTGGTTGTGACGCCGAGCGCGCTCATGATACGCGAGAATTTCGCCGCCTGGCGCCGCCGGCGCCACGGCATCTCGCCGCTGCCCGTGGCGGCCGAGTAGCATTTTTTATCTTACTATTACTTGGTTCTCTGGGCGACGTTTTCGATCTCGCGCAGCAACGCCTTGCCGACCTGCCCGCCGTCGCCGGTGATCCGGTTTCGGAACACGTTCCGGATCGCATCGATGTGGGCCTCGATGAGATCCTTGCGGCCTTCGGTGATCTTCATTTCGGGGTCCATGGTCGCCTGGTAGAGCGACTTTCCGAACGAAGTGACCAGCCGGTAGTCGAAAGTGCCGCTCTGGCCGCGCAACTCGTGGGCGATGCGATTGATGTTGGCAATGTGTTTGGCATTGCCGTCTTCGGGCCAGCCGCCGATATCGAGCGCGGCGAGTGAATCGGACATCGACGAGACGTAGCGCTTGACCCAATCGGCATAGTCGCCCACCAGACGCTGAATCCGCGCCTGCGCGGCCTCGACGATCGCGGGATCGAAATGAATCGGCTCCCGCGATCCCGGACCGAGCTTCTCCCGGATCCGGTTGTTGAGCAGGAAATGGGTGGCGCGAACATCCTCGCGCAGCGCCCGGATATTCGATTCGGGTTGGACGATCTGGATCTCGGACTTGGTGGTCTTGCGCCGTTCCTCAGGGAAATCGAAGTCCGCGCGCCGCCGATCCGGCCCGAAATAGCCGGGCGCGAGGATAAATTGGCGCGGCGAGTTCACCACCGCGAGAATGCGGTCGGCGACCGAGCGAGCCGAGAACGGTTTGGCCATGAACTCGGTGACCCCGGTATCGCGCGCCTGTTCGACCACGAACTGATCGGCGGCGCCCGAGATCATGATGAAGGGCACAAAGCGGTCCGGCACGTCCCGGTTGGTTCTGATCCAGTGCAGGAAAAGGTTTCCATCGACGCCATCCATCAGATAATCGGCGATGATCAAATCGACGGTGCCGAGGTTGGCCGCGACGGGATCGTTCTTGCTCAGCTTCAACCGCTTGATTGCAGCCGCGCAATCCCGTTCACCCACGGTATTCCCGATTCCAAAAACCTTGACGGTATCGACCAGGATATTGCGCATGAAGGTGTTGTCGTCCACCACCATGACGCAAATTCTGTCCCAGTTCGGTTTGCGCGCCGCCACGTTAATACCAACGGTCCTAGGATTTATTCGCCGTTCGGCGCCGGTATATCACCGTCGTCCTGTGGCGCCGGCGCTGGCTCGGCATCTTGATTGGCTTGCAGGCGGCGATATTGCCGGGCGGCGAAGGGAATCGATATTGCATAGACCAGCCCGGCCAGACTTAAGGTTATCCAGGGCTCGCTAACCAGGAAGGCCACGAACGCACCAACCCCGACCAGGACCAAGCCGACGTAGCTTTGGCGGACTCGAAACTGCTTGGCGGAGAAGCTGGGCACCTTGCTGACCATGAGCGCCGCGACCACTGCCAGCAGGGCGCCGTTGAGAACCGGAGACCCCAATATTTCGTCGCCCAGCTCGAAACTCATCACCATCGGAACCAGCACCAGTCCGGCGCCCCCCGGTGCCGGCACGCCGGTAAAAAAGCGATTCGCCCAGGCGGGTTTTGGCTTCTCGTCGTCCAGCGCCACGTTGAAACGCGCCAACCGCAGCGCGCTGGCCATGACGAAGACCAGGACCAGGGCCCAACCCAGCCCACCGGCGTCGCCCAGAGCCCAGAGATAGATGATAATCGCCGGGGTCACGCCGAAGCTGATAACGTCGGCCAATGAGTCGAGTTGGGCGCCGAATTCGCTGGTCGCATTCATCAGGCGCGCAATCCGCCCGTCGAGCACGTCCCCGACCATGGCGACCAACACCGCGGCGATTGCCAGTTCCCAACGCTCGAGAAATGCCAAGCGGATCGCGGTCAGGCCGGCACAAAGCGCCAGCAGCGTGACCGCGTTGGGGATCAATCGATTGACGGTGAGGCCGGGCAGCCGGCGCCGCTTGAGACCGCTCATTCGCCCTCTCCCCCGGTTCACCGCCGCACTCCGTGACGTGGGGACTCGTCGGACTCGAGATCGGCGAGTACGGTCTCGCCGCCAATGGCGCGCTGTCCCGGCACGACCAGGGCCGACACGCCCGCGGGCAGATAGACATCGGCACGGCTGCCGAAGCGGATCAGTCCGAATCGCTCCCCGGCTTCCACGCTCTGTCCCCGGCTCAGATTGCACACGATGCGCCGCGCCACCAGCCCGGCGATTTGCACGAAGGCAATATCCCTACCATCCGCGGTCGTCAAACGCACGGTCTGACGTTCGTTGTCCTCCGAGGCCTTGTCGCGCGCCGCATTGACGAAAGTGCCCTTGTGGTAGGCCAGCTCGGTGATCGTGCCCGCCGCCGGGACACGGTTGATGTGGACGTCGAAGACGTTGAGGAAGATGCTGATCCGGGTCACGGGCTCCGACCCCATGCCCAAATCCGGTGGTGGCGGCGCCGGCGCGACCGCCACGATACGCCCATCGGCGGGGCTGACCACCAAGCCCGAGCGCAGGGGAACCACCCGATCCGGATCGCGAAAAAAATAGGTGCAGAACAGGGCCAGGATAAGACCCGGCACGACAAGCGGCGGCCAGGCCAAGTATAACAGCGCCGCCACGGCCAAAGCGCCCGCGATGAACGGCCAGCCCGCGCGGTGGATCGGCACCAATACGCCGTCTAAAAGGTCGCGTCGTTCATCCAAATCGAAAGCTCCCCGCAATAGTGGCGCGCCATTCCTACACACACAGCCCCTAACTAGGAAAGGGTTTACGGCCCGTTAATCGATTTGCTGTTATGCCAGTAACCGCACTGGGAACTGGAACACGGCGATGTTGAGCGAAACTCCCGAACTCGATGAACCGACAGAACTGGCGGACAACGAGCTGCCAGCCGCCACGGCATGGCATACCGACCGCTCCTTTCCGGTCGAAGTCGGCGAGATTCGAATCGACGAGCGAGGCCGGATTCGACCGCGCGACAGCTCTGTGCCGCTAAACCTCGGCTTTGCCTATCGCGGCATCCAATACCATGCCGAGGTCGAGACCACATCCGAACCGCGGGTGCGGCTTACCGCGGATCTGGGCAAGCTGCCCTACTCCATGGAAATCGGCGCGGGACGCCACCTGATCCGGTGTATCCTCAACTCGAGCGCGCGCGCCTATTACGGCCGCATCCATCTCTCCCAGGACCAGGATATTTTCCTGGAGGCGGAGTCGATACCGCCCAAACCGTTTACCCCAGCCAGCCTCATGGCGACGCTGACGGCGCTGCTGCTCGACTTCCAACCCTATTTGGATATCTTGGGACAGGTGCTTACCGAATCCCAGCGACCCAAGGCTGCCGGCACCCTCGGCCCCGTCCGATGATCCACCACACTAGTTCGTCGTAGGAACGACGAAGATCTGGCCTGGATAGATCAAATCGGGACTGCGAATTTGGTCCCGATTGGCCTGATAAATCACGGAATAACGAACCCCATCGCCATAGACGCGTCGCGAGATCCGCCACAGGCTGTTGCCCGGCTGGACGATGACCGCGTGCTCGCTGGGCAGCGCGGATAGCACCGCGGCGCGCGAGAACGGCGTCTCCACCCGCGCTGTCACTTGGCCGTCTTTGGCCAGTTGATCGATCCGTAAGGTGTGCAGGCCCGGGGATATCGATCTGGCAAGCGTCGCTTCCCAATGGCCGTTCACCGCCGCTTTGGCATGGCCCGCTGCCTGGTTGTCCAGGTAGACGACCAGGCGGCTGCCCGCTTCGGAGCGGCCGCCAACCCGGGTGCGGCCCTGGGCGTCGTAATCGACGGTTTCGAGGACCAAGGCGCCCTCGCCCAACCCGCTGCTGACCGACTCGGTCTGCTGCAGGATGCGGATCAGGCCCTCGCCGCTCCGGGACATCAGCACCGCCAAGGGCTGATCGGCCACGGCTTCCGGCGCGGCCTGGGCCACGGATTGGGCCACGGGTTGGGCCAGCAGTTGGGCCTGGGGCGCAGACGGCTGGGGCGCAGACGGCTGGGGCGCGGCGGGCTGGGGCTGGGCTGCCGCGGCCGGAGCACCGGACCCCACGGGCTGCCCGGTCGCTTCGGGCGGTTTCGGCGCCTCAGGCTCTGCCGTAGCAACCTGAGGATGCGGCACCGAGACCACCACCACAGATTCCGACATCATAATCTCGCCACCGGGCAAGCGCGACTCCAGGCTCAACTCGTAGCTGCCCGGTTCGAGCAGGGTCTCCAAAACCAACACCCATTGGCCGAAATTATCTGCCGTCACCGTACCCAGGATTCGGCTCCCGGCGCGCAACGTCACTTCGCTGCCGGGCTCTGCGCGGCCGGCGATAACCGCCGCGCCGCTGGGTTCGACCCGGACGACATCGAAACTTGGCAATATCTCGTTGATCTGAGGTAACTCTTCGATCTGAGGCGCTGGCGTAGAGGCAACGGCAGCCACCGCCTCCGTTGCCTGAGCCGCGGCAGCTTGCGCGGCGGCGGCGGCCTGGACCGCGGCGGCCCGTGCTTCGACGGCCTGGGCCTCGGCAGCCTGGGCTTCGGCGGCAGCTTGGGCCTCGGCGGCAGCCTGTGCCTCGGCGGCCTGCACCGCGGCGGCGGCTTGGGCGGCAGCGGCCTGGGCCGCGGCAGCTTGGGCTTCAGCGGCAGCCTGGGCCGCGGCCGCGGCCTGAGCCGCGGCAGCCTGAGCCTCAGCTGCGGCTTGGATCTCGGCGGCCTGGACGGCGGCAGCCAGAGCCTCAGCGGCAGCAAGGGCCTCGGCCGCAGCGGCGGCCTGGGCCTCGGCAGCCTGGACCGCGGCAGCCTGGGCCTCAGCGGCAACCTGGGCTTCGGCGGCAGCCTGCGCCACGGCCGCGGCCTGAGCTTCGGCAGCGATAACTGCGGCAGCCTGGGCCTCGGCAGCCTGAGCTTCGGCGGCAGCTTGGGCCGCGACGGCCTGGGCCGCGGCAATCTGGGCTTCGGCGGCGGCTTTTACCTCGGTTTGGGCAGGTGCCGCCGATGGGTCCGTGGCCGCATCCGGCGGCACCGCGACGGTGGCGCCGGTTGGCGCTGCCGGCGGCGATTGCGGTTCGGGGAGGGTCAGCCAAATGACGCCGACGACAGCGAGCGCGAAGACCGCGGCGACGCCGATGAGGGTACGGTTCTGTTTCAAGCTCGAATCCCCATGCTGACCTTTGCCAACCTAGTATGGGCGGTCGTCTAGCGCAATCGGCAGGGCCACCGCAATGAATCTCTTGAAACAATCGGGGCCGGCGCATGCGTTACAAAGAAATATTCAAAATTACAGTTGTTTTTCATATAATAAACAATAACTTATATTATTTATATAAGTAGTTACATTACTTAAGATGTGGCAATATCGGATCCCGGTCACGGCGCCGGCGGCCGGCTCAGAACAGACACCGAAATCGCCGGGCAGCCAGGCCGTTCGCGCGCTAATCCGATTTGCGCCGCGCCGCGCTGGGGAGCGCCGGCAAGGCTTTGAGGTAAACCGCGATGGCGATCCGATCCGCCGCCCTCAGCCGGCTGGTCGTGTTGCGTACCACCTCGCCCATGACACCGCCAAACGCTTCGCCATCGGGCGTGAACCCGAAATCCAGCGCCAAGGTAATATCGCTCTCGCTCCACCGGGCAAGTCCTTGCTTATGGGGCGTGAGGTTGGGAGCTAGGCTCTTGCCGTCGCCGAGCCGGGCCCCGGCCATCCAGCGCGACGTATCGAGACCGCCCAGGAATTTTCTCGGCGTATGACACTCTCGGCAATGGGCAAGCGTCTCCACAAGATAGCTGCCGCGGTTCCACCTGTCGCTTTTGGTCCCGTCGGGCTGCCATCGAAGCGAGTCGAAATTCAGCAGCTTCCAGAACCAGAGAAGCGGGCGAATCGAATACGGAAATCCAACTTCGTGTGGCCGGCTCGTCTGAGCCACCGGCGGCTGCGCAAAAAGGTAAGCCTTGAGATCGAGCAAATCCCCGTCCGTGGCTCCGGTGTAACTGGTATAGGGGAACGCGGGATAGTAGTGCCGGCCATCCGGGCCCAAACCATCGCGCATCGCGCGCAGAAAATCACGGTCGCTCCATCGCCCGATACCATGGTCGGGGTCTGGTGTGATATTCGGCGCATAAAATGTCCCGAACGGCGTCTCGAGAGCCAGACCGCCGGCCAGCGCCGCACCGCCGGCTTTCGTGGCCCTGTGACAGCCGGCACATCCACCGGCGTCGAAAACGTACCTGCCCCGTTCCACAGCCGCCGGATCGCTACGGGCGCCACCCCAAGATATGCCGGTCAAGACCGCCACGGCGGCGAGAATGCGGGCACCGGCACCAATTGACATAGCAGCCGATCCCGCTCACGCGCCGGGCCACACTTCGATCAATAATCGGAAGTCATTATTGTTTTGGGAATCGGAATTTCCCGCCTTCTTTTCGTGGCCCTTTATGACACCCGCCACAAGCCTGACCGAATTCTTTAAATTCTGTGCGAAAGACATTGATATCGTTGGTTTTTATCGCCGTAATCAATTTTTCATCCGTGGCCGCCAGCTTCGCCGCTGCAGCCTCGAATTCCGCGCGTTTCGACCAGATCTCCGGCTTCGCGCGACTCCCCTCTACGTCGCCGCGGCCGGCGCCGGCAGGGATATTCGCGAGGATTTATTGGGCGTTCCTATGCCATGTCACCGCGCTCGCCATCGCGTCCATGACGTTCGGATTCTCGCCTTTAAGGATCGGCTTTACCGCACGGAATGCTTTACCCCATCTGGCCCATTTCGGTTTGGCGTTGCTTGACCAACGCGGCACCCTCCAGTGCGGCCAATTCCGTGGCCATGAGCGCCGATACGCCCGCTGCGAATATCGCTAGTGTTGCCAACTTCAATCGTGTCATCCTGTTATCCTTCCGCCCTGCATTATTCGTGACTGCCAATCGCGCTCAGTTTTGCCAGGAGGCACGAGGGGATTTTGGTCAGTGTGTGGAACCAAAAGGTATCGCCACAAGCCAAGATAACAACAGCTCATACCTAACCGGTCCCGCGAGTAACCCGGCAGGCTGAGCACAAAGTCTTACCTACGACCCCATTTTCGTCCAGTGCCCCCGCGATCACAAACCCCTGAAAGACTTTGCCCCCATGCCTTCCAGCCCGTCCAGCAGCCGGATTCGCGTGCTTTGCGTCTACTGCGGCGCGTCCAATGCGGTCGCGCCACAACACTTGGCGGCGGCTGCGGAGCTCGGGCGCCTGGCCGCCGGCCGCGGGATCGAGATCGTCTTCGGCGGCGGCCGGGTCGGGCTCATGGGCGCGCTTGCCGACGGCGCACTGGATGCCGGCGGCCGTGTCACCGGCATAATTCCCGAGCATCTGCGCGATCTCGAAGTCCACCACGACGGCGTCAGCGAGATGATCGTGGTCGACTCCATGCACGCCCGCAAGCGCCGCATGTTCGAACTTTCCGACGCTTTCTGCGCCCTGCCCGGTGGGCTGGGAACCCTCGACGAGACTTTCGAGATCATCACTTGGAAGCAACTCGGCCTGCACGACAAACCGGTGGTGCTGGTCAATGTGGACGGCTTCTGGGACCCGCTACTGGCGTTGCTCGCGCACCAACTCGAGGCCGGCTACATCCGGCCGCGCCACGCCGCACTGTACCGCGTGGCCGAGGATATCGAGTCGGTGTTCCACGCCCTCGACACCGCTCCGCCCCCGAGCCTCCCTGCCGACAGCGAGCGGATGTGAATCGCGGTATTGCGGAGGGCGGCCGGGCCCGCGAGAATGAAGCTCCACCAACCCCACAAGAAACAGGTCAAACACAATGCTCCTCGATGTTCGCACCTACACACTGAAGCCAGGCACCTTGATCGCTCACTTCGAGCTCTATGAGAAGTACGGCAAGGCGCCGCAGACCCGCCATCTCGGCCAACCGCTCGCCTATTTGAAGACCGAGACCGGCGACCCCAACGAATACGTACATATTTGGGTCTACGAAAACGCGGCGGATCGCGAAACCCGCAGGGCCGCGATGCAGAGCGATCCGGACTGGCAGACCTACATAAAGCGCAGCGCCGAGCTTGGCGCGCTGGTTCGGCAGAACAATAAGCTGATGACGCCAGTCGACTTCTTCGACTTCAAAGCACCGGCGTAAGCGGGGCGGCCCTTATACGTCGTCCCACTCGGGCGAGAACTCGAAATCGCAGATGCGCAGGGCCCGCGACCGCAAGGCATCGATCGCCGCGATTTCCCCGTCATCGAGGGTGAAATCGAAGACATCGACGTTCTCGCGGATACGGTCAGGATTGCTGGATCGGGGAATGGCGGCCACGCCGTCCTGTTGAACGTGCCAGCGCAGCACGACCTGGGCCGCGGTCTTGCCGTGGCGCGCCGCCGCCTCGGCGATCGGAGCTTCCGAAAACAACGCCGCGCCGCGCGCCAGCGGACAAAAGGACACCAGCGCAAGGCCGTGCTGGCGGCAGGCCGCCATCACCCGGTCCTGGTTCAGGAACGGGTGGTTTTCGACCTGATTGCAAGCCAGCGGATGCTCCGACAGCCTGGCCGCTTCCTCGAGCAGGGCAACGGGGAAATTCGAAACCCCGATGTGGCGCGCCAGGCCGCGACTGTGCACTTCATTGAGGGCCTCGATCGACTCGGCCAGCGGCACGGTCTTGGACGGCCAGTGGATCAGCACGAGATCGACATAATCGACGCCAAGGCTTTTCAGGCTACCCTCCACCGAGCGCTGCAAATCGCCAGTGGCGAGGTCCGGGGGCCAGACCTTGGTGGTCAAAAAAATCTCGGCGCGCGGCACGCCGGATGCGCGCAACCCCGCGCCGACCGCCGCCTCGTTCTCGTAGGCCGTGGCGGTGTCGATATGGCGGTACCCCGCTTCGAGGGCGCTCGCCACCAGCTTGGTCGCCGCGTCGTCGCGCAGTGTCCAGGTGCCCAGCCCGATAGCCGGGATATTGGCGCCGTTTCCGGTAACCCTGTGCATGATCGATTGATCCTTACGTCTTTGCTTCTACTGGGGCTGTATCGACCAAATGGCGGCTTCGCGGCAACATGATGACGGCAAAAAAGATCGCCGTGGCGGCCACCGACAGCACCAGGAACAGGGTCGAAAAGCCCCCGCGAGTATAAATCCAGGCGATCAGCGGCACGGCGGCGGCGGCGGTGGAAAAGGTCACGACGTAACGCAGCGCGAAGACCCGGCTGCGCCACGCGCTCTTGGTCGCCCGCCCGACCAGCACGTCGTTGATTGGAATTTGACCGAAGACGACCAGCATGAAGGCGATCGCAACCACCAGAGCGGCCACACCGGTCAACTGATACATGGCGGCGAAAAACATCGCCTGCAGGCCGGCCACGAAGGCAAAAACCACGCGCACCGAATGGCGGTCCACCAGGTAGCCGACCACCAGTTGGGCAAAGGCCGCAACGGCGAACACGACGAAGGCGTAGCCGCCGATCGAGGAGGCGGTGACGGCGAGGTCGCCCAGCCGTTCTTCGAACACCTTGGGCAGCGAGAAGGTCGTGCTTTGAAAAATCAAGCCGCCGATGGCGGTGGAGAAGAAGATGATCGCAAAAAGCCGCACCAAGACACGGCGTTCGACCGCCGGCGCCTCGAAGGCCGATTGCGCCTTTGCCGCGACACCGCCGGTGGCGGCAGAGTCCCTTCTTCCCGCTCGGATCACGAACACCCAATAGCCGAACCCCGTCAGCACCGATATCGCACCCGGCAGGACGAAGGCCGCGCGCCAGCCGGTCCAATCGATCAGGAACCCGGTGAGGAGCGCGGCGCAGGCCACGCCCAGGTTTCCGAATATGCCGTTGATCGCAAGCGGAACCCCGGTCCGGTCCCGGCCATGGACCACCAGCGCCAGCCCGACCGGATGATAGATCGCCGCAAATACGCCGATGGCAAACAGGCCGAATGCGATCTGAAGCGGTGAGTTTGCCTGCGCCGCCAGGATCGCGCTCATACCAATGCCGATAAAAAAGATCGCCATCATGCCCTGCCGGCTCCATTTGTCGGCGATCCATCCGGCCGGTATGGAACAGACGGCGAAGGCCACGAATCCGGGCGTGGCGTAGGGGATCAACTCGGCGTAACTCATGCCCCAATCCCGCGCCAGCGTCAGCGCCGCCGCCGTCGCGAAGACCAGCAGGAACAGATGATCGAAAAAATGACCGGCGTTGAGAAACAAAAAATGAACGCGGCTTTGAGTCACATGCTGCCTCCAAAACCACGGCGGAGGAGACCCCGGTCGTGTTTAGTGGAATAAATCACGGCGCTTCACGATTTTGGCCGCAAGAGGCCGCTCGGCGACACGGTCTAATTCGACCGCGCCGCGCCCCGCCGTGCCCCGCCGATAGTTCTGGTGTTGGCGTTCACGCGCGGGCCCTTTATCGAGCTGGGTCCCGGATCGAACTGACCCGGGTGGACCGGTTGGCTCGGCTGATCGGCGCTGGCTTTTCGCTTTTTGATTTTTTTCGCCGCATTCGCCTTCGCTCGTTGACGGGCCTTGGCTTTGGTCATGACTGCTTCGCCCTTCCTCTTCCTTGGCCAGCCCCGACTCAGGATTCGGCGTGCACAAGCGCGAAACGGAGCCGTAGGTTCGGCCCGCCTCGACGTTTCACCCCATTCGAACCATATTGAACAGGACAGCCGCCCCCAACCGGAGTCGGAGGCGGCGCCTTGGCAAGGCTATTCGACGACAGACAAATTCTCGGCGGAAAATTTACCGTTTTGTCCGGCCTGAAGCTCATAGGAGACCTTCTGCCCTTCGCTCAGCGTACTCAGCCCGGCGCGCTCGACGGCCGAAATGTGAACGAAAGCGTCTTTCGAACCGTCTTCCGGCTCGATGAATCCGAAACCCTTCGTCGGGTTGAACCACTTCACAGTACCAGTAGGCATAGTTACTTCCTCTAACCTGGGATTTCGCGTTTGAGTCCCTTCAACAAGGTTGATCGTGCCCCAATACGGCCCGGCTGGCAATACACCCGCGCCCACTTGGGTGCATTCTCCAATATCGATGTGTGGACCGGAAATTGGCTGCTACAGCGCCCTATGCCGCTGACTCTGCCCTTGCCCCAGGCATCGCTCCGGCCGTGACTCGGGAAATTCCCAAATTTAATCGCTTGGCGGGCGGCAAAATCGGACGGGGCCCCGCCCCTCTCGCACCCCTCGCGCGCCTCAGGAGCCCCGGCATCCGCGGCTTGCACCGCGCGGAAAGCGTGGCTATCTTCGCGCCGCGCGCCGCTCCGGCACCCGGGATAAAGAGTCCGCCGAGGAGACCTCCATGTCGAAAATCAAAGTGGCAAAGCCGCTCGTCGAACTCGACGGCGACGAGATGACTCGAATCATCTGGGCGATGATCAAGGACAAGCTGATCGAGCCCTATCTCGACGTCGATCTGAAATACTACGACTTGTCGGTCGAGAAGCGCGACGCCACAGACGACCAGATCACCATCGACTCCGCCAACGCCATCAAGGAATACGGCGTCGGCGTCAAGTGCGCCACCATCACCCCCGACGAGGGACGGGTCGAAGAGTTCGGCCTCAAGAAGATGTGGCGATCGCCCAATGGCACGATCCGCAACATCCTGGGCGGCACCATATTCCGCCAGCCGATCGTCATGAAAAATGTGCCGCGCCTGGTGCCGGGCTGGACGCACCCGATCGTAATTGGCCGTCACGCTTTCGGCGACCAGTACCGGGCGACCGATTTCCTGGTGCCGGGCCCGGGCAAACTGACCATGACTTTCCAGCCCGAAGGCGGCGGCGAGGCGACCAGTTACGATATTTTCGACTTCACGGAAGCCGGCGTCGCCATGGGCATGTACAATTTGGACGAGTCGATCCGTGGCTTCGCGCGCGCCTGCTTGAATTACGGGCTGGACCTGGGCTGGCCGGTTTATCTCTCGACCAAGAACACCATCCTCAAGATCTACGACGGACGTTTCAAGGACCTGTTCCAGGAGATCTTCGACGCCGAATTCAAGACCGAGTTCGAAGCCAAGGGTATTATCTACGAGCACCGCCTGATCGACGACATGGTGGCGGCCGCGCTCAAGTGGTCGGGCAACTACGTCTGGGCCTGCAAGAACTACGACGGCGACGTCCAGTCCGACACCGTGGCCCAGGGCTTCGGCTCGCTCGGCCTGATGACCTCGGTGCTGATGACTCCCGACGGCAAGACCATCGAAGCCGAGGCCGCCCACGGCACCGTCACCCGCCACTACCGCCTGCACCAGAAGGGCGAAGCGACCTCGACCAACCCGATCGCCTCGATCTTCGCCTGGACCCGCGGGCTCTACTACCGCGGCACCTTCGACGAGACGCCCGAGGTGGTGCGCTTCGCCGAAACCCTCGAGCAGGTCTGCATCGACACCGTCCAAAGCGGCGATATGACCAAGGACCTGGCGCTCCTGATCGGCCCGAATCAATCCTGGCTGACGACCGAGCAATTCATGGCTAAGCTGGACGACAATTTGCGCCAGACCATGGCCTGAAAAAATAGGTTAAGAACCATGTATAATTTACTGAAATCACTAGTATTAATTGGATTAACGATGACCGCAAATACCGATGAGACCGCCGCCGCCCCGGACCCTGAGAACACACTCGTCCTCGAGATCGAGCACGGTACGGTGGTGATCGAGATGCTGCCCGAGGTCGCGCCCAAGCACGTCGCCCGGATCAAGGAACTGACCCGCGAAGGCTTCTACGACGGCATCGTGTTCCACCGGGTCATGGAGGGCTTCATGGCCCAGACCGGCGATCCCACCGGCACCGGGACCGGCGGCTCGGGCCAGAACATCGACGCTGAGTTCTCTTCAGAGCCCTTTCTGCGCGGCACCCTCGGTATGGCCCGCTCATCGAGCCCGAACAGTGCGGATAGCCAGTTCTTCATTACCTTCGCGCCGGCGCGATTCCTGGACAACCAGTACACCGTCTGGGGCCGGGTGATCGAGGGCATGGACGCGGTCGATCAGATCAAGAAGGCGCCGGCCGGGAGTCAGAGCGGTACGGTCGACGATCCGGACAAGATCATCCGCATGCGGGTCAAAGCCGACATCAAGGAATAGATCCAGGGGCGGAAGTTTAGGACACGGCAATGGAACAGCAGCAGGAACAAGCGCTCGACTTCTTGAACCAAGCGATCGACTTGGGGATCGACTATGGGCTCGATGTGCTCGGCGCCCTGGCGATTTTGATCGCCGGCATCTTCGTTGCGGGCTGGGCGCGGCGCAGCGTGCTGAGGGTGCTAAACCGGGCGCCGCGGGTCGATGAGACCCTCAAGCCGGTGCTCGCCAGCATCGTGCGCTATACCGTCCTGGTGTTCGTGTTGATTGCGGTCCTGGCCCAGTTCGGCGTTCAGACCACCTCGATCATCGCCCTGCTCGGCGCCGCCGGCCTGGCGGTCGGCCTGGCGCTGCAAGGCACCCTGCAGAACATATCCGCCGGCATCATGCTGCTGTTCCTGCGCCCCTTCCGGGTCGGCGATTATATCGATGCCGGGGGCATTTCGGGCACGGTCAACGAGATCGGCCTGTTCACCACCCAAATGCGCACCTACCTGGGTATCTATCTGGAGGTGCCCAACGGCCAGCTTTGGAACAGTACGATCCTGAACTACTCGCGGGTCGAAGCGCGGCGCCTGGATATCGTGGTCGGTATCTCCTACGACGATGAC
>SMVA01018262.1_pt1 | contig 14853 bp, 8 predicted proteins | sample 2456451 | NCBI WGS metagenome assembly SMVA01 (sample SAMN11095933, study PRJNA526329) | marine sediment metagenome | biome: Marine sediment; feature: Surficial sediment; material: Deep marine sediment; isolation source: Hadal surficial sediment | place: Pacific Ocean | collected 2014-05 | depth 0-1...
AGCAAACTTGCTCTGGAGTGAGATTGATTTCGACAATCAAACTTGAAGGGGACACCCGGGTCTTGACAAGTTAACTTGAAACTTCCACTTTTTGGGTTGAAATAGGCTTACACTGCAATGTTGCATTGCACCCAATTTTGATCCATTAACTACACATATTCGCATTGAAATTTGACCCATAAATTTTACCAGCAGGCCGCGACATATCTCTTTTTGGCAGGGTCAGTAATTGATGCAAATTCCGGGTCAATTTTGAATGCAATTCAACAGTCATCTTGTCAATACCTCCCAAATTATTAACCTAGCTTGTAAAATACCGATTGACAGTCGGTTTTTTGTGTGTGAGCATAAATCTACTTTTATACTTGTGATTACATGGCTACCATTCTATGAATCTGGGAGAGCTGGAAAAACTAATTCTCAATTACTTTTGGCGAGTGGATAGAGCCGACGCGAAACAAGTCCATACGTATTTTGAAAGGCAGCGCGGTGGCACACTCAATACAATTCAGAGCACTCTAGACCGGCTTTACAAGAAAGGTTTGCTGAATCGAGAGAAAGAAAGTCACGCCTATCAGTATCGGTCCGCAATTCATCGCAAGGCTTTTATTGGGCAATTAATTAGGGATGTGACAGAGGACTTTACCGGCGGCGATGAAGATAACCTGCTGGCAGCGTTTGTGTCTCTATCTGCTGAATTAGATGAGCAGCAGCTGGAAAAGCTAGACAAAACGATTCAAGAATATCGCAAGAAAACAATTAGGAAATAAAAAACATGATTGTTGGTTCCCTGGCGATACTATTCAATTTACTTTCAGTATTAGCACTGAGCGGTGTGCTTGTCGTTACGGCTGTTTGTTTGATTGTACGATTCAGGATTATTGACCTTAATTCTTATTCGGCCTTGGCTCGTAGGAAATTCTTATGGTTGCTTGCTTTTTCGCCATGGGTCATCGGCACAGTAGCGGGAATAATTGCGCTTCTAACCGGAAGTCGGTACTTGCCAATTGCCGAAAACTACAGTTTTTTCCACTGGCATCATCCACAAGAATTTTTGTTTAACAGTTGGCATGGTTTATCGGTTGCGATTGCGGTCAGTAGCGTTTTATTTATAGTTATCCGAAATATTATTCGTCTTCATAAAAAACGGATTAAGTTATAGACATTGCTGTCGATGGCAGAATCCAATGCCGATGATTTCTACTATTTGGACGCAGATACTCCAGCGGCATTTACGGCAGGGTATTTTCAACCGAAATGCTATATCACAAAAGCACTACTCAGTAAGCTTAGCAAAGAAGAGTATTCGATAATCAAATTGCACGAGAAAGAACACGCTCGCCGTTACGATCCCTATAAAAAATGGGTTTACCAACTGCTTACTACATTTTTTCCAAAGAAAATATCCCTAATCCTTAACCAGTCATTGACTACTGTTATGGAACAGTGTGCAGACGAGGCTGTCGCTTTAGTTATTCATGACAAATCCGTTATTGCAACGACGCTCCTTAAGGTAAGACGTTTAGCATATCCGCTTTTTGCTAAGAACATGCAACACAATCTAATCTGTCACTACGGAATGGATAATATCGAAGAAAGAATTTCCTATTTGTTAGCTGACAACAAAGGCAGAGTGTTTCCTCTATTTATAACGATCTTGACATGTGCTGTGATGTCGATCCTCTGCGCGATGTCCGCCGATATGTTTCACCACACAATCGAATATACGCTGTCTCATTCGTGAGACGATTGAATCAGATCGGTCTTAATTCCATCAAGCGGAAATCAATACAGACATTACAATTCAGTCATAAGTCAAATCTTTGTTCGTTTACTGGAATAGGTGGGTTGTTTCCTTTGTCGATGAGTTAAATAAAAAGATGCTGACAGTTGTGTTCACAAACACTGGAGTTTATTTATCCTCACCTAGTTCGGAAGTTTGAAAGTACAAAATTGAGCCTAGGTCTTAGATGCATACGCGATGCTGTCAGATTTTGTTTTTCTCTAAATATTTTTTTAAGAATTTGGCAGCGGGATAACTGAGATCAAACTTAGGGCTTCATTATAAGACGTACATATTGCTCCATCCCGAAATTCATACAAGACGAGCCAGGGGCTTTAGCCAGGGATTACAGAGATAAAGATGAAACTGAAATGCTGGCCGCGAGAGTCAGAGTACTGTGAAAAACATAGCCGTTATACTTCTCCTACTATTGGCGTGTTGATCAGTTTTCTTGCTCTACTTTGTTCTCTTAATTCTGTTGCCCAGGCCCCAGATGCCACTGTTATCGATCTGCGAAATGCGATCACTCAAACGTTAACTGACAATCCTGACTTGCGGGCTTTTGGTTATCAGATTCGTATACAAGAGGCTCGTATTATGCAAGCGGGCATAAAGCCTCGGCCTGAACTTGAAGTAGAGGTTGAGAATGTGCTTGGCTCAGGTGCGAATGATCTTTTTCAGTCCGTGCAGGCTACGGCCAGTATTGCATGGATTCTGGAGCGTGGTGTAAGAGAGAGGCAAGTAGCTACTGCTCGTGCTGGAGCAACGCTGGTGGAATCTGTAATCAGTATTCATAGACTGGATGCGGCAGCTGAAACAGCGCGGCGTTATATACTCTGTCTTGTACTACAAACGCGGATGGTTAACGCAATAGACGGGGTTCGATTAGGCCAAGAGGCTGTGGAGGCAATCGAGAGAAGGGTCAACGCAGCGACTACTCCTGGCGTTGAATTAGTTCGGGCTCAAGCCGACTTAAAACGACTTGAGCTGACGCAAGAAGATATCGAACATGAATTAGTTTCTGCCTATTACCGCCTTGCTGCGCAGTGGGGACTTACGCAACCGAATTTTTCAAGTGTAGTAGGAAACTTACTCGACCCCCCAACCGTTGACAGTTTTGAGACCTTACAGGCTGAGTTGGCGATGAACCCAAATATTGAAAGATACCTTTCACTAGAGCGGCTTAATGATGCACAACTTCGACTCGAAGAGGCTAGAAACCGTCAAAGTTGGCGAGTTACTGCTGGATTTCGTTGGTTAGAACAAAATAGTGATCATGCCTTTGTTGCCGGTCTGACAATTCCGCTAGGCGCTCCAAACCGTAATCGCGGTCGCGTTGCTGAGGCTCGGGCGGCGATTGCGCAAACTGAAGCAGAAAAGCAAGCAGAACAGATAAGGCTGGAGACAGAACTCTTTGTCATCTATCAGGAGCTTCAGCACAGCATTGACCTCACCGACGCTTTTTCCGATGAAATCTTACCTCTTTATGAACAGGCTTTAGAAGAAACTAGAACTGCGTATGAGTCAGGGCGCTACAGCTATCAGGAATTGAACACGGCGCAACAAAATGTCTTATCGACCCGTTATGAATTGATAGATGCCGCTATGGGTATTTATCAAAACCTGATTGAAATAGAACGTCTTACCGGTGTTTCAGTTGAAGTGCCACAACTATCACAATGAGGTCACTATGAAACATCCATTCCATAAATCTTGGATATTGTTATGCATTCTTCTGCTTGCCTCGTGCGGTGATGAGATGCAATTAACTGTCATTTCAATGGAGGAAGTAATAGATGAGGACTATGAGCGTGGACCAAACAATGGACGCTTATTGGAAGACGGTGATTTTGCCATTGAGCTGGCTATATTCGAAACAGGAGTGCCTCCAGAATTTCGAGCCTGGGCCACTTTTCAGGACAGCCAGGTTAGTCCTGGAGAAGTCGAATTGGAAGTAACGCTGACACGCTTAGGAAATGAGCTTAATGTGATTGGTTTTGTACCAGTAGGTGACCTACTGCGAGGGGATACGGTGGTTTATGAGCCGCATTCTTTTTACGTCGGTATTGATGCGCGCTTTCGTAATCAAACTCACCACTGGGACTACGAAAGCCTTGAGGGACGAACTACGATTTCGCCGGAAATGAGTACGGCGTTTGGTATCGAAACTGAAATTGCCGGCACGGCCACTCTTGAACAAACCCTGAATGTGGTTGGTAGTATCACAACCAACAACGAATACTCTCGCCAGATTACTGCTCGTTTCGATGGGCCGGTGCAATCGGTTGAGGCCAGTATCGGTGATCGTGTCAATCAGGGGGATAATTTAGTAACTATTGAAAGCAATCAGAGCTTAACTCCCTATACGATCTCTGCACCTATTTCTGGTGTAATCACGCAACGGAATATCAATCCGGGCGAGCAAAGCAGCGGACAAGTTCTATTGACGATTATGGATACTTCTCGGGTGTGGGCTGAACTGGCGATACATCCAGGCAGTCGGCAACTAGTCCGCTCTGGTGCACAAGTTACTATCAGTTCACCACTCAGTGATGCCCGCTTTGACGGCACCATCGACAGTTTCAAAACCACAGTTGACATCAATCAGGCAATTGTCGCCAAGGTAGTCGTGGACAACAGTAATGGGCAATTTCCTCCCGGCAGTTTCGTCGAGGGACAAATAACGGTGGCAAAAATAGAAGTGCCTTTGGCAGTAAAACGCAGTGCATTACAACCGTTCCGAGATTTCACTGTGGTGTTTGCAAAAATTGACAACACCTACGAAGTAAGAATGCTAGAGCTAGGACGGCAGGATAATACATGGGTTGAGGTTCTTGGCGGTTTGGGCCCAGGTACTGAGTATGTCACCGTGAATAGCTATATTCTCAAGGCCGATGTCGAAAAATCTGGTGCCAGCCACGACCATTAACAGAGTAAATAATGCTTGAATCCATCGTTAATCTGGCCATTGCTCGCCGTGGTCTAATCATACTTTTGGCATTATTTGCCAGCGGTCTCGGTGTATGGAATTTTACCCAACTACCTATTGATGCAGTCCCGGATATTACCAACGTTCAGGTCTCAATAAATACCGCCGCACCGGGCTATACGCCATTGGAAGTAGAACAAAGGATTACTTTTCCGATTGAAACGGCGATGGCAGGAATGCCTCGATTGGCGTCTACTCGATCAGTTTCACGTTACGGCTTATCTCAGGTCACCGTTATCTTTGAAGAAGGTACGGATATCTATTTTGCACGCCAGCAAGTCAGCGAGCGTATTAATGCGGTAACCGGTGAATTGCCTGTAAATATCAAACCTACACTCGGACCGATAGCTACCGGTTTGGGTGAAATATTCATGTTCACTGTTGACTCCGAACCAGGTGCCGTCAATCCTGACGGTAGTCTTATTTCCCCGATGGATTTACGTACTGTGCATGACTGGATAATTCGTCCGCAATTGTTGCGAGTACCGGGTGTTGTCGAAATAAATCCGGTTGGCGGATTTAAGAAAGAAGTCCAGATTGGGTTTGACCCGGCCAAACTTATGGCTTTCGGATTGACTCATGACGATTTGGTCGATGGTTTGATGGAAAACAACGCCAATCGTGGTGTGGGATTCATTGAGAACAATGGTTCTCAATGGTTAATGCGTATACCCGGGCAAGCGCAAACCTTGGAAGATATTGGCAAGATCGTAATTGGTCAGAGCAGAAATCTGCCGGTTCGAATTAGCGATGTTGCATCACTTACTTTCGGTGAGGTTATGCGCAGTGGTGCTGCTACTCAAGACGGCCATGAGGTAGTACTGAGCACCGTTTTTATGCTGATAGGCGAAAATAGCCGCGAAGTGGCTAACGGCGTTTCTGCTCAATTAGAAGAAATTAGTGCTTCTTTACCTCCAGGTATTAGCGTCACAACAGTATATGACAGAACTGAATTAGTTGAAGCAACACTGGCTACCGTGGAAAGAAATCTAATTGAAGGCGCTTTACTGGTAGTAGTGGTGCTGTTTCTGCTGCTTGGCAACATTAGAGCCGCCATCCTCACAGCTATGGTTATTCCACTTGCAATGTTGATGACAATTACTGGCATGGTCCAAACAAAAGTAAGCGCTAATTTGATGAGTCTTGGGGCATTGGATTTTGGTCTAATCGTCGACGGTACAGTTATTATTATGGAGAACTGCCTGCGCCGACTTAGCCAGTTATATGAGGACAAGGTAGAGGTAACCCTCAAGGAACGATTAGAAACTGTTTCCAGTGCAACGCGGGAGGTTATTGCTCCAGCTCTGTTTGGAGTATTTATTATCACTGCGGTTTATATACCGATTCTGGCATTAACCGGCGTAGAAGGGAAAATGTTTCATCCCATGGCAATAACAGTCATCATTGCCTTGTTGAGCGGTATGTTGCTGTCTATAACCTTCGTACCTGCTTGTATTGCTCTGGTGTTCCGAAGCAAAGTAAGAGAAAGAGCTAACCCAATAATGGCTGCTGCAAAATTTCTCTATCGTCCAATGTTGGGAGTCTCACTACGCTTTAATTGGTTAGTCGTGATTGCCGCGATTGGCATGGTAGTGTGGAGTGCCAGTGTTGCTACAAGATTAGGATCGGAATTTATTCCTAATCTCGATGAAGGTGATATCGCAATGCATGCGTTGCGGATACCCGGTACTTCGTTGGAGCAGGCCATCCAGTTACAGCTACAGCTGGAAAATGAGGTCAGAAAATTACCTGAGGTTGAACTCGTATTTTCAAAAATCGGGTCAGCCGAGATAGCTACTGACCCGATGCCACCTAGTGTTGCGGATACATTTATTATGCTTAAGCCGCGAGATCAGTGGCTTGATCCAAACAAATCTAAAGATCAGGTTGTGGCAGAGCTGGAACAAATTGTGACTCTAGTGCCAGGCAACCGCTATGAATTCTTACAGCCGATACAAATGAGGTTCAATGAATTGTTGGCTGGTGTGCGTACAGATTTAGCCGTGAAAGTCTTTGGTGATGACTTTGATCAGCTAATTGAATTGGGTGGGCAGATAGAAACTGCTGTCGCCAGTGTTCCCGGTGCAGCCGATGTTGCCGTGGAGCAGGCTACAGGTCTTCCTATATTAACCATAGAGCCAAAACGTGATGCTTTGTATCGTTATGGTGTAACGATTCAACATTTACAGGACACAGTAGCCACAGCACTGGGTGGAACCGTTGCCGGAAAATATTACGAGGGTGACCAGCGCTCCGATATTATTGTTAGGCTACCGGAGTCGTTGCGTCAGAATCCTGATAACTTTTCTAGTCTTCCTGTCGCTATTCCAGGTGGTGGGCTAGTTCCGCTTGGAGAACTGGTGACATTCAACGTTGAAAATGGCTACAACCAGGTTTATCGAGAGAACGGTAAACGGCGAGTTGTGATTTCCGCCAACGTGAGAGGCAGAGACCTCGGTTCCTTTGTTGCCGATGCACAGCGAGCAGTGGAAGCGAATGTAGAGATACCGCCTGGTTACTGGGTGGAATTTGGTGGCACGTTTGAACAATTACAATCAGCCACACAACGATTAATGATCGTGGTGCCCATTACGTTGCTTCTAATCATTACCTTACTGGTTATGGCTCTAGGGTCTGTTAAAGACGCGCTAATTATTTTTACAGGGGTACCATTGGCGTTGACTGGTGGCGTACTGGCATTGGCTATTCGTGGTATTCCGTTTTCCATCTCAGCTGGTGTTGGGTTTATTGCTCTGTCAGGAATCGCCGTATTGAATGGATTGGTGATGGTTTCTTTAATTCGTACATTGATAGCTGAAGGTGTAGACACGCAGGAGGCCATAATCGAAGGTGCAATGACTCGATTGAGGCCAGTTTTAATGACGGCATTGGTTGCTTCGCTCGGATTTGTGCCTATGGCCATTAACTCCGGCATAGGGTCCGAAGTTCAACGTCCGTTAGCAACTGTTGTTATCGGGGGCATAATTTCATCAACCATTCTTACCTTGTTGGTATTGCCGGCACTCTACCGTTTGTTACATCGCCAAATTAATCCATTTGGTAAAACGGCACTGACAAGTTAACTGTATCGGAATGGTTTTCGAAATAATAGTTGCCTTTAACTCATTGATTTTTCGTTGTAGAGTAAGCTCAATTCAACTTAAAAAAAGCAGAATTTAGAATCAACTTGTCAATACCTTGTTAGCTTAGATGTGACTACCTAATTCAGCATGGCTTGATTCATAATGAACACAATGGCAATAAAAGTACGCCTTCACCGCCAAAAGGATATTCGTGCATCGAAGCTCGTAGCGACTCGGTTCGTGTCCCTTTCGTGCGCCCTGGTGTTCGCGTTGGTATTCGTTCAAAGTTCAGTCCTGAATCATAGTCACGATGGCGATTTAACCAAACAGGTTGACTGCGAACTTTGTTTAAAAACCGGATCAACCGATGATGCTTTAAGTTTGGAGTACAAAGGGTTTACATTTACTACGATAAGCCGGACTCATATTGAAAATCAATTTCACCCCCCAGCCCGGTCAGTTCCCACCCCAAAATCCAGAGCTCCTCCCGTAGTCTGATTTATTTCTATTTGGCTCCTTGTCTTACAGAGTTAACTGAAGAGTAATATCTCCGTACTGATATACTGGTAGACAGGATTCGTTGTTTAAGTCAGATCTCCGTTGGGACTATTTAATGGGCATTTCTTACAGAAGCAGTTACAAAGTGTTGTGTGTCTTTGTGATTTTCATCGGTTTTAGTAGTGCATCCACCGCTCAGGTTCAGCACACAGAGACGGCAGTTGAGGAAATCATCGTTTCCTCTAGCCTTCATCGAAGCAGGGCCAATACTGCACTGCCCGTCAATGTGCTTGCAGGAGAAGAATTGCGTGAAAAAGCATCTGCAACCCTCGGAGAAACCTTACAGTCAGAACTTGGTGTAACCAGTTCGTCCTTTGGGGCTGGTGTTGGACAGCCTATTATCAGGGGACTAGGCGCCAATCGTGTGCAAGTTCTTCAAGGTGGTGTGGGTAATATGGATGTGTCTTCGGTCAGTGCAGATCATGCCAATAGTATCGAGCCAGTACTCGCTGAGCGCATTGAGGTATTGCGAGGACCGTCTACCTTGTTATACGGGAACGGGGCCATCGGCGGTGTAGTGAATATAATCGACAATCGTATACCGACTACATTGCCGACAGGACTGACTGGACTAGTTGAAACTCGTCATAACAATGTTTCCGACCAACAGATAAGTGCACTAAAAGTAGAGGGTGCTAGCGGTCAGGTTGCCTGGCATATTGATGGCATTTACCGAGATAGTAACAACGTGGAAATCGATGGATTTGCAATCAACCCAGATACTATTAATCTCAGTGATGGAGAAGAACTGGAGGCACTGTTAAGAAGTAAAGGGGAAATTGAAAATTCCGACATGGCAGTTAACGTGAGAACTGTTGGTGCTTCGTGGATTCTGGATGAAGGATACATTGGATTTTCAGTTAACCGGATTGAGAATAATTATGGCATTCCTTTATTGATTAATGAGCTGATTGAGGAGATCGATCTTGAGCTTCCCGAGAGTCAAAATCAAGGCTCTGACGATGGAATTAGAATCGCTATGGAACAACAGAGGATCGATGTAGAAGGATTGCTACCTATGAGTGGATTCTTCGAAGAAATACATGGAAGAGTAAGTCAGATTGATTACCAGCACGCCGAAATTGAGGGGAATGGAGACATTGGAACAATTTTCGATCTTCAAGGAATTGCAGGTCGTTTTTCTTTACATCTCGCTACTCCTGCTAACAGAGAAGGTGTGCTGGGTTTGCAATTTGGTCAGCGTGAATTTTCGGCTACTGGAGAGGAAGCATATATTCCCAAGGTCGATATAAATTCACTGGCATTATTTACTATTCATAGTCTGGATGTTGAGGACATTACGTATGAGTTCGGACTCAGAGGGGAGCGAATATCACACGAACAATCAAACGGCAGCTGCGATAAAACTTCAACCAGTTGGAGTGGAAGTCTTTCATCTATATGGAGGTTCAGGGATGACGCAAATGTGTTGGTTTCTCTCGCCCACTCACAACGCTCTGCTACCGTTGAGGAACTGTTCTCCAATATTGATACAGTTTGTGGTGAGCCAGAAATCCCGGATCTGGTCCTTCATGGCGCAACCCAAAGATTTGAAATTGGAATCCCTAATGCCAACCGCGAAAAATCTACCAATATCGAACTTGGTTTCCGTAAACATGCCGGTGACGTAAGAGCTGAACTTAATCTATTTTACAACGACATCAAAGACTTCATTTACTTATTGGACAGTGGCAATTTTAACGAAGGCTTTGAAATTTCCAGATACACGCAAGAAAACTCCGTGTTTAAGGGCGTGGAGGTAGAAATAAGTTTTCCTCTATTTCGTGTAGGAGCCCATTCATCGGAGCTTTCTATATTCAGTGACTACGTTTCTGCTGAATTTCAAAACACTGGCAATGTACCTCGAATTCCACCGCTGCGATATGGCGCAGAAATATCTCATTTCCATACTAATTGGCAGCTAAAACTGCAGGTAACCCGCGTTGCAGAGCAGTCTGATACGGCGGAGGACGAAACCAGGAGCGAGGGTTATACTTTGTTGGGTTTCTACGGCGATTACCACATCGAATGGGGTGGTCAAGAAATATTGTTATTTGCTAAAGGGAACAATTTGTTGGATGAAAAGATCAGGAACCACACGTCTCTGCTTAAAGATGTGGCACCCGCCGCCGGTCGTGCTATTGAAGTGGGTATCAGATACGAGTTTTAGGAGTACGAGCGGTACTGACAAGTGACTATGCTCACAGTCAAGTTTTCACGCCAGTTTCTCATCCCAGTCAGTGCCTAATTTCCCCCCACTTGGCTTCTGCCTTAGCAAGCAGATGTTGTGCATCAGTAAAATTGAAATTATCCAAATGTTTTTGAGATGCATTCAACAGTTTTACAATATCGATGTTGTCTTTCTCAATAACTAGGAGTTGGTCCAATATAACAAGGCTGTTAGGGTCGGAAGCATTGATAGCAGCATTGAGGTCTGAAAATAATTGCGGCGTATTGAGATCCTTTGGCGGGGCGGCAGCCTTAGCTGGCGTAGTAAATTGTTGCAGGACTGAAAGAGACTCAGCGCTGATGGAGAGTGCTGTTTCGAGCCGTTTCAATATCTGTTCAAGCTCCCCAGTTTTGCCATTGTGAATGGCTATCTCAATAGATTCAGCAACACTGCCGACTTCAATTGCACCCAAATTACTAGCAATGCCTCGTAACTTATGGGTCAGGCTCGCAATCTCATCCTGCTCTCCTTGATTCACTAATTGCTGCAGAGTAGCAGGGCAGTCCGCATAATCATGAAATAAGTCCTGCAGTAATTTGACATACAAAGTCTCGTTGTTTGCCAATCGAGCCAAGCCTTGCTTAATGTCTAAACCTGGCAGAAAATTCGGAAGAGGTGCGCGCTCAACATCCGAAGATTCAACCCCCTCCCTCTCGCTTTTGGTTGTCAGATTTTTACTATAGTCTGCTTCAGGAATATTGTCAGCCAATGCCTTGTATAACTCCGAAGGATCAATGGGCTTGGCGACATGACCATTCATTCCAGATTTGTTAGCTAGCGCTTTGTCCTCAGCCATTACGTTAGCTGTCATGGCGACAATAGGCAGCTGGTCAAAAGAAAAAATTTCTCGAATAAGGCCTGTAGCGGTGTAGCCGTCCATGACTGGCATCTGGATATCCATAAGGACACACTCGTAATCGTTAGACTTAACCTTTGCAACTGCTTCTTCACCATTGCAGGCTGTGTCCGTAATCAACGGGACTTTTTGCAGTAATTCGCAGGCTATTTGCAGGTTAATATTTGAATCATCTACCACCAGTACTCGTGCTCCACTGATGGGCACAAGATCTTCTGCAATCGTATTTGTTCCTATGTGGCGTGTTCTTCGTGTCACTTGTTTGCCGTATGTCAGCATGATGGTATCTAGCAAAGAGGAGGGGTTTACCGGTTTGGGAAGGAAGGCATCTACTATGCTCTGGTATTCCCTACTGTGTAAATTCCAGGAAGATAAAAGTATAACTTTAGGACGAGCCTTCAACTCGCGAATTGCCAGCGCCACGTCTCGCCCATTCATCCCTGGCATCATCCAGTCTAGCAATACTAGGTCGAAGCTATGTTTCAGTTGTAGAATATCCAGTGCCTGTTTACCGCTTTCTGCCAATGTAACTGTGTAACCAAAAGACTCGAGATACACTTGAAGAATCTCCCGCATAGTCTCGTTATCATCCACCACCAGCACGTTAAGATTCTTAGGCGCATCTTCCTGTCCCGTCGTCTTAATCTCGATGTCCACGGACTCGAACTCAAGAGTAAAGCGGAAGCTGCTACCGATGCCTAGTTCACTACTAACTTCGATGTGTCCACCCATCATCTCGGTAAGCTGTTGCGAAATCGCCAGTCCTAGGCCGGTTCCACCATACTGGCGACTGATGCTGCTATCTGCTTGGGAGAATGATTGAAAAAGCCGGCTTAACTGCTCCTTATCCATCCCAATACCGCTATCGCGGACGCCAAAATGGACTGTCACACGGTCTTTATTTCGTTGGGTTTGTCTAACCTCAACTACAATCTGACCTTCTTCGGTGAATTTGATGGCATTACCAACCAGATTTATCAGTATCTGCCCTAGTCGAGTAGGGTCACCGCGCAGCGTGTCGGGTAATCCCGGATCACGCTGAAAAATCAATTCAAGCTGTTTGGACTGACAGCGCACCATACAAATGGTGGCCAGGTTTTCCAGCACGTCGTTGAGAGAGAAAGGGATCTTTTCGAACTCCAACTTCCCGGCCTCCAATTTGGAGAAGTCCAGAATGTCATCTATGATTGTACGCAGGGAGTTCGCCGCAACATTTACTTTGTTAAGATAGTCTTCCTGCTTCTTGTCGAGCTCGGTGTCCAGACATAAACCGGTCAGGCCGATAATGGCGTTCATCGGTGTACGAATTTCGTGGCTCATATTGGCCAGGAAACTACCTTTGGTCTCGTTCGCCGTTTCCGCCTCTTGGCGTGACTCCTCAGCCACCTGAAACAAACGAGAGTTGCGTATAGCTGTGCTCATCTGGTTAACGTAATGCTCAATAGAATCAATATCCTCTTCTTCGAGAACAAAGGGTTCTTCTATAGCCACAAAGTAAATACATCCAATCGCGCGATGCTCCAATAACAGGGGACAGATAAGAAAAGACTTCGGAGGGCTGAATCGGTAAATGAATAAATCAGTGTCGCCAGCTTGAGCCAGGCCTTCTGGGGTCACCGATTGTCGATAGACACTCTTCTTATTTATCACCGATGCAGCGACAAAGCTATCCTTAGCATCAAGAGGGAGTCCATCCTGCTTTAATACCTGACGTAGCTCGTCAGCGAAGGGTACGCCGGCCTCAAGCTCAAGCCGTAATCGTTGATCATCGGGATCTATTAAAAAAATACCCATCCGTTCGAAATTGAACATTTTCTTCAAGCCGTGGTAAATAGTATCTTTGACTTTATTGACATCCAAAGTCGAATTTACGATATTGGTGATTTCGTTGATATCGGATATCCTGCCAAAGGCCTTCTCTAGCTTGGCCGTGCGCTCTTCAACTTTTGATTCTAATGAGCGTTCGGAAACCTGTAATTTGGCAATTGCTTTCCGCATCCCGTCGGCTGCGGCGGCTAAGCGTCCTCCGGATTGCCAAACCGCCAGCATTACCACAAAGACCAACAGTACACTCATCCCAGCGTCCACATAAAACACCAATTGATCCGGCACAGTGGGTGTGATCAATGGTGGGAACATGGCAGCGATGCTGCCGCTAATAACGAAAAACAGGCAAATAGCAATAAACCGTTGCAGTCGGTCTGGAGTGACAAACGGCATGACAATCATCACCGGCATAATTGAAGCTACCAGTAAAATGCTGTAGAGCCGATTACCTACCATGATCATGCACAACGCAAGAACGTACCAGACAGCCACAGTTAGCGTTATAGCCCGCTGAACTTTGTCCTGACGTGCTAAACGATAGGCCCCCATCGACAATGGCAGCATGACTAAGGTAGCTAGTATCAAGATAATATTGGCAGTTGGACTGTTAAAAACCACCGTAAGAGCCAGAGCAATAGCAATACAAAAGAGAAGTACTATGATAGTTGCAAGGTTAAAACGGGTAAATAACCGAGCTTCTAAGCTTAGCTCTCCAGGTACAAATTTCATGTCTCAAAAACCTTTGATTATTGTTAGCGTGTTAGTATACGCTGATAGTAACTATTAGGAATCATAAGAGGTTAATTGGGTCAATATGGACACACCAAAAAGCGGTAAGAATCGTGTGCTTATCATCGATGACGAGCCAGGCAACATCAAAATTCTCTCTAATGTCTTGGCCGAAGAATATGTACTCAGCGTTGCTACTAGCGGCAAACGGGCATTGGAGATAGTTCGAACTTATTCGCCTGACATCGTGCTGCTGGATATGGTAATGCCAGAAATGGATGGTATTGAGGTTTGCCGGGCGCTTAAGGCAGACCAGGCCACAGCGGATATACCAGTAATCTTCGTGACTAGTATGAGCGATCATGCAAACGAAGAGCGGGGATTGGAATTGGGTGCTGTAGATTACATCACCAAGCCGATTAGCCCTGCCATCGTGAAAGCTCGAGTGAAAATCCATATTCAGAACTATCTGAGTAAGCAATTTCTGGAAAACCTGCTTTCTTCCCAGACCACTACGCTGGATGAGGCTAAGGAAGGGGCCAAGTCGCTGTTGGTATTTGTTTAGCTATCTTTCTATTGCAATTTGTCGATATGCTCGATAAAACTTGACCGGTAACCAGTTTTTGTTTTTGCCCAAAATTTTCGGACTAATGGTACGGACATTGCAGCTTGTGCGCGGCGTTGCCAGGCATCGAAGTATTCTGGATCGAGTCTATTTTTCTGATACTGCACGAATACGAGCTCATTGAGTTCAAATAGCGCCGAGAGGTAGCCTTCAAATTTGAGTGACTCAAGCGG
>SMVA01443527.1_pt1 | contig 14847 bp, 11 predicted proteins | sample 2456451 | NCBI WGS metagenome assembly SMVA01 (sample SAMN11095933, study PRJNA526329) | marine sediment metagenome | biome: Marine sediment; feature: Surficial sediment; material: Deep marine sediment; isolation source: Hadal surficial sediment | place: Pacific Ocean | collected 2014-05 | depth...
GCCGAACTCGACGAACTGCTGATAAATCGCGACGAGATCAACCGGCGTCTCCAGCAGATAATCGACAGCTTGACCTTTGCCTGGGGCGTCAAGGTCACCTTGGTCGAGGTCAAAGACGTCGAATTGCCCACCTCGATGAGACGAGTGATGGCCAAACAAGCCGAGTCGGAGCGGGAACGGCGCGCCAAGGTGATCCACGCCCAGGGTGAAAAGGAGGCGGCAAAGACGCTGGCGGAAGCCGCCGCATTGCTGGAGAACCACCCAGGGGCGATGCAACTCCGAATCCTCTCGACGATGAAAGAGGTCTCCGCCGAGCAGAGCTCGACGCTGATTTTCCCGCTGCCGATGGAGTTCCTCCGGTTTCTCGACCGATTCCGACCAGCGGGTGAGGAAGGAGCAGGCGGGTCGGGGTAAGCGTTCGGCCGTGGCGCCCGGTGGGCACTCAGCCATCATTATCCAATGGCGAGACGGTCTACCTGTGACCGCCGGCTGGGGCGTTCACTTCTTCTCATACAGTCGCCCGACGAGGATCCCGGTGGTCAAGTGCCACCCCCTCCAAACGTCGGGGGTCAACGACAACCAGGTGGATGCAAAAGAGGGATCGAAGTCGACATGGCGAAACAATCGCACCGTCGAAATCTCAGGTTGAGGCATTCCGGCTTCCTGCCGAATCAGTTCGGCCTAAGGCACCAACGGGTCGTCGGTCAAGTGCATCGCCAACACCCAAGACGCGGGGAGGGTGGCGCTTGCGCTCTGTCATGAGAGGGCTCGCGATGTTGTCTCTGGCCGGATTGGCAGCGCTGGGCCTGATCTGGATCTCGCAGAGGCGTCTGATCTACATTCCGACACAGGCTGTTCCGGACGCCGCCTCTGTTCTGCCGGGCACAGAGGAGGTGACATACGCCACAGAGGATGGGCTGTCCCTGGCAGCTTGGTTGGTGCCGGCCGCCGGAAAAGAAAGAGGGACCGTCGTGGTGTTCAACGGCAATGCCGGCAACCGGGCCGACCGGACACCGCTCGCTGAAGCCCTCGCCGGACGTGGATATGCGGTGCTGCTCGTCGACTACAGGGGCTACGGCGGAAACCCGGGAAGACCATCAGAGGAAGGGCTGGCCGCCGATGCCCGAGCTGCGGTCGCCTACTTGCGGACCCGTTCCGGATTCGATTCTGACCGGCTGGCGTATTTCGGCGAGTCGCTTGGTGCCGCAGTCGCCCTCGGGCTCGTCGAGCACCAGGAACCGGCCGCCCTGGTACTGCGCTCGCCGTTCACCTCACTACCGGACATCGGATCAACCCACTACCCGTTCCTGCCCACCTCCCTCCTGTTGTGGGACCGCTATCCGAACCTCGAGACGATCCGCGGCGTCGACGTACCGGTGATGATCATTGCCGGTACGGACGACAGCATCGTTCCGGTCGGGCAGAGCAAGAAGCTGTTCGACGCCTCACCCGGACTCAAAAGGTTCCTGGTGATCGACGGTGCCGATCACAACGATTTCGCGCTGACGGCCGGTGCCCAGATGGTAGATGAGGTGGTGGCATTCCTCGATGAAGTGTTACTTCCCGGCAATGGGTGAACGGTCAGGACCAAGGGTTCTTCTCGGCGTCGCCTTGTCCTCGGCGGCGGTGCTGATGTTCGAAGTGGTCCTCACCCGGATATTCGCCGTCGCCCAGTTTCACCACTTCGCCTTCGTGGCGGTGAGCCTGGCCCTGCTCGGGTTTGGCGCCGCCGGGTCGTTTCTCTATGTGTGGCCACGCCTGGGTCGTGGTGGGCCGGGACGCTGGGCCACCCTCGCCGCTCTGCAGGCTGCCACCATCATCGGCGGCTACCTGGTCGCCAATCGGGTGCCTTTCGACTCCTTCACCCTGGCCTGGGACCGGCGACAGATTTTCTACCTGGCCGTGGTCTATCTGGCCCTGGCCACTCCGTTCTTCTTCGCCGGTGCACTGATCACAGTGCTCCTCACGGGATGGGACCAACCACGTCGAGTGCCGGCGCACCGGGTCTACGCCGCCAGCCTGGCCGGAGCCGGCTTGGGAGCACCCCTGGCGTTGGCTGCGATCGACCACCTCGGCGGCGAAGGGGCGGTCGTAGCCACGGCGGCTACGGCGGCTCTGGGGGTTCCTTTCCTCCTGGCGGCCGGCTCCCCCAGACGTCAAGCCCTGCCCGCCGTGGCGATCCTGGTGGCGGTGACCGCCGGGCTTCTGATCGCCGGCTCGGAGAGTCTCCAGTTGCGGATCTCTCCCTACAAGGAGCTGAGCGCAGCGCTGAGGTACCCGGAGGCGTCGCTCCTCTCTACAGGGTGGACGCCGGCGTCCCGGGTCGATCACGTGGAAAGCGAGGGAATCCGCTCCTTGCCCGGGCTCTCTCTCACCTATCGCGGCATTCCACCTGCTCAGCAGGGGATCACCGTCGATGGTGACGACCTGAGCCCGATCCCGCTGGTCACGCCCCAACAGGCAGACTTCGTCCCCTACCTCCTCGATGCGCTGCCCTACGAGCTCAAGCCGGGCGCGGAAACGGCGGTTCTAGACGCCGGAGGGGGCCTGGCGGTGCTCACCGCTCTGGCTTCGGGGGCCGCCAGCGTGACGGCGGTGGAACCCGATCCGCTGGTGGCGGAGGCCGCATCGGCGTCACCCTCCTATCGCGATCCGGCGGTCGTGGTGGTCGTGGGCCAACCCCGCGCCTTCGCCGAGAGAGCCAACGGCTCCTTCGATGTCGTCCATCTCGCCCTCGATGCCCCGTTCCGCCCGGTGACCTCGGGGGCCTACAGCCTGGCCGAGGACTACGGCTTGACCCTCGAGGCGGTGTCCGCCTATCTCGACGCCCTGCGGCCCGGCGGGGTCTTGGCCGTGGTGCGCTGGCTGCAAACCCCACCTTCGGAGGGAATGCGGGCGGTGGCCCTCGCCGGTGAGGCAATCCGCCGGCGGGGAGGTGACCCGGCCTCGTCTGTGGTGGCACTCCGTGGGTTTTCCAACCTCCTGTTGTTGGTCTCCCCAGACGGTTTCCCAACCGATCAGTTGGATCGGATAAGGGACTTTGCCGAGAGGCTCCGCTTTGACCTTGTTGCTTTTCCCGGGCTCGAGGCGGGGGAGGCCAACCGGTTCAACCTGCTCCCCGTGGACGACTATTTCCTTCTGGCCTCAGCCCTTTTGGCGGAGTCCACTCCCACCGCGCTGTACGAGTCCTACACATTCGACATAACTCCCCCTACCGACGATCACCCGTTCTTCCACCACTACTTCACCTTCGAGCAGACCGATGAGGTGCTGGCAACCCTGGGTCGAACCTGGCAGCCCTTTGGAGGAGCCGGTTACTTCGTGTTGGTGGCGCTGCTGTTGCTTTCGGTCCTGGCTGCCGGACTGCTCATCCTGGGGCCATTGACGATGAGAGCCCGGCGGGAACCGGGATTGGGATGGACTGTGGGCTATTTCGGGTTGCTCGGACTTGCTTTTCTGCTGGTCGAGATCCCCATCTTCCAGCGATACATCCTGGTCTTGGGGCGGCCCACCACAGCCCTGGCGGTGGTCTTGGCCTCGGTGCTGGTCGCTTCCGGTCTGGGCAGCCTGATGTCTGACCGTCTGCCGTGGCTTGGGACTGCGATCGTTCTCAGCTTGGTCGCCGTTGTCCAACCGTGGCTGGTGGCCGGAGTGATCGAGCTCTCCCTGGGAGCATCCTTTTGGCTGCGGGCCGCCCTGGTGGCCGGGTCGGTGCTTCCGGTGGGGTTCTTGATGGGAACCATGTTTCCCAAAGGGATCGACTATCTCGAGACCACCGCTCCGCGACTGGTCCCCTGGGCCTGGGGAATCAACGGGGCGGCCTCGGTGGTGGCCGCCATTGCCGCTGCGTTGGCCGCGCTCTCTTGGGGCTTCACTGCGGTCATGCTCGTCGGCGCGGCCTGCTACGGAGGTGCCACTCTGCTGGCGATGGCCAAGACCCGGGCCGGCGCTGCTCAGGACCGTTCTGTGTCGGAAAACCTGGCCCTGAGACGGGTTTTCCGACACAGAACGGTGTCTGGCGGCGGGACCTACCCCTCTGACCCCTCCCCGGTGAGCGGTACGAACGACACATAGCCCAGGTTCTCCGCCAAGACCTCGTCCGACTCGCCGTGGGTGAAACGCCACATCGTCTGGAAAGAACCGACCGGACCCACCGGGATCACCAGCCGCCCGCCCTCGACGAGCTGGCCCAGGAGCGGCTGGGGGAGGTGGTCGGGAGCGGCGGTGACAATAATGGCGTCGTAGGGAGCGTGCTCGTCCCACCCGAAGTAGCCGTCGGCTTCCAGCATGTGGACCTCCAGATATCCGAGTCGCTCCAGAAGGGGCCCCGCCGTGGCCGCCAACTCCGCGATGACCTCCACCGTGTAGACCTCGACTCCCATCTCGGCGAGAACCGCTGCCTGATATCCCGACCCGGTACCGATCTCGAGCACCTTGTCCCCCGGCTCGACCTCGAGCAGCTCGGACATCCAGGCCACGATGTAGGGCTGAGAGATGGTCTGACCGTATCCGATGGGCAGAGGGTGATCTTCGTAGGCCTGGTCGAGATAATCGGTGGTCACGAACTCATGGCGGGGAACAGCCCGCATCGCCTTCAGGACCAGTGGGTTGCTCACATCACGGGCCTCGATTTGGGAGTCGACCATGGCATCTCGCTCCTGTGCATAGGTCTCCTGATCGGAGACCGGGTCACCGACGTTCTCCTCGAGTATCGTGTCGCCGGCATCGTCTTCGGTCTGCGTCGAAGGTGACACCGATGACGTGGGAGTACACCCGGCCACCATCGACGCCACCAGCGCACAGAGGACAATCCATCGCTTCACGGCTCCGCCAATGTTACGGAACCCCGCCGGCTGAGGAGATTCCGGTTGATGGCTCGGTTTGATCTGGGCGGCGGGTTCATCCGCATACGGTGCCGGATCGTTGCCACCGCCAGCCGAGCCGAACGACACACCACTAGCGGGTCCAGGGATCACCCCATCACGGTCGCCGACAAGCGGGCAGGCTTGAGCACGAACCGGGTGTCAGGTCTCACCCCGGCCGGTTCTTCGACCTCAAATCGCCAACGCTGCGCCAGGGTCGCCAGCATCAAACAGGCCTCGGTCATGGCGAATCTGGACCCGACGCACATTCGGGGCCCCTCACCGAAGGGGAGGAAGGCGTGGGCCGGGCGGCCCTCGGACCGGGTCGGGGTGAACCGCTCCGGATCGAAGGTGTCGGGGGCGTCCCAATACTTGGGGTTGCGGTGGATCGCATAGATCAGGACCAGGATTCCCCGGTTGCCGGGGATGCGATAGCCGCCCGCCTCCACCGCTCCGTGGGTGCGCCGGGTCAACACCATCGCCGGAGGATGCAGACGCAGCGACTCCTCAATGATTCGACGGGTCAGATCGAGGTCTTCGAGATCTGAGAGTTTGGGCGACCGTCCGCCGAGCACCTGAGTCAGTTCCTCCCGGAGGGCGTTGCCGACGTCGGGATGAAGCGCCAACTCCAACCAGGCCCAGGACAGGACGCTGGATGTCGTCTCATGGCCGGCGAAGAAGAAGGCTTTGGCCTCGGATACCACCTGGTAATCGCTGAGAGGCTCACCGGTCTCGGCATCGCGGGAGTCGAGAAGCAACTGGAGAAGGTCGTGATGCTCCCCTCCCCGTTCCCTTCTCTCCGCAACCGCCTCCGCGGCGATCTCGTCAACGACACCAATCGCCCGACGGGCCCGGACCGCCCGAGCCGTGGGTGCCCAGACGGGCTCTGAAATGAAGCGCTCCACCCGATGGTTGGTCCATTGGATCATGCCCTCGAATGCTTGGGCCAGCCGGCGACCACGATCCTCGGCTGTCACGTCGATCCCAAACAGGGCCCGACCGGCCACCTCGAGCGTCAGCGAGGTCATCTCCTCTCTCAGATCGATCCGATCCCCCGCATCCCAGGAGCCGGCGACCCGCTCCGCGATCGACACCATCGCGTCTGCCATTCCCGCGATCTCGGCACTGTGGAAGGCAGGTCCGATCATCTTCCGGCGCCACGACCACTCCTCCCCGTTGGCCGTGAACAGGTTGAGCCCGGACATCTCCTTGAAAACGCGGTTGAAGAACCAGGGTCTCACCAGGTGGTCATGACCCCCCAACATGAGCTGACGGGCAGCATCGGCCCCGGTCACGGCATAGTCCATAAACGGACCGAAACGGATCCTGACTACCTCCTCGCTCGGAAAAGTGTCGAGGAGACGCGAGAACATGCCCAACGGGTCTTCAGCAAACGCCCGGGTATGGCCGAGCAGTCCACGCGACTTGAGCACCGGTGGTCCGGACATGACCGAATAGTACCGGTATGGCCAGTATCTACTATTTGCCCTATGGCGGTAGTGTTAATTCTCTCCTTGGATTGAGGAGTCTGATGGCATGAAAGACACCCTGCGTACCTACGAGTCGATCTTCGGGTTGCTACCCGACGTCGACAACCCCACCCCTCTGGTGCGTTTGAACCACGTGCCCGGCTTTGACCACACGGAAGTGTTCGCCAAGCTCGAGTGGTACAACCCGTTCGGCTCGGTGAAGGACCGTATTGCCTCCAGAATGTTGAGCGAGGCGGAGGCCGACGAAACGATCCAGCCCGGTCAGCAGCTCGTCGAGCCCACTTCGGGCAATACGGGCCTAGGTCTGGCGATGATCGCCAATGCCAGTCAATACTCGCTGACCACTCCCTTATCGAGCGCGATCCCGGTGGAGAAGAAGACGATGCTGCGGCTATTTGGGGCGAAGGTGGAAGAGCTCGAAGACGACCTGTGTCCCGCGCCGGGGGCGCCGGAGGGGGCCATTGCCAGAGCCATGGAGATAATGGAACAGCCCGACTTCGTGATGCTCAACCAATATGGCAACCGGGCCAACCCGGAAGCCCATTACCGGACCACAGGACCGGAGGTGTGGCGCCAGACTTCTGAGATGGTGACCCACTTCGTCGCCGCTCTCGGCACCTGCGGCACCATCAGCGGTGTCGGCCGGTTCCTCAAGGAGAACAACGCCAATGTCAAGGTTATTGGCGTGTATCCGACCGAGGGCCACGACATCCCCGGAGTTCGGAGCATTCCTCAACTGAAGCAGACAGAATTCTTCGAGCCCGAGGAGTACGACAAGCTCGTCGAGGTGAAGAATCGTCAAGCCTATGAGATGTGCCTGCGGCTCAATCGGGAGGAGAGCATTCCTGCGGGACCCAGCTCGGGACTTGCATTGGCCGGGGCACTCGAGGTGATCCCAGACGAGCCGGGCAACCGTGTTGTCGTGATCTTCGCCGACAGTGTCTTCAAGTACGGATCCTCGGTGGTCAAGAATCTCGACGGTTTGGGTGCTCCGCCTGCGAGATCGAAGAGCAGACGCGAGGAGCTGTTAGACGCCATGATCGAAAACGCACGGCACAACCCGAAGCTGATGATCGATGTCGACTCTGCTCACGAGTTGTGGGAGCGCGAACGGCCCTTGGTGGTAGACGTCCGTGACCCGGACACCTATGGCCGATCGCACATAGCCGACGCAATCAACATCCCTCTGCTCGATCTTCCCGACCATCTCGGGGAGCTGCCCGACGATCGGACGGCCCCTGTGCTGAGCGTCTGTCAAGTTGGCAACACGTCGTTGTCGGGCGTTCTGTACCTCAACAGCCTGGGCTTTAGCAACGCCAGGTCCATAGAGGGAGGGACCACCGCTTGGCAGGAGCGTGGCTTCGCCACTGTGTCCGGGTAGCGCCACTCATTCAGTCAACCGGCGGGCAAAGCTCAGCTCGTGACCGTCAGGATCGGAGAGATGGAAATATCTCTCACCCCAGTCGGCATCACGGGGAGGCGCCTCCGGCGACCATCCGGCATCGAGGGCTCGCCGGTGCATCCCGTCGACGTCCCCAACCCAGAAGATGACCCGCCCCCACCAACTCAGTTCCTCGGTGGAGGCGATGATGTTGAGGTACTGGTGGCCGACTCGGAACGTCGTGAACTCGGCCTGGGGGCCTCCCGAAGTCAGCTCGAAGCCAAGCGATTTGTAAAACTCGACGGACTTCGCCATGGACTGCGTCGCCAGGGTCACTGCGCTGATCGACTCGATGCCCCCATCGGTGTCTCTGGTTGTCATGGCGTCATGTCAACTTCTGCTCCACTGGGTGTGACATATGCGGCTTGTCTATGGGGATCAGGCTATGCGAACGAAGGCAGCGGCGACCATCAGTCTGAGTGGTCCGCTGGCGCTACAGGGACAACAGGCTGCCCGCGGCCTCGAGCTGTGGGCTTCGGCTGATGAGATCGAGTTGGAGATCGTGGACGACGCCGGCAGCACGGCCACGGCCTCCGACGTCTACAGGAGCTGGCTCAGTGCCGGAACCGATCTACTGCTCGGTCCGTACGGGAGCAATCTTGTTCGCCGGGTGGGGCCGATCACGTCCGGAGAAGGAGCCTTGCTGTGGAATCACGGTGGTTCTGCCGACGACCTTTCACGCCCACTCGTGGTATCAGTCCCGGCTCCAGCCTCGAGCTACTTCTCAGGAGCGGTGGAACTCACCCACCGGCTGGGTTTGGAAGGAGTAGTCCTGGCCAGAGGCACAGGCCGGTTCGCGGCCGCAGTGACAGCGGGAGCTCGACAGCGGTCGGCCGAGCTGGGTCTGACCTTCCATGCCATGGATCTTTCCCAATGGTCCGTCGCCAGGTCGACGGAGGACGCCGCTCTTCTGATCGTGGGTACCTTCGCGGAGGACCTGACCCTGGTGAGCAAGGTGCTTGCGGGCCGCCACCCCGGTCTGGTCGGTTGTGTGGCTGCCGGCCTACTCGACTTCGGAAACCGGCTGGGACGGGCATCCGAGGGGATCGTAGGTCCCGCGCAGTGGATCCCCTCACAAACCACTCCTGAGGTCGGTCCGGCTTCAGCCGACTTCACCCTTCGCTACAAACGAGCCTATGGCGAGCCCCCCGGGTATGTGGCCGCTCAGGCGGCTGCGGCCGGGTTTCTCTCCGCCGAGGCGAACCGACGGGGCTACGACCACGATCGAGTGAGGCAGTGGCGAACCACGACACTGCTCGGCACCTTCGCCCTCGACGAGTCGTGGCGGCAGGTTGGGCACACGCCCATCACCATCGAATGGCGAAACGGACGACAGGTGCGTGTCAGATAGGCAGTCGCCAACACCGAGCACCCCGGTCGGTGGTAACACGTCGGGCCAGGGCTTTGGCTGCTCGATCCCGTCGGCAAGTGGGGGATTTTCAGAATGGTTGAGCGGAATTCAAGCCCATCCGGCACGGAGTGGAGCGGATGTGTACGCTCCGCGGTTGTGGGATCGACCCACCAAGACATCTACAAGCATATTTTTCGAGACGGAGGTTGGCTTGTGAGACACAAACCGAAGAACGGGTGGCGGCTTCTGGTGGCCATGACCGTGGCGTTTGCGCTGCTGCCGGTTTCGGCTGCAGGAGCGGTCGACGGATTCCTGACTTCAGAAGCGGCCTACATAACACTCGACCCCGGTGTGCCGGGCGGCTCGTCGGTGAAACCCATTATCACCGTCGGTGAGACGGTCGATGGGGTCCTGTTCGAGGGCATACCCGATGGCATTGGTGTCACCGACGGCGGCACCTTTCCCAACTCGGTCGACGTGTACATCAACCACGAGCAGACCATCATTCCGTTCTTCGGCACCGCCGACTTCCAGGACGCCTCGGTGACAAAACTGACCCTGAGCACCGAAGCGGGACACCAGGGTGAGGTGTTGGCCTCGGAGATAGCGATCTCATCCGACGATGGCTACAAGCGTTTCTGCTCGGCATCGATGGGGACGGTCGCCGAGGGCTTCGACGTGCCGGTCTTCTTGACCGGTGAGGAAGCCAACGACGTCACCGCCGTGCCGGCAAACGCGCCATATGGGTCGGACCCGAGCGTCGCTCCGGACCGTCAGGTCGGCTACGCAGTGGTGCTCAACACCGAGACCGGTGAGTCCACCCCGGTACCCGGAATGGGGCGTCTCAATCACGAGAACACCATTGCCTTGCCCGGCTACAACCAGTTGGCGCTGTTGACGACGGATGACACATTCAGTGGACCATCGGCCCAGTTGTACATGTACATCGTGGTGAATCAGAAGGGCCTGTTCGACGATAAGGGCAGGTTGTACGCCTTCCAGGTGACCCATGACAGCAATGGCAAAGTGGATCGTCACGACCCGTTCAATGGGGCGAATGACTATCTCGACCTGGTGCCCGGCGACGAGTTCCGGGGCAGGTTCATTCCGGTGCCGAAGGCGATCGCCATGGGCACGACAGGCGTCGCTCCCCAGCAGGCGCTGGAGGATTGGTCCAACGACAACAACATCTTCCAGTTCATCAGGCTGGAGGACCTCACCTACGACAAGAACGACCCCAATGTCGTCTACATCGCCGACACCGGCCGAAGCCGTGTCGTCCCCGATCCGACCACCGGGCGTCTCCAGCGTGGCCCGAGCGGCACGGACGGTTTTGCCGACAACGGCAGCGTGTTCAAGATGGTGTTCGATGAGAACAACCCGCGCAAGGTCACATCGCTGACCGTGCTGGCCCAGGGTGACTCGGATGCCAACGATGCGTTTGTGCCGTTTGTGAACCCGGACAACATGGACACCAGCGTTAACAGTCTGATGGTTCAGGAAGACAGGCGCGGCGCCTTGATCTGGCGTTATGACCTGAACGATGACACCTGGGAAGTCGTGGCATCTGTCAACGACCCCAGTGGCGAGTCGAGCGGCATCGTCGACGCCTCGGCGTGGTACGGGGAAGGCACATGGCTTCTGGACGTTCAGGCACACGGCACCTTCATCGACGAAGAGGTGCAGCCGGACGGGACCTTGCTCAAACGGGAGGACGGGCAGCTGATGCTGATGAAGATTCCCGGTTCCTAACCCGCGAAAGAGACGATTGATGAGTGCCCCGGCCATCCGGCCGGGGCACTCTCATTTCCGGGTTGGCGGCCGCATGGGACCGATGACCCTTCTCCGGCCATCCGCCCCGATGAATCATCTTCGTTTGGTGACCGGACCCAGACCTCGGGTTCTAGGGATGACGACTGTGGCGGTACGGTCGAGAGGGCGGAACCGGGAAAGAGGCCAAGTTGGCGATTTGGCCCTCCCAGTTGGGTGTTTCTCGAGTCGGGCTACTCCGGTCAGGCTCCGTCCGTAACCCCGACCGACAGTGCCATTCGACCGATCGTGACAACGAGTACCAGGTGGTCTGGTTTGGGGCTTTCTCAGCCCCGCCCCTGGCCGCCTCCTACTCGAAGGAGAAGGTAGCGGGCGCAGAGGTCCGCCACCTGACTCCCTACCGTCGGACTGGACTACTTCACTCTCACGTCGATCCACACCAGTCGATGGTCCGAACTGGGGAACGGGAACGTGCCGACGAGTGGGAACAAGGGATCGCTGCTCACGGGCCAGAAAACCCCGGCGTCGGTGATCGTCATGTTCTCACGTGGCAGGACGTAGTCCGCCCTCAGATTGCCGGGCGCCCCTCCGAATGGCGCAGGAGGAAAGCCATCGAAGAAGTCAGCGGTGTCGAAAGCCGGGTCGCTGAGATGCAACGTGTTGGCATTTCCCTGTAATGCGGATTGCTCCGATCCACCCACACTCGAGGGTGTCACCTTGGTGTTCACCTTCGGACTGTTGAGCAGCTGTTGGATCGATCCCGGAATACTGTCCCCATCCAGGGGATCCGAGTTCTGGTCGCCCGCTATGACGAACCGAGCGTTGGCCGCGAGACCCCCGGAGTTGCCATTGTCGTCGTAGATGTATCGGCTTCGCCCTGGGTGGATGTAGTCGGCCCAGAAGCGGATCTCGTCGTGGTTGCGGGTACCGTTGCGATCCTCCGGCCCGTCAAACACCGGTGGTGTTGGGTGACTCACCAGGAAATGCACTGTGGAGCTGCCTATTTCGATCGGCACGTCCCAATGGCTCTTCGAGGAAAGGCGGAACACGTCCAACTCGTCCTCCGAGTACCAGTCTGCCGGCTCCGGAGTACCCGGGTCGTTCGGCAGAAGTGCCCCGGGCATATCCTTCCAGAGGAAGAGTTGGAAGGTCCGAATGCCGTCGGTGTCGATGGGGAACATCGAGTACACGGCCATGCCGAACTGGCCCGGGAAGAACCCGAAGCCAAAGGCGTCGCCTGGGGGGAAGTCGTCGACCCCTCCACTGTTGTCCAGGTCGAACCCGGAAGGGATCCCGGTGTTCGACGGCGCCGTGTAGCGATGCGGGTAGACGATTGGTGCCGCGGTCCCATGCGCCATGGACAGGTAGTTGGTCTGGAATCCTGCGAGTGCAACGCCGCCGGCGTCGAAGTCGAACTCATTGATGAGAAGCACGTCGGGCCGCACCCGTTGGATGATCTCAGCGATGACGTCCGGCTGAGCGCTGCCGGACACCGACAGTTCGGTGGCAAGATCGCCCGCGTTGAAACGATTCAGCGAGGCGTTGAAGGTTGCAAACTTCACGTCTTGCGGGGGACCGGCTTGATCCGGCTTGGCAGCGGCTACCCCAGCCAGCAGCCCCACGGTGAGTGCCAGAGCCAATCCGAGAGTCAAAACACGTCGCAATATTCTCATCCTCCTTCGAAGAGCACCGCGGACCCTACTCCGGCGACCACTGAGCGCGCGCCCCCACATAATGCACCCGCCAAATAGACCGGCTCGGCGGTGGGCTCTCAAAGACGCTCGAACAACGGTATCGGTAGCTGGGTGATCTCTTTCACGCGGTTGTAAACGTTGAGAACGTGGACCCTGTATTCGCGGCGGATTGCCTGCTTCGTGATCTTCGAGACCGGGATCACCACCGACTCCTCGAGCCAAAGGGCAATCGTGATGAGCCGAGCCCCCAGCTTGAGAACCTCGAAGTAGGAGAAGTTCTCCACGCCGAGACCGGAGACTGCCTGGTAGCGCTGGATAAGAACGTCGCGATAACTTTCGCCGGCTGTCACTCCCACCAGCAGTGCCGACCAGGCCAGGTCGAGTCGAAAATCTCCGATGTCGGCGAACGACCAGTCGAGGACCACCAATTGCCCATCGTCTTCTCTGACCACGATGTTGTGGGGGTGGTAGTCGTGGTGGAGGACGCAGGCGTTACCGGGCCCTACCTCCTCCCTTCTCGAATCGAGCCACTGTAGGAGGGGTTCGAAGTAGCGAAGCTCGTATCGGTCGACCGCCACTCGCATGTCTGGCTGCTCCGGGCGGACGAATGAAATTTGGTCGTCGTCGGCTGTGGCCTCGGACCGGCGGGTAAGCAGCTCGTTTGTCGGCATCTCATGAAGGCGGACCAAGGGGTCAACCATGGCCCCGACAAGGCGGTGAACGTCTGACTCGGGAGCGGCTCTCAACGCGTCCGCCATGCTCTCGCCGCTCACCCGCTCCATTACGATGAAAGGGTCTCCGAAAGGTGTCTCCTCGGTGACGACGAAATCGACCCGAGGCGTTGGCACGCCCCACCGTGCCACCTGGTTCATGATGTCGAACTCGTTTCTCGCCTGGACAACCCCGCGAAATCCAGGGAACACTCGCACTATGAGCTCATCTCTCCTCTCCTCTCCGTTGGCGAAGTACCCCACCGCGAAAGCATGGATTCGTGTTTCCCATCCCGTCGTGATCTCCCCCTGGTCGTAGACCCTCGGCTTGCCTCCGGACTTGGTAGCCAACAACTGCTCTAGATATCTGGCCTGCTGGTTCGTCATTGTCATCGTCGATCTTCTCTGTGGAATCGAAGGCAGGCCGTTTCCGTGGTCACCCGTCCAACCCGGCCGTATCCGTGAGAGCCCAATCCCGGAGAACGAACATCGTCGTCGGATGGGGAATCGTGTGCCCGCCCTGGCGGAGGGACAGGTAATACTCGACATAACTCTCCCGAGTCTCGAATGGGATCGTTCTGCAATCTCGCTGCGTCAGGAAGCTGAGCAGCTTGATCTTGTCCGGATGAGGGCCGCTCCTGTCGAGGAGAGAGACATCGCATTCTGCGTCGAGTGTTCTTTTCTGGAAGAGATTGCCGAGGTTGGCCAGGGTCGCGTCGATGTCGTCGGCGAAGAGAGGGTTCCATCCACCCAGTTCCTGAGCCACCTCACCGTAGATGAGGTTGATGCCTCCTCGGTTGGGACTGAAGACGATCACTTGGCCCCCAGGGGTCAAGAAGCTCTCTGACTTGTGAAGCCATCTGACAGGACTGCCTCCCAGATATTCAAACGTATGGTTGTAGAGGACGATGTCGAAGGCCTGGCTCGAGGTGAAATCCTGAAATGGCGAGCAAACCACCTCATACCAAATGCCCGGGCCAAACTCGGCCTCGAGGTTCTCCTCGAGTCGGGCACAGGCATGGGAACTGACGTCGACGCCAACAAAGTGGCTGATTGCCACGTCATCGTCTTGGAGCATCTTCAGCATCGGGATTTCGAACAGACCGACACCTGACCCGACACTGAGGATGCTCACCCGTCTCAGATCTCGAAATATTTTCCCCATCTCCTCCAACATGAGTGAGCCTTGATTGGTGCAACGACGGAACACCTCGTTGCAGGCCGAGTAATAGGGTTCGGTGAGCAACGACATCAGCGGACCGAACTGAGCCGCCGGATTGTTCCCCAGGATCCGAGTTGACGCTCCCGGTCTCGGAGGTACATCCTCACTTGCATACAGTGATCAGGTTGACAGACTGGGGGATGACGTATCTGTCCCCGGCTGGGTCGTAGACGCTTTCGAGAAGTGGTTGGAACAATTGCCCCACGTCGACGGTGTCATCGAGGATCACCTTGCGTAGATACTTCTCCAACAGGTCGTTTTGGCTCTTGGCGATCTCGTGGGTGAATCGTTGGGGGTAGACCTCGTA
>SMVA01241743.1_pt1 | contig 14846 bp, 13 predicted proteins | sample 2456451 | NCBI WGS metagenome assembly SMVA01 (sample SAMN11095933, study PRJNA526329) | marine sediment metagenome | biome: Marine sediment; feature: Surficial sediment; material: Deep marine sediment; isolation source: Hadal surficial sediment | place: Pacific Ocean | collected 2014-05 | depth...
CCTCTGTATCGGCAACCTTGTTCAGATGGCTCTCCATCATTGCACCCGGATGAAACGAGGTGATCTGGTTGTCATCGAGATCGGTGGTGATAAAAGCCTGTGGCGTGAACTCTCCTTCCAGGTGCCGGATATAACGTGTGGATATACCGAGCGTCTCCAGGCGTCTCATGTAAGGATCAAAATCATCACCCACGGTTGCCATCGGGTAGGGGTCACCACCGAGCATTTTCAGGTTATAGGCAATGTTGCCGGCAACCCCACCAAACTGGCGACGCATTTCAGGTACCAGGAAAGACACATTCAGCATGTGAATTTTGTCTGGCAGGATGTGATTTTTAAACCGCTCCGGGAACATCATAATAGTGTCATACGCCAGGGAGCCACAGATTAATGCCGACATGTGTTGGTCCGAATTTTTCAAAATATCGTTGCTGGGAAGAACGGCATTTTAGCGGATTTTCAGGCGTTGGCTGAGAGTTTATTAAAAAGCCCATTAATGAGGCCGATTTTGAGGTCGTTTTGCTTGCTGAATAGTGGGCTGACTGATACATTATCGAGTTAGCTCCTCGCATATTTTTCCGGAATATAACAACATGGTTTTCAAGAGTCTTCGTGGCCTTTTCTCTAACGATTTATCCATCGATCTTGGTACTGCAAATACACTGGTTTACGTCCGTGGTAAGGGTATTGTGCTGAATGAACCCTCGGTGGTAGCTGTGCGCATGGACCGCGGTCCGGGCGGCCCGCAGTCGGTTGCAGCCGTTGGCCACGAAGCAAAGCTCATGCTGGGTCGAACACCGGGTAATATTCGCACTGTCAGGCCCTTAAAAGACGGCGTAATCGCTGATTTCAACATGACCGAAGCAATGCTCCAGCACTTTATCAAAAAGGTGCATGAATCACGGTTTTTACGCCCCAGTCCGCGCGTGTTGGTGTGTGTGCCCTGCAGTTCCACACAAGTGGAACGCAAGGCGATCAAGGAATCAGCTGAAGGCGCGGGTGCGCGTGAAGTGTTCCTGGTGGAAGAGCCAATGGCGGCAGCGATTGGTGCCGGTATTCCGGTCCATGAAGCACGCGGTGCGATGGTGCTGGATGTTGGTGGCGGTACATCGGAAGTGGCGATCATTTCACTCAATGGATTGGTTTATTCCGCTTCTGTGCGTGTTGGTGGTGATAAGTTTGATGAGGCGATCATCAACTTTGTACGACGTAACTATGGAACCCTGATTGGGGAATCCACCGCAGAGCAGATCAAGATAAAGATTGGTCGTGCCTGGCCGGATGATGAGGCAGAAGAACTGTCTGTCTCAGGCCGCAACCTGGCCGAGGGCGTGCCCAGGCGGATTACCATCAACAGCAATGAAGTGCTGGAGGCTATAACAGAAAGTCTCGCCAGTATCCTCGATGCGGTTAAAGCGGCACTGGAACAGACACCGCCGGAGTTATGTGCCGATGTGGTTGAAACCGGCATAGTGCTGACCGGTGGTGGTGCCTTGTTAAAAGGTCTGGACCGGTTAATTTCCGAGGAAACCGGCTTGCCGGTTTTTGTCGCTGACGACCCGCTGACCTGTGTGGTCAGGGGGGGCGGTCGCGCGCTGGAGTTAATGGATCAAAACCACGGTGATTTTTTCACCTCAAACTAGAGAACCTCTGATTAATTCTGGGTGTAGTAGATTGAGATTCAGGAATTGATCAGAGGTTCCCTAACATTAAAGAGGACATTTCTGGTCAAGTAACAGTGCCTGGCCACTCGGACACACGATAAGATTTTGGCAAATACGCATTCACCTGGTCCCAGTCGTTGGTTCGGCGAAGAAGGTTCACGCACTGCGCGGCTGATGATGTATATCCTGTTGGCCATTGTTTTAATGTCGATGGACCAGCGTGGTCACTACGTACCCCGTATTCGAAGCGCAATGGAACTGATATTCGAACCTGTCTTCCACCTGGTCGGCTGGCCTGCTGACGCACTTCAATCCCTCAGTCAGTACAGCCGTGCACGCCGTGAATTGATCGCTGAAAATCAGCAACTTCAGCAACAGTTACTACGCACTGCGGGTGCGGTACAAACCATGGATGCCTTACAGCAAGAAAACCAAAGACTGCGGGATTTGCTCAACGCCACCGAAGGCAGGCTGTTTGATTTTCAATTTGCGGAAATGAAACGTGTCGACCTTGACCCGTTTTCGCACAAAATCTGGATTGACCGGGGTTTTGAAACGGGTGTGGTTGACGGCCAGGCGGTAATTGATGGCAAAGGAATTGTCGGCCAGGTCGAAGATGTCCACCGGTATTTTTCGACCGTGCGGCTGATATCTGATCCTGATCACGCTCTGCCGGTGCAGATCAACCGCACCGGCTTACGTACCGTGGCCTACGGAAGCGGCGAAACAAGTCACCTGCTAATGCCGAACGTGCCGATGCAGGCAGATGTCAGCCCGGGCGACATGATTGTCACATCCGGTCTTGGTGACCGCTTTCCTGCCGGATTTCCGGTGGGCGAGGTACTGCGGGTGGATCGTGACAGCGGAAAGACATTTGCCACGGTATATCTGCGGCCCTTTGCCGCGCTCGACCGTGGCCGGGAGGTACTGCTCATTCAGCCGCAGCTAACCGGCCCGCCCCTGCCGGAAAAACAGCCATGACACCTGCCGGAATTCTGGTGAAATATGCGGGCTAACCGAGAAAGCCGAAGCCTGATTTTTCTGACCATAGTGGCAGCAGTTTTGTTGTCACTTTTACCCTTGCCTGAAATGCTGATGCCGTTCAAACCCTATTGGCCGGCAATGGTATTGATTTACTGGACCCTTGAAACCCGTGACATCATCAGCCTGGGTTTGGCCTTTCTGGTCGGCCTGGTTCTGGATATCCTCAGCGGTAGCCTGATGGGTTTACACGCCTTGAGCCTGGTCATCATGGTGTTCCTGGTGCGACGGTTTCGCTCACGTCTGCGATTTTTCCCGCCGTGGCAGCAAGCGCTGAGTGTATTGGGCCTGTTGGTCAATGACCGTATCATCCTGATCTGGATCATCGTGTTGCTGGGCGAACCCCTGCCAACCTGGAAGTACTGGTTGCCGCCGTTGGTGGGAATGGCGCTGTGGCCTTGGTTGTTCCTGTTCCTCGACCGCATTCGTTCCAGGATGCGTCTGCATAAATTGTGATCTCTTACACCAATGATCGGGCGATAAAGGATACCCGCGAAGAACAACAATTGTTCCACCACAGGGCCTGGACAGGATTCATCATTATTAGCCTGTGCATGCTGGCATTGCTGGGTCGCTATCTTTGGTTGCAGGTTTACTCCTTCGAAAGTTACTCCACCCGTTCGGAAAATAACCGGGTCAGTGTCAGACCGGTAGTGCCCAACCGTGGTTTGATTTATGACCGGCGCGGGCGGGTGATCGCAGATAACAAGCCTGCATACCGGCTGGAAATAACACCCGAAAAGGTCGTGGGTAAGGAGCCTGGGCTCGAGGCATTGTTGGATGAACTATCCACCCTGATCAACCTCAGCGAAGACGACCGCAAGGGTTTTCACAGATCACGTCGCAATTACCGCGTGTTTGACAGCATTCCGGTCAAATTCAATCTGAGCGAACGCGAAGTAGCACGTTTTGCGGTTAACCAGCACCGTTTTGACGGTGCAGACGTTGTGCCCTACCTGTCCAGAAATTACCCCTATGGCGAGCTTTTAACCCACGTTATTGGCTACACCGGCCGTCTGGATGCGGATGATATCGCCAGTGTTGATGAGGGCAATTACCGTGGTACACGCACCATCGGAAAAATTGGCATAGAGCAGTTCCGTGAAAATGAATTGCACGGGCTCAGCGGCTTTGAGCGTGTGGAAACCAACGCCCGTGGCCGGGTTTTAAAGGTTTTGGAGCGCCAGGATGCAATCCCCGGTACCGATCTTGTTTTGTCCATAGATGTCGCCGTGCAAAAGGCAGCCTGGGATGCTTTGGGTGATCGTCCGGGCGCGGTAGTGGCTATAGACCCGACCGATGGCAGTGTCATCGCACTGGTCAGCAAACCCGGTTACGACCCGAACGCGTTCGTCCATGGCATCGGTCAGCAGGCTTATCAGGATATTCTCAACAGCCCCGGCCGGCCTTTGTTCAACCGGGCGCTTAAGGGCGGTTACGAGCCGGGTTCAACATTAAAGCCCTTTATCGCACTGGCCGGACTGGAACTGGATCTGATCACACCACAACAGCGGGTGTTTTCAAACGGCAAGTTTTATATCGAGGGCTATAGCCGGCCTTACCACGACTGGAAGGACATGGGTCACGGCTGGGTGGATTTGGGTTCGGCACTGGAACAATCCGTTAATACCTATTTCTACCAACTGGCCATGGATCTGGGTATTGACCGGATGCACGATTATTTATCACAGTTTGGGTTTGGCTCCGTCACAGGTATTGATGTTCCGGGAGAAGGCAAAGGCTTGTTGCCCTCGCGGGAATGGAAACGGGCGGCACGTGATGAGCCATGGTATCCGGGCGAGACGGTGATAGCCGGTATCGGCCAGGGTTTCAATCTGGTGACTCCGCTGCAACTGGCCAACGCGGTTGCCACCCTGGTCAATGGGGGTACACGATACGCACCCAGGCTATTGCATGCGACCAAACCGGCCGGTACCGAAAGGGCCAAACGCATCAATGCACCCGTTGAAATGCAGGTTCCGGTCAAGGATCCACAGGACTGGCAAGCGGTACTCGATGGGATGGACAGGGTCGTGAATGGCTTGCACGGGACCGCGAAACGGATTGCGCTTGATTCAAAATATCGAATCGCCGGTAAAACCGGAACCGCACAGGTGTATCAATTGACTGCGCTTAAAAATTTCCCGGAAAATGAAGTCCCTGAGCACCTTCGCGACCATGCGCTGTTTATTGCGTTTGCACCCGTTGAATCGCCGCGGATCGCAATTGCGGTTGTTGTTGAACACGGCGGGGGCGGCTCAACCGCGGCAGCGCCGATTGCAAGGGCGACGCTGGATGCCTGGCTGGATCAGGAAGTGCGTACGGAACCGCAGCCATGAGACGCCTGCTACCAGCTTGGGTGGGCGCACCACGCCTGGATCCGGTATTGCTGGTCCTGTTGATGTTGATCATTGGTTTTGGCCTGGTGGTTTTGTACAGCGCATCCGGCCAGGACATGGCCATGGTGCAGCGGCAGGTCATCCGTCTGGGTATCGGTCTTGTCGCCATGCTGGCCATCAGCCAGGTGCCACCGCGTATCCTGAGGAGTTGGACACCATGGATATATGGTTTGGGAGTTATGTTGCTGCTTGCCACCTGGGTATTGGGTGTCGGCCGCGGTGCGCAGCGATGGCTGGATTTCGGTGTGATTCGTTTTCAACCCTCCGAAATAATGAAGCTGGCAGTACCGATGATGGTCGCCTGGTATTTGCATCCCCGGCTGTTACCGCCGACGGTGAAAGCCACCGCGATAAGCCTGGGGATTCTGCTGATACCAACGCTGATCATTGCGCGACAGCCTGATCTTGGCACCGCATTGCTGGTCGCAGCCAGCGGCATGTTCACCCTGTACCTGGCCGGATTACGTTGGCGTGTATTGTTTGGTTTTGCCGGGCTGGCTGCCGCTGCTGCGCCATTGTTGTGGCTGGTCATGAAGGAGTACCAGCGCGACCGTGTACGTACATTTTTGAACCCCGAAGCCGACCCTCTGGGGCATGGCTGGAGTATTATCCAGTCAAAAATTGCCGTAGGCTCGGGTGGTTTGACCGGCAAGGGATGGTTGAACGGTACCCAGTCACACCTGGAGTTCATCCCGGAGCGTCATACCGATTTCATTCTTGCTGTCTTGTCCGAAGAGTTTGGTCTGATCGGCGTCATATTACTGATGATGACGTATATGCTTTTGATCGCACGTGGTTTGTACATAGCCAGTATCGCGCGCGACACCGGTTCAAGGCTTTTGGCCGGGGCATTGAGCCTGACCCTGTTCGTCTACGTTCTGGTCAACGGCGGTATGGTCTCCGGCGTTTTACCGGTTGTCGGTGTGCCACTGCCATTGATCAGCTATGGCGGTACCTCGGCCGTCACATTGCTGGCAGGATTCGGCATGATGATGTCCATTTACGGCCATCGTAAGTTCATAAGAGTGTAATTAAATGGGTGAGAGAGCGCGTTGTGATTGAGCTGAAATACTTTCCAATGCGGATTTTATTCGCCGTTCGGTTAAACTCTGCTGCAGGGCTCTTTTTTATGCCGTTTAACCACTCAATTCGGAAGCCTTATTAAAAAATGCGAAAATTTCTTATTTTGGTGCTTTTCTGTGTACCGGTCTTCGCCGCCGAACACCCTGGTACTGACGAATTTGTAGAACGGGCTGTGTCGGAATTTGGTCTGTCGGAAACTAATGTCCGGGCCCTGTTATCCGAAGCTGAATATAAGCAATCCATCATCGATGCCATCTCGAGCCCGGCTGAAGGCAAACCATGGCATGAGTACCGGCAAATATTTCTGACCGATAAACGAATCAATGAAGGTATCGATTTCTGGATTGAAAACCGCGAGCTGATAGCAGCGGCGTCGAAAAAGTTTGGTGTCGATGAAGCAATTATCGTTGCCATCATCGGTGTGGAAACTTTTTATGGCCGCAACACCGGCGGCTATCGCACCATCGATGCACTGGTAACGCTGGGTTTTTATTACCCCAAAGACCTTTCTTCCGACCGCTCAGAATTTTTCTCCGGCGAGATGCTGCATTTCATGCAGCTTGCCAACGAGGAAGGGCTGCCAGCAGCCGAAATCACGGGGTCATATGCCGGTGCGATGGGAATGGGCCAGTTCATGCCGAGCAGCTATCGCGAGTACGCCGTTGATTTTGATGAAGACGGCAATCGCGACCTTTGGCGTTCGACCGCCGATGTGGTTGGCAGTGTGGCCAACTATCTGCATCGTCATGGCTGGCAGCCTGATCAGCCGGTCACAAGTCGCGCCTGGGCTTCAAAGGATGCCGCCTTCGCTGAGATATCATCAAGAAGTTATAAACCATCGATCGATGTTGCCGAGTGGAAGGAGAAGGGCTTCAGGAGTTCAACTGAGCTGGCGTCTGATATGCCTGCGGGTGTCATAAAGCTGGCAGAGGAAGGCCGCAATAGTTATTGGCTGGTATTTAATAATTTTTATGTCATTACCCGTTATAACCGCAGCCCGCGTTACGCCATGGCGATTTATGATCTGAGCCGGGAGATCAAAAAGGGCATGGATCAAATCTGATGCAAAGACTGCCGGTGCTGTTTTGCGTGGCGGCATTGATTCTGGCCGCCTGCGCCGGTGATAAAGCAAAAGAAAAATCGACGGGCGATGGTCCTTCAGGCCGTAACATCAAAGCCGGCGATATCCATGACGCAGTGCCAAAAAATGAGCCACTGGCCCGCTACGGCAACCATAGCCCTTACACCGTGCTGGGCAAGACTTACATGGTATTAGCAAGCAGCAAGGGTTATCACGAACGTGGCATTGCATCCTGGTATGGCAGCAAGTTTCATGGCCGGCGCACTTCAAGCGGTGAGCTCTATGATATGCATCTGGCCACTGCTGCACATAAGAGTTTGCCATTGCCGACCTATGCCGAAGTCACCAATCTTGATAACGGCCGCAAGGTGATTGTTAAAATAAACGATAGGGGGCCATTTCACGATGGGCGTATTATTGACCTGTCTTACGCAGCGGCGATCAGGCTGGGTGTGGATAAAACCGGTACGGCAAGGGTAGATGTACGTGCCATTGACGTCAAAACAAGCAGACGCTCTGCGGTTAAAGTATCTGATGGTACATTTTTGCAGGTGGGTGCTTTCAGTAAGCGCAAAACGGCAGAAAAGTTGGCAGGAAAAATGAAGGCTGCCCATCTAAAGCCCGTCTCGGTGAAAAAAAGCCGGGGTTTGTATAAAGTCTGGATAGGGCCATATGATTCAGAGGCCGAAATTGAAGCCCATATGCGTCGCGTAGTTGAACTGGGTTACGAGCGCCCGCATACAGTACATCGCTAGGAAAAATAACGCCGGGGAAACCTGGCAGCACGATACGGAATACAGGTAGACCATGAAGAAAATCCTGCTGTTAATCATTATTGCAATAAGCCTGCCGCTCGCTGCACAGGCGCAGCTTCCGCCGACACCAACACCGGCCCCGCCCAAGGGTATGCCGATACCGGCGGCGCCGACACTGGGCGCAAACAGTTACATCCTGATGGATTTCAACAGCGGTGATGTACTGGTTGAGAGCAATCCGGACATGCGGGTTGAGCCCGCCAGCATCACCAAGGTGATGACCAGCTATGTCGTGTTTACGGAACTTGCCGGCGGCAACATCAAGCTGGATGACCTGGTGAATGTCAGTGAGATAGCCTGGCGCACCGAGGGCTCACGCATGTTCATCGAGCCACGCATGGAAGTGACGGTCGAGCAGCTTATCAAAGGTATGGTGATCCAGTCCGGTAACGACGCCAGTGTCGCACTGGCGGAACACCTGGCTGGTAGTGAGGATGCCTTTGCGGGCTTGATGAACCACTACGCCCAGCAACTGGGTATGAGCAACAGTCATTTTATGAATTCCACTGGATTACCGCATGAAGAGCATTACACCACCGCCCGTGACGTGGCTTTGTTGAGCGTGGCGCTGATTGCAGAATTTCCCGATTACTATCACTGGTATGCAGAAAAGGAATACAGTTTCAATAACATACGCCAGCACAATCGCAACAACCTGTTGTGGCGTGACCCGGCGGTGGATGGTTTGAAAACCGGCTACACTCAGGCGGCCGGTTATTGCCTGGCGGCTTCTGCCAAACGTGATGGGATGCGTTTGATCAGCGTGGTACTGGGTTCAAGTTCAGAGTCTTCACGGGTCAGTGAAAGCCAGACCTTGCTCAATTACGGATTCCGTTTCTTTGAAACCATTCAGCTCTACCAGGCCGGCCAGGAGTTGGCACAGGGCAGGGTCTGGAAGGGAGAAGGTGAACAGGTCAGGCTCGGCATTCGCGATGAACTGTTCGTGACCATACCACGTGGCCGATATGACGATCTGGATGCACAGGTCGAAATGCGTCCGGAGCTGATCGCACCGATCACGGAAGGCGAAGAAGTCGGGCAGATTTCGGTTCATCTGGAAGGCGAGGAAATTGCCAAGCGGGGGTTGATTGCACTTGAGTCCATCAATGAAGCCGGGTTTTTTGGTCGCACGTGGGACAGCATGAGCATGTGGTTTGGTGGCTTGTTTGGTGACGATTAATGGCTACCGAAAACCCAACTGATACCCTCCAGGATGTGCAGGAATCCCTGCTGGAATTTCCCTGCAAGTTCCCCATCAAGGCCATGGGCCGTTTTGATGACGGTTTCGAGGCCCTGGTGACAAAGATCATTCTGAACCATGCCGAAATTTTTGAGGGTGAAGAGACCACAGTCAACTCCAGTGGCTCCGGTAATTTCATTTCGGTCACCCTGACCATTGTAGCCTTGTCCAAAGACCAGTTGGATCGCATATATCAGGATCTGACCGATTGTGAGCAAGTGCTGGTAGCACTTTAGGACCTATGGCTCATTTACCCGTTGATCTGGGAGGTTTTGAGAAAACATCGGTGGGCAACGAGTTGCCCACCCTACGGGTGCGGCGATTGGGTTTGTTGGATTATGAGCTGGTTTGGCAGGCCATGCAGGCATTTACCGATCAGCGCGATGAGAACACAGCGGATGAATTGTGGCTGGTGGAACATCCGCCGGTGTTTACCCAGGGACAGGCAGGTCGTGCCGAACACATCCTCGCAGCAGGTGATATTCCTGTTGTTCAAGTCGACCGGGGCGGGCAGGTCACCTATCACGGTCCCGGCCAGATCGTCGCTTATCCTTTAATCGATATCAGACGCCTGGGTATGGGTGTGCGGGAATTGGTTACTGCCATCGAGCAAGCCATTATCGCCGTGTTGGACAGTTATGGGGTCGATGCAAAACCCAGGAAGGATGCGCCCGGCGTTTATGTCGATGGTGTGAAAATCGCTGCCCTGGGTTTACGCATACGCAAAGGCCGGTCTTTTCACGGTCTGTCTTTCAACATCGATATGGATCTGGAACCGTTCCAGCGTATCAATCCCTGTGGTTTCCAGGGTTTGGAAGTCACTAAGCTGTCTGCATTGACCGCCGTCAACATGGTTGAGGCTGAAGACCGCCTGATTGCCAACCTAAGCAAGGTTTTAGGCTACAATAATCGGTTCCGCGAGGTGGCGGACAGTTTGCCATGATCCAAAAAATAACGGATGAATATTGTAAGTGACAGATCAGGATAAAATTTCAATCAGCATATCAGGCCGCGTTGCCGGTCAGAAGGTACCCGGGGTCAAAGAACTGGGTGCCGGCAAGATGGCGCGTAATACCGCCCGATTCGATCAGAATGCGCCGCTCTTGCGCAAACCGCCATGGATACGTGTGCGTTTACCGCCGGGTAACGCAGTCGCCGAGCTTAAATCGCGTTTGCGCGAAAACCACCTGGTTACCGTTTGCGAAGAGGCCTCCTGCCCCAACATTCACGAATGTTTCAACAAGGGCACGGCCACCTTTATGATCCTCGGTGAAATTTGCACCCGTCGATGTTCATTTTGCGATGTTGCCCATGGCCGCCCCAAGCCACCGGATCAGGACGAACCGGAGAATCTCGCGCGAACCATTCGCGATATGCGATTGAAGTACGTGGTTATCACCTCCGTAGATCGCGACGATCTTCGTGATGGCGGTGCTGAACACTTTGTCCGTTGCCTCAGTCGGGTCCGCGAGTTGAGCCCCGGTATCAAGTTGGAAATACTGGTGCCGGATTTCCGCGGCAAGGGTCGGATGGAGCGAGCCCTGGAGATTCTTGCGAAATCGCCACCGGATGTCTTTAACCACAATCTTGAAACCGTCAAGCCGTTGTATCCAAATGTCAGACCGGGTGCGGATTATGACTGGTCGCTGGAATTATTAAGGCGTTTCAAGGCTCAACATCCTGATATCCCGACAAAATCGGGTATTATGTTAGGTCTCGGCGAAACTTTTGAGCAAGTCGAACAGGTTTTAAGAGATATGCGGGCGCATGCTGTGGAGATGGTCACGCTGGGTCAGTATTTACAGCCGACCCGCCATCATCACCCGGTTTTACGATTCTGGACACCGGCAGAGTTTGACCAACTTGCTGAGCTTGGTTATGACATGGGGTTTAAGCACGTGGCTTCGGGGCCGTTGGTGAGATCGTCTTACCACGCGGATATAATGGCGGAGGAATCCGGTCTGATAACTTAAAAACTCCGGTTTTTCTGTCGTTTGCTGTGGTTTTTTGGGTCGCCTAAACTTTTGACCCTTGCACCATACTCAAGGCAAGTGCTTAATAGCTGAAGAATTTGCATGAAATGGACTGGCCCGGCAACTCAAAGCCGGGTTTGTGGTCACTAAAAGGAATAATTACAGAATTTTCAGAGTTTGTGATATTGGAGTAGATAAAGTTTGAGAGCGATCAAGTTATTATTTGTTGTACTCATCAGTACGTCGGTGTGGGCGACGACCCAGCAGACCGAACAGGTGTTGTTCAAGCCCAGCCTGGATCAACGTCTGCGCAGCAACCTGGCGACCAAGTTCCTGGCCAACTGGCACTACAAAGACACCAAGCTTGATGATGAATTATCGGTAAAAATATTTGATCGCTATCTTGATTTACTCGACCCGAACTTCAGTTTTTTCCTGGCTTCCGATATCGAGGCATTCAGTTCTTATCGTCTGCGTCTGGACGAAGCCTTACAACACTCAGACCCGACACCAGCCTATGACATGTTCAATGTTTATGTTGAACGGGTGCACGAACGCGTCAAATTTGCACGCGCACAACTCGAACAACCCATGGATTTCACCATTGATGAAAATTATGCCTGGGATCGTGAAGATGTGCAGTGGGCGAAGTCAGTCGCCGAGCTGGATGAGTTTTGGCGTCAGCGGGTTAAAAATGATTATCTGCGTTTGCGGTTGGCCGACAAAGAAGACGAGGCCATCATGGAAACACTCGATGACCGCTATGAGAATCTTGATCGACGCATATCTGAGCTCAATTCTGACGATATCTTCCAATTCTTCATGAATGCGTTCGCACAATCAATCGAGCCGCATACTGCCTATATGTCACCACGCAGTTCCGAGAATTTTGAAATTTCCATGCGTCTGTCGCTGGAAGGTATCGGTGCATTATTAGGACGTGAAAACGAATACACCAGTATAGCCAGCGTGGTACCAGGTGGACCTGCCGACAAGGAAGGCAGCCTCAAGGCCGGTGATCGCGTGACTGCGGTGGGTCAGGGTCAGAATGGCAAAATGCAGGATGTTGTCGGCTGGCGGGTTGACGATGTCGTTGATTTGATCCGTGGTCCCAAACACACCATCGTACGGCTTGAGGTCCTGCATGAGGATGTCGGCATCAATGGCCCTGCCACGATCATCGAAATCGTGCGTGATGAGGTCAAGCTTGAAGAGCAGGCTGCTAAAAGCCGCATCATCGAAATTCCGGGTGAAGATGAGGAAGTGGTCAAGGTCGGTGTGATCGACCTGCCGGTTTTTTACCTGGATTTCAACGGCCGGGCCAAGAATTTGCCCGATTACCGTTCCAGCACCCGTGATGTCAGGAATCTGATCGTTGAAATGAAGACCGAGGGTATTGAAGGCCTGATTGTTGATCTGCGTAACAACGGTGGTGGCTCGCTGCTCGAGGCCACAACATTGACCGGTTTGTTCATCGATGAGGGACCGGTGGTGCAGGTGCGTAATTCCAGCGGTCGTATCAGCACCGAGGAAGATACCGATCCGGGCATGGCCTGGGAAGGTCCGATGCTGGTGCTGGTCAATCGTTATAGTGCTTCCGCTTCAGAGATATTTGCCGCCGCAATCCAGGATTACGGCCGCGGTCTGATCGTTGGTGAAACCACCTTTGGCAAAGGCACCGTGCAAAACCTGGTAGATCTTGATGATTACGCGCCCTCCAGCGATGTGGGAAAAATGGGCCAGTTGAAAATCACCATGGCGCAGTTTTTCCGGGTCAATGGTGGTTCGACACAGAACCGTGGCGTAGAGCCTGATATCAACTTTCCATCCGCGGGTGACAAGGAAGACTACGGCGAGCGCTCACTCAAGAATGCCTTGCCCTGGACCAGCATTCCCTCGGCCAGATACCAGCGTGAAGGCAATCTGGATCGCATGGTGGCAGTCGCAGACTTCCGTTATCAGGTCCGGATTGCAAGCAACCAGGAGTTCGGCTGGTTGATCAGCGACGTTGAGGATTTCAACCTCAACAAAGACAAAAAGGAAATCTCGCTGCTCGAAACCACTCGCCGCGAAGAAATGGAAAAAGACGAGGCCAAACGAGAAGCCCGCAAAGCCGCGCGGGAGAGCAATGGCCCCTTACTGGATGATTCTGACGCTCTCGCTGATGCTGGTGAACCCCTCGAAGCCACCGTTGATGCAGATGACGAGGAAGATGATGACGACCGTCCTGACCTGTTATTGCGCGAATCCGCCCGAATTGTCGGCGATATGATCGAGCTCAACAGCGACGAGCCAAGATTGGCCCGTCAGTTCTCACTGCTGGAAAAAGAACTGGTTTCTGAAGGACTTAATTAATTATTAAAGAAAGCCCCCCCAACGGGCTGACGCGTACATGTATGCATTACAGTGGCGGTGGGCTGGAATTCAGTATTAGACCCTCTTAAAGGGCCAGTATTTCGCGCTTTCCTATTCCAAAAGCTGGTGACGAAATTAAAACGCTGTGAAGTTGAACGAAAAGTAATAAGTCCGTCCGAAGACGTCATAAAGCGCTGTATCGGTATTATTTTGCCATAGAGCATTTTTCTTCAATGTTTGTAGGCAATCCTCATACGTAATTGTTTGACGATCTTTCATATCGGTTAGTGCGTCTTTCTTGAAAAATCATGAAAATTCATGAATAATAATAAAATGAAAGCTAAAAAGTTTGCCACCCAGATAGATGAAGCAACCCTTGAGGATCTCAGGAGTTATGCCAAAAGCACAGGCCGAAGCATTTCCGGGGTGGTTTCAGAAGCTGTAGAACAGTACCTGAAACGGTCCAGGGTTAGACCTGCCTTTCAAAATGCCATGAGCGGAGTTCTTGAGGATCACGCAGAGCTTTTAGAAAAACTGGCTAAATAGCCGAACGCATGGAAGCTGTTTTATATCTCACGCTACAAGAAACCCTGGATCTTCATGAACAGTTGATACAGCGGTTCGGCGGCTCCGCCGGAGTGCGGGACATGGGGCTTTTGGAAAGTGCTCTTCTGAGACCGCAGACGGGATACTACGACACACTTTCTTTGCAAGCGGCGGCTCTTCTTCAAAGCCTCATTCAAAATCACAGTTTTGTAGACGGAAACAAGCGTGTTGCCTTCGCTGCAGCTGCCATCTTTCTTAGGATGAACGGCTACCGTCTTGAAGTAGAGGCTGACGATGGGGAATCGTTTCTAATTGATAAGGCCATTCAGAAAAGAGTACAGATTGAAGACATTGCCAGCTGGCTTGAAACCCGTATGAGGGAAATTTAGTCACGCAGCTTGAGTGCTTGAGGCTGATTCCGTTTAGAATTGACTGTTATGCAAATCACCTCCCCTCAGCCTGTTTTAAGGGTCGCCCTGCCGGTGCCGCTGAGACAACTTTTTGATTATCTGAATGCCGAAAATGGGATAAGCCCCGAGCCGGGTATGCGCGTACTGGTGAATTTTGGGCGTCGCAAGATGGTCGGTGTGATTGTGGAAATTGCGGACAAAAGTGATTTGCCGCATGAAAAACTTGCAACTGTGATCGC
>SMVA01082477.1_pt1 | contig 14841 bp, 9 predicted proteins | sample 2456451 | NCBI WGS metagenome assembly SMVA01 (sample SAMN11095933, study PRJNA526329) | marine sediment metagenome | biome: Marine sediment; feature: Surficial sediment; material: Deep marine sediment; isolation source: Hadal surficial sediment | place: Pacific Ocean | collected 2014-05 | depth 0-1...
CAAGGCGCACTATCTTCTGGCGATGACGAAAAAGCACACGGAGCGTGACGGCGACGTACAGGCGATGGAGAGGCTCTACGACTCGGGACACCTCTCCGGCGAAGACCTCGTGCCCCTGGCGTTCGGGCTCGGGAAAGCCTACGAGGACCTGCGGGAATACGAGCGGGCGTTCGAATTCTGGCAGCAGGGGAATCGGCTGCACCATCAGCTGCACCCCTATGACGTCAAACGGGACATCGTGCTGTCGAAGTCGCTGAAGAAGATTTTCAATCGCGATCTCATTCGCCGGGAAGCCACGGACCAAGCGACCGATGTCACCCCGGTATTCATCGTCGGCATGCCGCGCTCCGGCACCAGCCTGACCGAACAGATTCTCGCCAGCCATTCCCGGGTCTACGGTGCGGGAGAGCTGCAGACTCTGCATAACATCTGCGTCGCGGCGATCAGCAAATTCCCCGATGATTTCGCCGACTTGAAACGACAGGACTGGCGGCGGCTGGGTACCGAATACCTGGAGCAGATCCGCGGACAGCTGGACGGCGAGACCTACGTGACGGACAAATTGCCCGGAAATTTCCAATACATCGGCATTATTCGCATGATGTTCCCGAATGCGAAAATCATCCACTGCCGGCGCGACCCGATGGACACGGCGCTGTCCTGCTACAAGAACCACTTCAAGGTCATGTATTCCTACGATCTCGATGTCCTGGGGGTGTTTTACCGGCATTACGAGAAGCTCATGGCCTACTGGCACAAACTTCTGCCGGGCTGGATATACGATATTGACTACGAGCGCCTGACGGCCGACCCGAAAAACCAGATACGGCAACTGCTGGATTTCATGGGCCTGCCGTTCGAGGAAGGCTGCCTGTCGTTTCACACCAACGAGCGGGTCACCCGGACGGCCAGCATGACCCAGGTCCGCGAGAGAATTCACACGGACTCGGTGCGGAAGTGGAAACACTACGAGGAAGGGCTGCAGCCCTTTCGCAAAGCCCGCCGGGGTGGCCTGTTCGGTTTCTAGCGGGATCGGGTATCCCGGTCAATCTGTTCGGGCGCGCGCCCCGATCCACTTTTCTCCGGCGATGCCGCCGACGATCAGGACGAGGCCGACCAGCGTGCTGGTATACAACGTCTCGCCGACGACGAAGTGGATGACGATGAGCGAGCAGAATGGCGTCAGGAAGATCAGGCTGCTGACCTGCGCCGTATGTCGGGCGAGCTTCAGGGCCTGGAGCCAGAACACGAACGCGAATGCCATCTCGAAGGCCGCAACGTACAGTGTGCCGATCAGTCCGGCGCGCCCGGGCAACGTGATCGAATCGGTTGCGAGTCCATAGATCGCGAGGTAAATCGTGCCGCACCAGAAATTGCCGAACAGCCGGTTGACGGAGTCGCGTTCGTCGGTGCTGCTGTAGATCCAGTAGACGGCCCAGACGACGGTGCTGGCCAGCGCGAGCCCGACGCCGATTGGATTCTCCAGGTGCATCGAGGCAGGGTTGCCGCGGGTTGCGATGACGATGACGCCGCAGAAGCTGATCAGCAGCGATGCGACGGCGAGCGGGTGAATCTTCTGCCGCAGGATGATGACGGAAAGCACGACCAGGACCACTGGCCAGGCGAAATTCAACAGCAGTGCTTCCTGCGTGGGCAGCCGGGCATAGGCCTCGAACAGCAGTAGATAGTACACGGCCGGGTTCAGCAGGCCGAGTAGCGCCGACCGACCGACATCGCGCCGGTTCCAGCGGGCGAGTTCCATGCGTCGTGTCGTCGCCAGCACGATGCTTCCGAGAATCAGCGTCGCAAACAAAGATGAATAGAACAGGAGTTCGAAAGGCGTGACGTGCCGGAGCGCCAGGGTGAATGCCGAGGCGACCGTCGACCAGAGCGCGACGGTTAACAGTCCGTACCCCAGCGCCTTGGTATCGTTCTGTTCAGGCATTCGGCATATGACTCGTGCGATAGAGTTCTGATCGGCTGATGGGTGTTCGTTACGGTGACGCCGGGTCATCGATGGAGCGGAGCCCCCTCAATACTTCCGGCAGTCGGCGCCGGCCGCGATCCGTGAGTGGGTCTGTCCCATCGTCTCCCAGGGTCTGGATCGGCACGCTGTAGCTCACGAGAAAATTGATGTCGGTCATATCGCCGGTCAGGTCGATGACCTGGGACAAGTCGAGTGTCGGGTAGGAACCACAGGCCTCGCCCGGGTCGCAGATGAAAAAGTCGTTGTTCGCGTCGGTGCTTGCGATCAGCAGGTAGCCGCCGCGATCGATGTCCGTAATCTGATATTCGTAGGCAGTGCCATTGAAGTCCGCCTCGGCACCGAAGCTGCTGTCTCCCGTATCGGGGTCGAGCAGCAATATATAGATGTGTCCGACATCGCCGCCCGCCAATACGCCACCGACGGTCATAATAATCGGGATCTGGATGTTATTGACCGACGAGGCCACGGAAATCGTATCGGCGTAAGTCCCGGGAATAAGCCCGTTGCGATCAATCGCGACGAGGTAGGTACCGAGCCCGTCCCCATCGACGTTGACCTCGGTGACGTCGACCCACGGTTGTGTCGTGACGACGGGCCCGATGGTCAGAACGCCGCCGCCGGTGTTGCGGAGCGCTATTTCGATGGCGGTTATGCCGCCGGTGAAGTTTAGTGACGCCGGTGTTGACGCGAGTTCCGGATCGTCACTGGGAGAAGACCCGCCGAGCGTCAACGCGGCGGCGACCGCTTTTTGAGCGTTCAGCAAGCCCCACCCATACAGATCATCGCGTCCCACCGCGCCGATGTCGTCGGTCATCGCGTCGCTCGTCAATAGCTGATCGACCTGCGCCGGTGTCAGGCTTGCGTTGGCGGATTTCATCAGCGCGATAACGCCGGCGACGTGTGGCGCCGCCATCGAGGTGCCGCTCAGGAACAGGTACTCGTACTCGAGCGGCCCGGACGCATCGTTCGCGTGCGTGCTGAGTACACCATCGGCGAAGCCGTCGCCATTGACGTCCGTGCGGTTATCGCCGCCGGGTGCCGCGATGTCCACGAAGTCGCCGAAACTCGAATAGGGTGCGCGCGTTCTGCCGGGACCGACGGCGCTGACCGAGATAACGCCGTCATACGAAGCGGGGTACGAAAGCTGGCTGCTCGATTCATTCCCGGCCGCCGCGACGACGACCACGCCTTCGGCACGCACGGCGCTGATGGCGGTTTGTTCCGCGATACTGAATCCCGGACCGCCGAGGCTCAGATTGATGATGTCGACCGGTGGATTCGCGGTCGATCCGGACACGTTGCTCAGTCCGGCCGCATAGTGCATCGCTTCGATCACATCGGCCGCTGCGCAGCCGAATACGCCGCATACCCGCAAGGGCATGAGGCGGACATTCCATGCGACGCCGGCGACGCCAGCGCCGTTGTTGCTGGTTGCGCCGACCGTGCCCGCGACGTGTGTGCCGTGAAAGATACCTCCTGTGTCACCGGAGCCCGGGTCGGTCGGGTCGGGGTCGATGCCGTTGGAGTCTGCCGCGTTAGCGGGATCGCTGACGAAGTCGTACCCGGTCACGAGCCGGCCTTGCAGGTCCGGATGGTTGGGCAGGATTCCGCTATCGATCACGGCGACGGTCACACCGGCCGAGCCGGTCTCGAGTTCCCAGGCGGCGGGCAGGTTGATCATCGGATAATGCCACTGAAACGGGTACGCCGGATCGTTCGGGGTTGCGAACAGTTGTCGCATGAAATTCGGCTCCGCGAACTCGATTTCCGGACTTCGCGCCAGCTTCTTCATTGCCATCAACGTGGCCCACTTCGCGCGGTCCCCGGGGCTCCGGAACCGCAGCCCGACGGTGGCTGCCGCCGCGCCGGTGCGTGCCGTCGGCGCGGTCGCTGCCGGCATGTCGATGGCGGCCAGCAGCATCCGGTCGGGCAGGGTTCTTCTGATCCGCAGGCCGTGGTCAGCGAGTACCGATGCCGGCGCAGCGCCCCGGCGGGCCGCCGTGGGGGTCGCACGCAGCCGAACGATGGCTTCGCCGGGCACGAAGTCGTTCGACAGTCGCATCGTGCTGCCGGCAACCGCCGTCTGCGGCTGACCGATAATCAGGTTGTAGTTCGACGCACCGCTGTCGGCTGTGACGCGCACAAAGTAGTCGCCATCAGCCTGAACCTGGAGCGATTCGATTTGGGTTGTGCCGAGAGAACTGTCGGTAAGCACTTCCGTGCTGTCATACAGGTAGAGGTCGAGATCGGCAGCAGTCGGAGCGGCGATTACCAGCGTGATGATCTCGCCATCGATCAGGCTGATACGGAAATAATCATCGATATCCCCCGTCGTGAACGAACGGCCGGTCGGATCGCCGGTTCCGGCCTGGTTGACGAAACCGCCAACGCCGATCGGGTTGGGGATTTCCTGCGCCGTTGCGAACGTGTCGTTCGGCACGAACGGCGAATTCGGATCGTTGACATCACTGTCGGTTAAATTTCCGATCGGTGCGGTGATGGTTCCACTGAGCGAAACGAGCGCGGACAGCAGTCTGATCGTGACCTCATCGGTATCGGTCGCACCGATATCATCGCTGACGGTCAGGAAGAAAACCTTGTCCGTGTCGTTCTGGAGGATCGGCGCGATAAAGGTCGCGATCGCCTGGCCTGGATTCGCGATGCTGACCGCAGGATCGCCAGCCTCCGGTCGCCAGTCATAGGTCAGACTCGACCCGTCGGGATCGGCGCTGCCGGAACCGTCGAGTGTGACGACATCCAGCGCCTCGGCCGTCTGGTCGGCGCCGGCATCGGCAACCGGCGGATTATTCGCGAACGGCCGGACCGTGATGTCGACCGGGCGTGACTGGCTCGCACCGTTGTTGTCCGTCACCGTGAGCCGGAAGACAAGCGTCTCGGTCGCCGCTACGCGTGGCGCAATGAAGCTGGCCAGCGCCGCCGTCGCGTTGGTCAGGGCGACACCGGACCCGGAGGCCTGTGTCCATTCATAGGTGGCGATCGAGCCGCCCGGATCCGTGCTGCCGGAGCCGTTCAGGATGACGACCTGGTCTGCATCCACGGTCTGTGGCGATCCGGGGTCTGCGATTGGCAGGGTATTGCTGCACCCGGGGTCATTGACCGTCAGGCTCGCATCGAACGGGCAGGGCGCAGAAGTTGCCTGATTGCCGCCGCCGCACGACATGAGCAGCAGGCATGCGAGCCACCCTGCCCCGTGCGTCGGCAGGCGGACGAGACGCTGATTCAGGTCGTCCGGGTTGAAGGGCATGACAATCCTGTTCGCGGGTTGCGGGCGTCGCACTCCGATGGCCCTCGGGGAACTCGGCAAAATGCCGACGACAACACCGTGACTGGTCTGACCATCGCCAGCGCACAAAAATCCCTTCGCGGAGCTTACAACATATCGGTTTGGTCCAATTCTGCAACATTTCCGGATCGTCAGGCGGATGGGGTGGAGCGGATCGGGTGGAGTTGAAGATATACCTGTAATTTGTGTGCGTAACGAACGGGGCGGTCGCCCGTCGAACGCACCGGGCTGTAGTAGATTAGCTAGGTGTGCGGTCGCGGATGCCGCGCTGTTGGAGGACACATCTTGACCAAGCTGCATCTCGTCAACGTCTGGGTCGACAGGGAGCCAGGCCCGGGTGGTTTCAACCCGATGGCTTCATCCCTGTTGTGGCTGCCGGGCACGCATCGCATCGGCGACCCGACACCGGCGTTCGTGTTCGTGCATCGTTGGGGTGGATATCCGTACGACGAACTCGCTCGGCAGCTTGGCCCGGCTCTGTCGGACTCGGGTTTCGTCGTGCTGAGTGTCTGCCTCGCGCGGCGCGGAATGGAGGGCCAGCTCATGGCCGTGCCCGATAACGACGTGCGCGATATAAAACTCGCCGTCGATTTCCTGCACACGCACGGCTGTCGATCGATCTACCTGGCGGGTGAGGAGGTTGGAGCGATGTCGGCGTTGCGTTTCCAGGCCGGTTCCCGCGACCCGCGCATCAAGGGCGTCGCGCTGATCGAGCCGGTCGGTGACCTGGCCGACTGGCTCCGGGTCAGCGTCGGCGATGCGACGTATACCGATGCGGTAAAGCGCGCCGGTGTCGCTGCCCGTCAGGGTGCAGGCATGGATACCCGGGTCGATCTGTTGCCGGAGGGCGGCCCACGTGTCACGCAGAACGCGGGCGCCTTCCTGGCCTGGTGGAGCCCGATGGCAGATACAAAACTTGGCCGCAGCCTCGAGGATTCGTCGACTCCGTTGCTCGTGCTGACCGGGAATGCCGAAACACTACCGCCGTCGCTGGCCGGTGACACGCCGCCTGGGCGGGTTCGAGAGGTATGTGTTGCGTCCCGCGCCGACTATGCTGCACGTCTCGCGGCGTGGGCGATGAAATTGGGTGCCCGGATGCTGCGGACGTCGGACGTCGAACTGGTGACGGCCGCATCGGCGGGTGTCGAGCTGTTCGGTTTGTTCTGGCCGGGCGTGCATTCTCCACAGAGTCACGCTGTGCAGGGTCGGACCGCGATCCTGTTGATGCACGGGCTGACGAGTTCGCCGCTGAGCCCGCTGTTCGGCAAGATGGCTCCGGTGCTGGCCGATGCCGGCACGGCTGTGCTGGCCATCGAGAGTCAGCGCAGCGGTTACTGGGGTCACGAGACGGCACTGCTCGACAGCGATAGCGACGCGCTGGATGCGTGGGTGGACTGGTTACTGGCGCGTGGCTTCGAGCGTATCGTGCTGGCGGGCGCCAGTATGGGTAGCCTCAGCGTCGGGCGCTATTACTCGGTCAGGCGGCGACCGCAGGTCGCAGCCATCGCGCACCTGATGCCCACGGCCGATTGCCCGGACTGGTTTCGGCGCGCTGCCGGCGATGCTGCGTACGAGCAGGCGGCCTCGCAGGCGCGTCGCGCCGTTGCCGAGGGCCGTGGAGACCGCGAGCTGATCGATATCGATGTACGACAGCCGTCCCCGAGTCTGTTCGGAGCCCGGTTTCGCTGGACGCAGCGCGCGGCGAGCTGGCTGTCGTGGTGGGGGCCGGAAGCCGACAGTCAGAATACGACGCATATCGCGAACGCCGACGTGCCGCTTCTGTTGTTGTCCGGAACCGATGACAGCTACAACGACGAGGCCCGCTTCGCCGAGTTGAAAGCCGCCGCCGTCAATGCGCCGAGCGTCGACGAGATCTGGTATCCCGATGTCGATCACGGCCTCGCGGGCGTCGAGGAGCAGGTCGCGCTCGATTTGCACGCGTGGCTTCTCAAGGTTGGTGTTCTCGAGGCCGGGTCGTGATCGCTCAGACTGTCTCGTAAAATTCGTGGCTGTGTTCGGGAAGTATGTGAGGTACCAGTTGGCCGGTAAATTTGTGTCCGTCTGCACGCGAATGGCGCACTCGCTGATCGGGCGATTCCCAAGACTCGTGAATCATAAAATGCACGCCATCGGGCCCGGGCGCCTCCTGATTGGCCATCTTGTCGAGTTCATCCTTGGTATACACTTGTTTTACCGTCTCGAGAAACAGACCGTCTTTGGCCCTGTAGATCGTTCTGCTCTGAAACCCGTCAGCCTGTTCCAGCCGCTCTCGCAGTGACTCGAACAGCTCCGTCACCTTGTCTTCGTGCCCTCTCTTCGCAATGACGTTTAAGATATAGGTTGCCATTTTCAGTTCTCCTCTTCGTTATTCTCCGGCCTGTCCGTTCAGTTCCTGAAACATCGGAACGATGTCCAGTGTTGCTGTAGCCTTCCATGTTAATGCACCAGTAACGTGCTCGCGCCAAAATCTTCAATATCCGATGTGCCTGTCTGGTCGGCTACCGACCCATACCGCTAGTACACAACTTCCTCGAGGATCTCCAGCATGAGCGCCGCTCCGCGCTCCATGTTTTCGACCGAGATGCGTTCGTTGTTGCCGTGATACCCGGCGATGTCGCGCAACGGAATCATCACCGGCGCGAAGCCGTAACTCGAAATGCCCCGTTCGCGCAGATGATGACTGTCCGTGAAGCCGGCCGTGATCGTCGGTGCGGCCTCGACGCCGGGGAAACGGCGGCTCATGACCGTTTCGATCGCCGCGAACAGCGGCGTGTCGGGTGACGACGCGCTCGGCGTAAACGAGAGCAGCGGGCTGATCGAGATGCGCTCGTCGGCGACAATGGTCTCGAGTTGTGCGAGAAAATTCACCGGGTCCTGGTCGGGCAGGAGTCGGCAGTCGAGATCGGCCGAGGCCAGCGGCCCGATGACGTTGACCTTGACGCTGCCGGACAGTCGCGTGATCGCACACGTGTTTTGTATCAGCGCCGACAGGTTCGCAAAGTTCTCGTGCAGCTCACGGCGAAAGCCGGGGTTTTTCACCGCCGTGGCAATATCGGCAAACGATGCGCCGAGCGGCGCCGGCATGTTAGGCGCCAGCCGCTTGAAGTATGCATCGACGATCGGGACGATCCGCGCTTCGAATTGATGTGCCTGGATTCGGTTCAGCCCGGCCAGGAGTGTCGACACGGCGCTATCGACCCGTGGCGTAGAGCCGTGACCGGCGGGGCCTGCGGCCTCGAGCCGTAGCCAGAGCGGGATTTTCTGGGTGACCTCGATGCCGAGAGCGATTCGGTCGCCGACGACGGTGCCGTGGCCGCCCTCGGTCAGCGCCATGCCGACCTCGTCGAATAACCCGGGGCGATTGTCGATGAGCCAGCCCATGCCCACACCGCTGCCGGCTTCCTCATCCGCCGTGGCCATGAAGATGACATCACGCTTCAGCGGCTTGCCGGCGCGATGCAGCGCGAGAAAAGCCGAGAGATGCAATATACCGTGCGACTTCATGTCCAGCGCGCCGCGGCCATAGATGTAGCCGTCGCGCACGACGCCCTCGAAAGCCGGCACATCCCAGAACGCTTCATCCGCCGTCACGACGTCGGTGTGATGGAGCAACAGCAGTGCCGGCTCGTCGCCACCCTTCAGTGTGGCCCACAGATTGCCCCGGCCGTCGACCGGTTCCACGGTTTTGAACGCTATGCCCTCGGCCGCGAGGATCGCGCCGAGAAAAGCCGTCGCCGCGGACTCGTTGCCGGGCGGATTTCGTGTGTCGACTCGCAGGTAATCTCTGAGCATCGTCACGGCGGGATGCTCCGAGCCCGGGTCAGCGCCGTCATCAGTGTCGGCTGCCATCAGGCTGATCGGTACCAGGAGCATGAGCATGAGTGCCGGCCAGCTGCCGGCGCGTGGGTCGTCGAACGGGTGCATACAGGATTCCTCGAACCGTACGGTCGGACGCTATTCTAAGTGCATGTCCACGGGTAAAAATAGCATGGCGGGTGACCAGATTCGAAATCGCGCTCGGTCGGCAAGGGCACCTGCTGTATCCTTGCCCCGCGAACAAGAAATCCGGAGGTGTGAGATGACAGGGATTGGTCGCAATTGGGATCGGAGTCTGGGCATGAAACTGCTGGCGCACATGCTCGAAAAATTCATTCAACGCGGTACCCTGCGCGTGATCGGGGCCGATGGCGCGATCCACGAATTTGTCGGCAGCGAGCACCCGGTCGCGACGATACGTCTGCATGATCCCGGTCTCCCGATGAAACTCTTCCGTAGTCCCGAGTTGTACGCCGGCGAGGCCTACATGAACGGAACGCTGACGTTCGAAGACTGCCGTCTTGAAGATTTTCTGGGTCTGTTCTCGATCAATCGCGCGACGATCGCCAGTTACCCGTTACAGTCGGTTCTGCGTCGGATTTCCAGGGTGATTCGGGGTTTTCAGCAATACAATCCGATCGGCAGGGCGCAGCGGAACGTCGCGCATCACTACGACCTGTCCGAGGAGTTATATCGTCTGTTTCTCGACGAGGACCTGCAGTACTCCTGTGCGTACTTCGAGAACGGCGACGAGACGCTCGAAGAGGCGCAGGAGAAGAAGAAACGCCATATCGCCGCGAAGCTTCGACTCGAAGATGGGCAGAAGCTACTCGATATCGGCTGTGGCTGGGGCGGCATGGCATTAGCGCTGGCGAGTTACGCCGACGTCGAAGTGCTCGGCGTGACATTGTCGAAGGAGCAGCACCGGGTTGCCGTCGGGCGTGCGAAAGCCGCCGGACTCGATGGTCGTGTTCGCTTCGAGCTTCGCGATTACCGAGAGTTGGACGAGCGCTTCGACCGAATCGTTTCCGTCGGTATGTTCGAACACGTTGGCGTCGCGCGGTACGACGAATTCTTCGCGAAGTTCTTTGCCTTGCTTGAGGATGATGGCCTGGGCCTGCTACATAGCATTGGACACATGAGTCCGCCGTCGACCGCCAGCCCGTGGTTGCGCAAGTACATCTTCCCGGGCGCGTACTCGCCGGCGTTGTCCGAGGTGCTCGCGGCCACCGAGCGCGAACATCTGTGGGTCAGCGATATCGAAGTATTGCGCGTGCATTACGCCGATACGCTGGTCGAATGGAATCGTCGTTTCCAGGCAAACCGTAATCAGGTTGTAGAACTCTACGACGAGCGCTTCTGCCGCATGTGGGAATTTTACCTGATAAGCGCGGAGACAATGTTTCGGACCGGCGCCCAGATGGTGTTCCAGATGCAGCTCGCGCGCACGCGTGATGCGGCGGGGCTTACCCGCGATTACGTTTTCAACACACAGGCCGACGACCGGGACGACCAGCGCCGCCAGCCGGATGCCGCGTAGGGCGCGCGCCGTGATCGGCGACGATTGATGGCGGTTATCGACTCGGGTTGATCTGCCGCTGTGCAATGGCGGTATGCGCATCAGCGGTAAAATCTTGCCGCTTTGTCTTGCACGGTATATCCAGGGCTTCGCTAAGGTTTCGTCGGTCCATGCCGATAGATTCCGTGTGAGCTATGCAAACCACACGCTGGATAAAGCTATTAGCCGCCATCGGGAAGGCCAGCTGGAAGAGGCAGGTGAACTTTATCGCCGCATTCTGAAGCGCGAACCACGACACGTCGATGCACTGCACCTGCTTGGCGTCGTGGAGCGCCAGCGCGGTCATGTTCTCGAAGCAGAATCGCTGATTACCCGAGCGCTGCACGAGGCGCCGGAAAATCCGCTGTTTCTGAATTCGCTGGGCGATGTGTATATCTCGCAGGGCCGGCTCGATGAGGCCTGCCTGGTACTCACGAGGGCGATTCGGGTCAAGCCTGATTACGTGAATGCCTACAACAATCTGGGTTGTGCCTACAGGGAAGCTGGAATGCCGGACGAATCAATCGACCATTACCGCCACGCACTCGCGCTACATCCACAGCAAGTCGAGTCGCTCGTGGGTCTTGGTCAGGTCTACTACGGACAGGGCGACATGCAGGCGGCCATACCGTATTTCGAGCGCGCGATTTCTGTCGCGCCATTTTCGGCCGACGCACACCATTCGTTCGGTCTCGCTCTTTATAATGTCGGTCGTATCGACGAAGCTTTGGTGAAGTTCCGCGAGGCGCTGACCATTGCACCCGGCGATCCGATTTATACGCAGGGATTGATACTCGCTCTGAGGGGTATCGCGTTCACGGTCGCCGACGGATGGTACGAGCGGTTCCTCGTCGGTTGCCTGAGGAATTCGGATCTGAATCATGCGGACGTCGCCGCGTCCGCCGGTACGATGCTGGCGCTCAAGCCGGCGGTTGCGACCGCGATCGGTGCCGATCCGCTGACCGATCGACACATCGTCGCCCTGACGGCCGAGCCGTTGTTCCTGCCGCTGTTGCATGCAACGGTCGTGCCGTTGCTCTGGTTCGAGGAACTGGTTGTCAAGCTGCGCGTGACGCTGACGGAGTGGCAGAATCCGGAGTACCTTCCGTTGCTGACGGCAATAGCTCATCAGGCTTTTAATACGGGCTATGTATATCCGCGCAGCGCACGCGATATCGAGATTGAGCAGGCTCTGCTGTCACAGCCGGCCGAACTCATGACGCAGGTCGAGTTGATGTCACTCGCTGCCTACCGGGCGCTCGTCGACGTGCCCGGGGCGCGGAGCCTGGTGCGGCGCAAGTTCTCGCCGTCGTATGTCGGCGCGATGATTCATCGGACGCTGCGAGAACCGCTCGAGGAGCGGACCATACAAACGCATATCCTGTCGTTGTCGCCGGTAGATGATGATGTCTCAAAGAAAGTTCAGGGGCAGTATGAAGCGTTTCCGTACCCGCGCTGGATCAATGTACAGCGCTCTGTTCCACAGCGCCTCGCGCAGACGGTCATGCGCGACTGTCCCGGCAGCGCGGATCCGGGTTGGCCGGGCACCCCCCGCCTGCTCGTGGCCGGCTGTGGCACAGGCCGTACGTCGATTACCTACGCTCAGAAATTCCCGCAAACCGAGGTCCTTGGCCTCGATCTGAGCCGTACCAGCCTCGCTTACGGTATACGCAAGGCACGCGAGCTGAATCTGCCGAACGTCGAGTTTTGCCAGGCAGATATCCTGAGCCTCGACGGACTGGAGGAGCGCTTCGAGTTCATCGACTGCGTCGGTGTCCTGCATCATCTGGATGACCCGATCGCAGGCTGGCAGGTGCTGCATCGCCTGTTGAAACAGAATGGCATCATGAAGATCGGCCTGTATAGCGAACTCGCGAGGCAGGATGTCGTCGCGGCTCGCGAGGAGATCGCGCACGCGGGTTTGTCGGGAACGGACGACTGCATTCGCGAGTTCCGTGAACGGGTCAAGACCGACCCGGCCCTAGCGCACCTGCGTAGCCTGGCGACGGTCGCGGACTTCTACAGCCTGGGCGATTGCCGTGACCTGCTGTTTCACGTGCAGGAACATCGATTCAGCATCCCGGCGATCAAGCGGCACATCGATGAACTGGGCCTCCGATTTCTCGGCTTCAGCCTGAGTCTCGGTCGGGCCGGTGTCCGCTTCCGGACCTCGTTCCCGACCCCGGCGGCCGCGCTCGACCTCGACTGCTGGGCCGCGTTCGAGGAGCAATACCCGCAAACCTTCCGCGGAATGTATGTCTTCTATTGCGCGAAGCGCACCTGACCGCGCTGCCGCCGGCACTGCGCCGTGTCGGCCGGTCAGTTTGCTGCAATCCTGATAAACTCACCGCCGGATCGAATCTCCGGGGTTTTCCGATGACCGAGCAAATGTCGCGACGACTGTTTATCGCCGCCACCGGCATGGCTGTGCTGCCGACCGTCGCCGTCCGCGGTGAACCCGGCGCGACCGGGACCGACGGGCGCATGCCCGATCTGACGCAGCCGCAGGCAAACCTCGAGGGCATGCTCCGCATGACCGCTAGCCTGAAGCAGGAGGATGTGCCGTGGTGGTTCGACGGGACGATCTTCGGCATCGTCGGCGAGGGCGCCCCCCTGCCGCTCGTCCGCTTCGAGGGCTGGGAAGTGTACTGGGTGCGGCCGCTCGACGATGGCGCCTACGAGCTCACGGGCCACACCGTCACGTTTTTCTACGATATCGACACGGGCGAGATGCTCGACACCTTCGCGAACCCCTACACCGGCAAGCGTAACCAGGTTACGGCATCGGTACAGGGCGGAGGCGCGGGTGCAGGCTTCAACTATTCGGTCGATGGCGTACGCGCGACGAAGTTTCTCGACAAAATACCGGAGTCACCGCTGCAGTTGCAGTGGAGCTCCGTGCGCAACGTAATCTGGATGCACGCCGAGACCGCCTATCCGCCGGGTCTGCCGCAGCCGCGCAAGCAGCGTCAGACGATGTTTGCGCCACTCGATGAATTTGTGAATCCGAACATCCTGAATCTGTCCGCGACATTTTCGGCGACCGTTTTCGAAAACTGGCCGCGCTGGATGGAGATGGACGACAGGCCCGGCCATGTCATCTGGCACGCAGCGGGCGCCAAGATCGACTCGCTCGACGAATTGCCGTCTGCATTCCGTGCTCGCCTCGAGCGTGAGCATCCGGACCGGATGACGGCCTATCCGTTCTCCGACGTCGAGAACAAATCCACGTTTCAATAACGGCCCGGCCGCCAATGACCTGAATGCATCCTGAACGCCCCTGTCCGGGTCGTTCAGCTTCGGTTCAGTGCAGCCCGCCTATGCTGGGCGCGACCCTGGGAGAGGTATTCTCGGTACTGGAAAGGAGAACGTCATGGCGCACTCGGGAAAAGGATTCGGGCTCAATGGCAGACAATCGATTGGGCGGCAACTTGGAATGGCGGTGCTGGTATTGGCCGGCCTGTCGCAGGCATCAGCGAGCGATCGCCCGGGCGCCAGTCCGCGCGTGTACTACGAGTATGCGACCGTAACGGACGTACAGCCGATCGTGCGTGTCGTGCAGGTCTCGACGCCGCGTGAGGTGTGTTGGGACGAGCCGGTTCGGCACATATATACCGGCGGCGGGCATTACCGTTCGTTTACGTCGTCGGTCGTCGGCGGCATTCTCGGCGGGATTGTCGGCAACCAGTTCGGTAGCGGCAGCGGCCAGGATGCGATGACGGTTGCGGGTGCATTGCTCGGCGCATCGATCGGTCGCGACGTCGGCGTGCAGCGCCGGCATGCGGCGCAGCGGTCCTACACGACCGAGCGGCGCTGCGAGATCGAAGAGATTTCGCACGAGGAAGAGCGAATCGACGGCTATCGCGTCCACTATCGATTCCAGGGGCGTGATTACGTGACCCGGACGCGGGCGATGCCCGGGGAGGAGATTCGGGTGCGGGTGTCGGTAGACCCGGCGTAGCAGCGTCGAGGCCCTGCCACTGTCGGCCAACCGGAGTCGTTAGATCGCATTTCGTAGGAGCGGCTTCCAGCCGCGATTCGCTGCTCGGGACTGCGTCTTGCCGCGATCATCGTAGGAGCGGCTTCCAGCCGCGATTTGGTGCCGATCGCGGCTGGAAGCCGCTCCTACCTCCAGTTGGGCAGCTGGGCGATTTTTGCCATGCGCCGATAGACTCG
>SMVA01132511.1_pt1 | contig 14827 bp, 12 predicted proteins | sample 2456451 | NCBI WGS metagenome assembly SMVA01 (sample SAMN11095933, study PRJNA526329) | marine sediment metagenome | biome: Marine sediment; feature: Surficial sediment; material: Deep marine sediment; isolation source: Hadal surficial sediment | place: Pacific Ocean | collected 2014-05 | depth...
CAAACCCTACCAACATCCGGAGCGCCCCAAGGTAGCAGGCAGGATGCCGGCGTCGATGGCGTATCCGGCATCCTTGTGCGAGCCGCAGGACGCGGCGTCGATGCACAAGTTGAACACGGCCAGCGTGCAATCCGCGCGAAGGCGTAAGCACGTCCGAACTACGGGAGCCGGGCATGGAGGCCCGGCTCCATCGTCCATCGCGCGCATACACCGAGCATCGCCCCCCCCTCACTCCCACTCAATCGTCGACGGCGGCTTCGAGGAGATGTCGTAGACCACGCGGTTGACGCCCGCCACCTCGTTGATGATGCGGTTGCTGATCGTGGCCAGCACGTCGTAGGGGATCCGCGCCCAGTCGGCGGTCATGAAGTCCTGTGACTCCACCGCCCGCACCGCCACGACCGATTCGTAGGAGCGCCCGTCGCCCATCACGCCGACCGACTGGACCCCCAGCAACACCGCAAACACCTGGTCGGTGCTGCGGTAGAGGTTGTTGGCGATGATCTCCTCCAGCAGGATCTCGTCGCAGTCTCGAAGGAGATCGAGCCGCGGCTGGGTCACCTCCCCGATCACCCGCACCGCCAGGCCGGGTCCCGGGAAGGGATGGCGCCAGACGATTCCGGCTGGCAGGCCCAGCACCTCGCCGAGCTTCCGGGCTTCGTCCTTGAAGAGCTCGCGCAGCGGCTCGATCAGCTCGAAACCCACCTTCTCGGGCAGACCGCCGACGTTGTGGTGGATCTTGATGTTGGCCGATCCGCCGGCGGCGCCGTGCCCGGACTCGATCACGTCGGGGTAGAGGGTGCCCTGGGCGAGGAACTTGACCGCCCCCGGGATCTCCCGGGCCGCCCGCTGAAAGACCTCGATGAAGCGGTGGCCGATCCGGGTGCGCTTCGTCTGCGGATCGGTAACCCCCTTGAGGTCGGCCAGGAACTCCGTCGCGGCATCCACCACCATAAGGTGAATGTCGAAGTGATCACGGAAGGTGGTCTCGACCAGCTCCCTCTCGTTCTTTCGCAGCAGTCCGTTGTCGACGAAGATGCACACGAGCTGGTCGCCGATCGCCCGGGCGAGGAGCGCCGCCACGACCGACGAGTCGACCCCCCCGCTCAGCCCGCAGATCACTCGAGCGTCGCCGACGCGCTTGCGGATGCGCTGGCACTCGGTCTCCATGAAGTCGGCCATTTTCCACGTGCCGGTGCACTCGCAGATCCGGTAGAGGAAGTTTCGAAGCAGGTCGTCGCCGTGCGGCGTGTGCGTGACCTCGGGGTGGAACTGCACGCCGTAGAACGGAAGCCGGCGGTGACGGACCGCGGCGAACGGGCAGGACGGCGTGCTGGCGAGGATCTCGAACTGGTCCCCGAGGTCCTGGATCTGGTCGCCGTGGCTCGTCCAGACCGTGGTGTTGGCGGGGATGTCCGCGAGCAGGTCGGTCGCCTCGTGGATCTCCAGCCGGGCGCGGCCGAACTCGCGTGCGGTGACGTGACTCACCTCGCAGCCGAGGATCTGGGCCCCGAGCTGCATGCCGTAGCAGATCCCCAGAACCGGCACGCCGAGCTCGAACAGGCGGTCGTCACAGCGAGGCGCGTCGGCCTGGCAGACGCTCGCGGGCCCGCCCGACAGGATGATGCCCTTGGGCCGAAGCCGGGCGAGCTCGTCAATCGAGGTGTCCGGGGGCAGCAAGAGGCTGTACGCCCCGGCCTCGCGAACCCGGCGAGCGATCAGCTGGGCGTACTGGCCGCCGAAATCGAGCACGGGAACGACCTCGGCCTGGGGCGTCGGGTCCCCGCCGATGGGCTCAGCGCCGGCCATGCATTCGGTCTCACCGCTCAAGTGCTCACTCTAGGCTCTGTCTGACGACCTGACCGTTGGCCTAGAGATCGAGCGAGGCGGCCGCTGGCAAGGAGGGCGAAGCAGTCTAGCGGCCTTTACAGCCGATCGATCGGATCCGTATGCTTTGCCCTATTGATCCTGATCGGGCGATCCGGCGAAACGTCCGGTCAACCGCAGCGCGGCCGGTCCATTCCGACCCCGCCCGCGGAGCCCCCGCCGACCGGACCCGGGAACGATGTCCCAAACTCCCTGCGAACCGGACGTGCAGCTGGAGATGTACAGCCAGGCTCGGCTGCTGGCCCCGGCGCGAGCGATGGTCGCCAGCATCGCCCAACGCATCGGATTCAACGAGGTCGACGCCGGCCAGATCAGCCTCGCCCTCGACGAGGCGCTCTCGAACATCATCAATCACGGGTACGAGGGCCGCCCGGACGGCCGCATCTGCGTGAGCGTCTGCGACGAGCGCTCCCCCGACCCCCCCGGAATCAGGATCGTCATTGAGGACCGCGCCCGGCAGGTCGACCCCGAGGTGATCCGCCCCCGTGACCTCGACGACATTCGGCCCGGCGGCCTGGGGGTCTTCATCATCCAGGAGATCATGGACGACGTGACCTACGAGAAGCGCGAGGGTGGGGGAATGCGCTTGACGCTGGTGAAGCGGATGGGCAATGAAGGCGGGCCGGCCGAGCCCGCCTAGGCGCCGCCTGGCGCAGCCGATTAGTGTACTGTACTATATAGTACACTACTATATCGAGGATCTCACTCGGCCCCCTCGGCCGCGAGCAGGTCGTAGGTGCCCACGAACCCGTCGTCGGTCGACCGCACCTGCCAGACCAGCGGGCCCACGTACCGCCGCAGGATCGCGATGTCGAACTCTTTCCATGGCGCCGGCTCCTTCGCCCGAAGCTCGGCCTCCATCTGCTGGGCGTACTCCGGGTTCCACTGCCGCAGCTGCCTGATCGTCTCGCGCTCGTTCAGCTCGGCGGAATCGCGGAAGAACTCGAGGTAGTCCACGAGGTTCGCCACTCCCCAGGCGACGACGGCGTCGTCGGGCGCCAACCGGAGGGCCCGCCGGTAGGCCGGATCGTCGGCCAGGGTCGGCGCGCCCTTGCGGCTCGTGGCCCGCAGGGCGTCCTCGACGAGGGCCGTGCTGCCGATCATGACGTGGCCCCCGCCGAAGCCGATCGACAGGTCCGCAGCGTCGCCGGGGGGCATCATCGGCCCGGCGAGAGCGAAGGGCATGGCGACGGTGTAGATGCGGTGCCCGAGGAAGTCACGCGGCTCCAACCCGAACTCGGCGGCGTGGGCGGCGAGCAGGTTCTCGACCTTCTCGGGCTTCGGGCACTCGACGGCAAACAGCGACTGGAGGCTGTTGAGCGTGATCGGCCGGGAAATCGTGGCCACCGTGTGCACCTTCGTCCCCAGCGCGGCGAAGAGCTCCTCGAGGAGCTGCCCCTGCTCGAGCAGCATCTGCTCGATCAGTTGCTGCAGCATCGGGTTGGCCCGGCCGACCGAACGGAACACAGTCAGCAGGCCGTCGAACTCGAAGTTGATGCGGCCGTAGCTGATCGCCTGGGGGCCGACGAACGGCGGAAGGTCGCCCCGGGGCGACTCGGTGTCCACGAGTGTGGTGAGCCCGGCCTTGCCGGTGGGCATGTACACCGCGAACGTCTCGCGGATCATGGCCGGCCCGGCGTCGATCCGGATCCCGACGCCCACCGCCTCCACGTCGCCGATCAACGACGAGATGATGGGCCGAATCATCATGACCATGCCCATGGGATCGGACGCCGCCGCCATGCGGAGGAGGTCCTGGGTGAAGAGCACCGCGTACCCGTCCACCTCGCCGAGGCGGTGCATCACGGCCTGGTACGACTCGCGCTCGCTGATCTGGTCCCGCGCCTCCCCGTCAATGACCTCCAGGGCCCCGGTGAGGCTGGCCAGGTCGGAGCTGACCAGCAAGACGCTGCGGTCGCGGACGTAGTGCAGCGTGTCGAGCCCTCCGATCATCTGGGCGGGGCCGGGCATGAAGGGCAGGACGCGCGGGCCGAAGCGGTTGAGCTCGTCGGCGCCGTCGGCCAGGGCCTTGGACAGGTCGAGCGTGTGCACGGTCCGGCCGAGGATCTCCTTCTGCTCGGACTCCAGGTCGCCCTCCTGCTCGGCCTTGGCGATCAGCGCGTCGATCAGCGTCGCGGTCTTGCCGGCATCGGGCCCATAGTCGGCTACGAGCAGGAAGCCCGGCTCGACGGTGCCGATCTCACGGTCGCGGACGGGGAAGACCGCCAGCCCCACCGCCCCCCACGGCGGCACGAGGCTGTCCCGCTCGACGCCGAGCTCCTCGAAGAACTCGTCGAGGTCGCCGTCGACCTGCTCGAGACACCGCGTTCGCAGCGCCTTGAACTCGTCCGACTCCCACAACGACCACAGCGGCGTGCGCTTGAGGCGGTCGATCGATTGCTTGGTGCTGTTGATGCCCGCGATGAACACGCTGTTCGTGGGGGCGAGGCGCTCGATCGTGGGCGGGGCGGCAGTCAAGCCCGCCCCCGGCAGGCCGAGGGCCAGCGACAGGAGGGTCAGCTTCTTGATCACGGTAGGGTCCTCATCAAAGACGGCCCCCGCTCCGGGAGACGCCCTCGGCGGGGCGGGGCTATCGCCGGTCGTCGTTTCGGGCGGTCATCCCGTCTCTCAATTGCGGGGCGACCCCGAAGCTCTTTCGCGGCGGCGGCCGGTGGTAGTTATGACCGGAGTTGGGGTTGTTCTTCTCGTAAGCGAACGCCTCTCGATTCCGAATGAAGTCCTTCAGGTACCGGGTGGGGATGGCAAAGTTCAGGCCCTCCCCGAAGGGAATCTTCATGTTGGTGATGCCGATGACCTCGCCCCGGGTGTTGAAGAGCGGTCCGCCCGAGTTGCCGGGGTTGACCGCGGCGTCGGTTTGAATGTACGTCAGGCCGTCGAAGCTGCGCTGTGTCGTGGAGATCACGCCCAGGCTCAGGGTGCGCTCGAGGCCGAGGGGATTGCCGATGGCGAAGGCGGTCTGGCCGACCTCGATGCTCTCGTCGGCCTCGAGGGGCGCGAAGACGAAGCGGCCGTCCTCGGGATGCGGGATCTTGAGCAGGGCCAGATCGATGTGGTTGTTGACGGCCACGATTTCGATGTCCTCGATGACCATGCGCTTGAGCGTGCCGTCGGGCTGCGGGAACCACACGGTGGTCCGCAGGTTCGTCTCGCGCTGCACCACGTGGGCGTTGGTGATCGCGTAACCGTCGGCGTTGATGATCACGCCGGAGCCGAGGCCGCGGGGCGTGGCGACCATGATGACCGCCGGCCCGATACGCTTGGCGTGCTCCTCGGGGCTCAGCACCGGCAGGCTGCGGGCGGTGTGAAAGAGCGACTCGGCCGTGATCTCGACGGCGCCCCCTCCGTCGGTGGTCTCGACGTGGTCGATCTGGTCCACGCCCAAGGCGAGGACCTGCGGCCCCACGTCGAGCCAGACGGTCCGGTCATTGCGCTTGAGGACCGTACCCTCGAGCCTGGCGCCGCTCTTGAGCGTGACGACGTCCGCCCCCGCCGCCCCGACGAGCAGGGCGGCGATCCACGCCGCGAGCGGGGTCGCCATCTTGGTTGACCTGAAGCCCCTTTGAGCCATGCTTGCCCGGTCTCCGTTGATCGTGACAGTTTCAGCGAGTATACGATTGAAGCCGATAAGCGCAGCTGTTGAATCGGCCGATTCGATGGACATCTTGCGTGTTCTCGAAGGAGGAACCGGCTATGCCGCGCCCCGTATTCCGCTGCTTCTGCCTCTGCCTCGGCCCGCTCTGGGCCGCAGCCGCCCCGGCGGCGGGTCCGGTCCAGGAAGGGTCGCTGGCCGATTTCTTTGGCTTTGACGGCCTCGAAGTGGTGAGGATCGGCCCCAACGCCGGGCCGCTCACCCTCGCCGACCTCAACGGCGACGACGCCATCGACCTTATCGTCGTCAACAATCACGCCAGCCGGATCGAGCTGCTCTACCAGAAGCCGGACGCCAGGCCCGATGATCCTGCGCCCCCGCCCACCCGAGTCAACAAGCTGCCCGAGCACTGGCGGTTCGAGCGCCAGCTTCTCTCCGTCGCCCACCGGGTCGCGGCCGTGCTTGTCAACGACTTCGACGACGACGGCCTGATGGACCTGATCTACGCGGGGCTCCCCGGCGAGCTGGTCTTCGTCCGCCAGACGTCGCCGCGCGTCTTCGAGGTCGTCCGGCGGCACCGCGTCAAGGGCCTCGCCGCCAATCGCAACGCGTTCGCCATCGCCGACCTGATCGGCGACCACCGGCCGGAGCTCGCGAGCCTCGTCGACGGGGAGATCCACATCTGGCCGCTCGACGTCGACGACCTCGGCCAACCGGTGCGGCTCGCGGCGGGTCCGGACATGGTGGCCTTCGTGCTGGAGGACTACAACGGCGACGGCCGGCTCGACGTGGCCGGGATCATTCCCGAGGACCCGGCGCCGGTCCGCTTGTGGCTCGGCAGCGAAGAGGACGGCGTGGGCACCCTCGGTCCCCAGGTTCGCTTCGATCTGCCGCCGCTTCGCGAGTTCGAGGCCGTGCGCCTGCCGGGGGTGGACGCGGCGAGCATGGCCGTCATCGAGCGGGCTTCCAAGCGCATCGTCCTCTACGAGCTGGCCTCGCAAGAGATCGAGCCCGGCGGCCGCCGCGACGCGCCGATGCTGGTGCACAGCTTCACCGACGCCGGGAACCGCAAGCGCGACGTGGTAGTGGTGGACGTCAACGGCGACGGGCTCCTCGACCTCGTCGCCACCGACACCGAGGCCAACGCGGTGGTCGTCTACCGGCAGGTCGCCGGCAAGGGGCTGCAATCGGGGGTGCGCTACCCCAGCCTCTCCGACCTCAAGTACATCTCCGGGGCCAACGTCGACGACGATCCCTTCGCGGAGCTCTTCGTGCTCTCGGAGAAGGAGAGCGTCGTCGGCCGGTGTGACGCCGGTCCCGAGGGGATCCCCTTTCCGAAGCCGCTGGGCGGGTCGGAGGGATACACACCGGTGGCGATGAACCTCGTCGAGCTGGAGCAGGGCCCCCACATCGCGGTCGTCGCCAAGTCGGGCCGCAAGTACGTCCTCGACCTGATCGACATGGCCGGCGAGCGGAAGACGATCGAACTGGGCACCCAGAGCCGGTCCCCGGAGACGATCGTGGCCCTCGACGCCGACCAGAACGGTCGCACCGACCTCCTGCTCTTCCCGCGGGACAAGCCGATGATCATGCTCTACGCCACCGACGAGGGTTTCGAGCTCATCGAGTCGAAGGACATGGGCCAGTTCGGTCTGATCAAGGCCGCCACCCCCGACAACACGGCGGTCTTTGACCTCGACGGCAACGGTCACGAGGAGCTGCTGCTGGCCAACCGCAACTTCGTGCGCGCCCTCCGGTACGTGCCCGATCCGCCCGCGGGCATCAGCCCCGGCTGGCAGGTCATCGAGCAGATCAACGTGAACGACAGCGCTTCGGAGCTCGTCTCTCTGGCCGTGCTCGGGCGCCGTCTCGTGGTCGCCGACAAGGAGAACGAACGGCTCGTCATCCTCGCGGCGGGCGGAGCGTCCCGACGGCCCGGCGAAGGTCAAGCCTGGCGGGAGGCAGAGTCGATCAACGTCCGCGGCTTTGCGTTTAAGTCGATTCACGCCGGCTCGTTCTCCGGCGACGGGCAGGACAACATCCTCGCGATCGGCGACGACGGGTTCGCGGTGATCCGGTTCGTCGGCGAGCGCCTCACCCTCCGGGAGTTCGCGGCCTGGCGCACGGACGAGGAGGACCGCCTCCAGCACGAGCTCGCCGTCGGCGACGTCAACGGCGACGGGTTCGCCGACCTGATCTCGCTCGACGCGGGCGAGCAGATGTGCGAGATCTTCACCTTCAGCGAATCCCGCCGCCTCATGTACGCGGTCGGATTCCAGGTCTTCGAGTCGAAGATCTTCTCCGGCGGCCCCACCCGCGAGTACGAGCCGAGCGAGGTGTATGTGGCCGACGTGACCGGCGACGGCGCCGACGACCTGATCCTCCTGGCCCACGACCGGGTGCTGATCTATCCCCAGACGAGGCCGTGAAGATCGAAGCCGGTAACCGCGGCGGGCGACGGCTCAGCGTTGCTCGATGGAGACGTAGGGCTGCTTGCGCGGACCGGTGTACTCACACCGGGGGCGGATGAGCTTGTTGTCCGAAAGCTGCTCGATGCAGTGGCCGACCCATCCCGCGATGCGGCTCATCACGAACATGGGCGTGAAGAGGTCGATGTCCAGCCCGATCGAGTAGTAGGTCGTGGCGGAGTAGAAATCGACGTTCGGGTAGATGCCCTTCGAGCCGACGGCCTCGTGCATGATCTGCTCGATGCGCCGGCTCATCTCGTAGAGCCGCTCGTTGCCCGTGTCGTCGGCGAGCTGCTTGGCGAAGGTCTTGAGGTAGGTGGCGCGGGGGTCGTAGGCCTTGTAGACCCGATGGCCGAACCCCATGATCCGCTCCTTGCGCTGGAGCTTGCCGCGGACGTACGGCTCGACGTTGTCCATCTCGCCGATCTCCCTGAGCATGTGCATCACCGCCTCGTTGGCGCCGCCGTGCAGCGGGCCCTTGAGGGTACCGATGGCGGTGGTGATCGCCGAGTACATGTCGCTCAGCGTGGAGATGGTGACCAAGGCGGCGAAGGTCGAGGCGTTGAAGCCGTGATCGGCGTGGAGAATCAGGCAGACGTCCAGCGCTTGGCGCATCGTCTCGGTGGGCTTGGACCCGGTGAGCATGGTGATGAAGCTGCCGGCGATGTCCAACGAGGCGTCGGGCCTGATGATCTCCTTGCCCTTGCGATGCCGGTCGAAGGCGGCGATGAGCGCCGGCGCCCGGGCGAGCAGGCGGACGGCCTTGCGCTCGTTGGCCTCGGGGGACTGATCGTCCGCCTCGTCGTCGAAGAGCGCCAGCGTCGAAACCAGGGTGCGCAGGGCGTGCATGGGCCCCGCGGTGGCGGGCAGCCGCGTGATGAACTCCCACATCGGTTCGGGCAGGGGGTACTCGGACCGGATCTTCGCCGTGAAGCCATCCAGCTCGCCGCGAGTGGGCAGCTTGCGGTTCCACAGGAGGTAGACGACCTCCTCGAAGGTGGAGTGGCGGGCGAGGGCGTCGATGTCGATGCCCACGTACTCCAGGATGCCGCTCTCTCCGTCGATGAACGACATCTCGGATTCGGCGGCGATTGTGTTGGCAAGACCCCGGTCGATCATGGGAGCCGATTGGGAGGTGGTCATCGGTGGATCTCGGTGCTCCTATTGGAGGCAAACGGAGGCGACTGGAGGCCAACCCCGGGCTCGTTGGATGGGGCGAGCGCCACGCTGCCGGTGGCATCTGCCCTCGGCTCGCCCGGCCGACCCGCCGGGGTTCCGAATTCCGGCAACACTGGCTGGACCTGTGATCCTGATGGTACCGGCGGTTACTCTATCGAGCAATACGGCGCGGCGGCCGCTCATCGCCGCGCCGGCCCCCCGGATCCGGCATGATTCTCCACGGCAAATTGATTCTCGATCCGCGCGAGGCGCCGCGCCCCGGGTGGGTCCGCATCGAGGGCGAGCGCATCGCCGAGATCGGCGAGGGCAAGCCGGCCGAGCGGCCCGACGCCGGCGACGGAGGCGGCTACATCTGCCCCGGGTTCATCGACGCGCACCTGCATCTTCCCCAGATCGGCGCGATCGGCCGCGACGGCCTCGATCTCCTGCAATGGCTCGAGCGGGTGATCTACCCGGCCGAGCAGGGCTGGGCCGATCCGCAGCGGGCGCGCGAGCAAATCGACCGCATCTACAACCGGATGCTGCGAACCGGCACGCTCGGGTACGCGGGCTACCTGACGAGCCACCGGCACGGCTTGGTCGAGGTGATCCGGGCCGGCCACCGCCGGCCGCTGCGAGCGGTGGTCGGGCAGGTTCTCATGGATCGCAACGCCCCCGACGACCTGCTCGGGCACCCCCTGGCGCGGCTGGCGCGGTCGAGCCGCGGTCGAGTCACCACCAGCGTCAACCCGCGGTTCGCCGTGAGCTGCACCGACCGGCTGCTCGATCGGGCCGGCACGAGGTCGTCGGAGGGCAAGATCATCCAGACCCACCTCGCCGAATCGATCCCCGAGTGCGCGCGGGTCGCCGAGCTCTTCCCCGACGATCCCCACTACACGGGCGTGTACGATCGGCACGGTCTGCTCACCGAGCGGACCCTGCTGGCCCACGCCGTTCACCTGAGCGAGGACGAATGGCGGCTGATCACCGAGCGCGACTCGGTCGTGGTGCACTGCCCCACCGCCAACACGTTCCTGCAGTCCGGCCTCTTCGACCTCGACGCCGCCCTCGCGCACGGCGTGCGGCTCGCCCTCGGCTCGGACATCGCGGCGGGGCCCGACCTCGCCATGCCCCGCGTGGGCCGGGCGATGATCGAGGTCGCCAAGATGAGAGCCATGACCGTCGCGCCGAGCGCCTCGATTCCCACGCCGGCGGACGTCTGGCAGCTCATCACGCGGGGCAACGCCGACGCGCTGGGCTTCACCGACGCGGGACGCCTCGAGGCCGGTGCCGCCGCCGACCTGCTCATGCTCGCCCCCGTCACCGACGACGACGAGCATCTCATCGAGCACCTGATCTACACGTGGAGTGACGAGTACGTCGAGGGATGCGTATTGAATGGGACAATGATTGACCTCAAGAAAGGGACTGAGGGACTGAGGGACTGAGGGCTCCGTCGCTACACTTCCCCCATGTTTATCCCCCTTCGGACAGACCGACCGCCGCGGCGCCGGCCGATCGTCACCGAGGCGCTGATCGTGCTGAACCTGCTGGTGTATCTCATCGGCGCCGCGGGGGCCTTCCTCGGTTCTTTCGAGAACCCGGAGGCGTGGAGCGACCTTGGGCACTTCGACCCGCAGGACTTCAAGGCCTGGCAGCTCGTGACCTACCAGTTTCTGCATGACCCGCGCGACATCTGGCACGTCGCCTTCAACATGCTGTTTCTATGGGTCTTCGGCTGCGCGGTCGAGGATCGCCTGGGCCGGCTCGGGTTTCTCGGCTTCTACCTGATCGGCGGGGCGATGGCCGCTCTCGCCCACGGCCAAGTCGAGGATGCTCCGGTGATCGGGGCCAGCGGCTCCGTCGCCGCCGTGAGTGGAGCGTTCCTGGCACTCTTCCCTCGCAGTCGAATCAAGATCCTGGTGATCTTCTTCATCATCGGGGTCTACAACATACCCAGCCTGTGGTTCATCGGGTTCTACTTCGTCGTCGACCTACTCAAGCAGACCGGCGAATGGTTGGGGGCCGGCGAAGGCCACGTGGCCTATGCCGCCCACCTGGCCGGCTACGTCTACGGCTTCGCCCTGGCCTTCGTGCTGCTCGCCACGAAGACGCTGAAGCGCGAGGAGTTCGACATCTTCTTTCTCTTCACCCAATCCCGCCGGCGCGCGACGTTCCGAGCCGCCAGCCGCCACGGGCCCGCGGGGATGTGGAGCTCCGCTCAAGCCGACACCGGGCAGCGCCTCCGCAGCCAGACCGAGTCTGCTGGGCCGCTGACCGAGGCCCAGGAGCGCCAGAGCCGCCTCCGCACCGAGATCAGCCGGCTGGCCGCGGCCCACGATCTGCCCGCCGCCGCCCGCCTCTACCGCCAGCTGCTCGCCGAGGCGCCGGACGCCGTCCTCGCCGAGGACCGGCAGCTCGATCTGGCCAGCCAGCTCTACGCCGAGCAGGATCACGCCACTGCCGCGGCCGCCTACGAGCTGCTGCTGACCCACTATCCCTCCGCGAGCGGCACCGGCGAGGTGCGACTCATCCTCGGCCTGATCTACGCGCGTCAGCTGGGCCGGCCCGATCGGGCCCGCGAGCTCATCGAGCTGGCCAAGCCGAAGCTGCGGGACCAGGCCCAAGCCGCCCTGGCCGACGAGCTGCTGGGAGAGTTGAGCCGATGACCCGCGCCGCGCTGGTCAACAAGACCCGTATCAAGATCTGCGGCATCACCTCGATGGCGATGGCCGAGGTCGCGGTCGAGGCCGGCGCCGATGCCATCGGGCTCGTCTTCATCGACGACTCCCCCCGCGCCGTCCTGCCGGGAGCGGCGTACCGGATCGCCGCCTCCCTGCCGCCTTTCGTCAGCGCCGTGGGCGTCTTCTGCGACCCTCCCGACCCCGAGCTCAAGGCGTGGCCCGGGCGGTGGGTCCAGCTGCACGGCAACGAGACCGAGCACCAGCTGCGCCGCGTGGCCCAGACCAAGCGGACCGTCAAGGGCTTCCGCTTCGATCCCGACCAGGTCTGGCGGTGGGACCGATGCGACCATGCGGACGCGCTGCTCATCGACGGCTCCGCCGGCGGGCGCGGCAGCGCGTTTCACCACTCCGATCTCGCCGAGCTCATGCCGCGCACCCACAAGCCGGTCATCCTCGCTGGAGGCCTCACGCCCCAGAACGTCGGCGAGGCGATCCGGATCGTCCGCCCCTTCGGCGTCGACGTGAGCAGCGGCGTGGAGAAGTCGCGCGGCGTCAAGGACCCCAAACTCATCCGCCGCTTCTGCGAGGCGGTCCGCAAGACGGATGCGGAGCTGATCACTGATCGCTGATCGCTTCTTTCTTCTTGCTCACCAACCGGATGCCTTCGATCCGCAGGTTCTTGTCGACGGCCTTGGCCATGTCGTAGAGGGCCAGGGCCGCGACGCTGACGGCGGTGAGCGCTTCCATCTCCACCCCGGTGCGGGCGGTGGTGGCAACGGTCGCCACGACGCGGAAACGCGTCGGCTCGCTGCGCTCGAAGTCGACCGCGACCATGTCCAGCGGCAGCGGGTGAGCGAGCGGAATCAGCTCGTCGCACCGCTTGGCGGCCTGAATGCCGGCGATCCGGGCCGTGGCCAGCGCTTCGCCCTTGGGAAGCTCGCCCGTCTCGAGCCGGTCGAGGGTCTGGGCCGAGCCGCAGAAGAACCCCTCCGCACACGCTTGCCGGCGAAGAGGCGGCTTGCCCCCCACGTCGACCATGCGAACCCGGCCCTGCTCATCGAGATGCGTGAGCTTGGCGTCGCGCGTCGTGGGTCTTGAGTCTCGAGTCATGGGAGTCTTGAGCCGTGGCTCATGGCTACTCAATCGTAGACCACAGCCCCGCCGACGATCGTAGCGCCTCCGGCCGAACCCTCGCTCTGGTCCGCAAGGTCGGCGGGCCTTGGCGGGCGCAAATCGCTACGCCTTGGATGAACCTGGGCTATCCTGACGGGACCTTGACCAAGCGATGCGGACAACCCGGCCGGGCCGCGGCCTCCTCGGTCGCCATGGGGCTGGTCATCGTGCTGGGCTGCCAACGAGACACCCCGACCGCCGCCCCCCCACCCTCGCCCGCAACGGCGGCGGCGACCGTCGAGGCGGCGGCCGCGACCCGGCCGGACGCCCCCGCCGGCGAGCCCCCGATTGTGGCCCCGTCGGTTGCGGCCCCGTCTGCTACGGCCCCCCCGGACCCGCCGTCCCGCGATCTCAAGACGGCGTACTTTCTTGGGCTGACCGCGCCCAAGCCCGCCACCTGGATCGAGCATCCGGCCCGCGGGATGGGCCGCGTAGTCAACTACACCGTCCCCGGCCGCGACGGGAGCAACGCCGCCCACGTCGTCGTCTCGTTCTTCGGCCCCGAGGGCGCCGGACCGCAGGCGGCCAACATCGATCGATGGACCCAACAGTTCCGCACCAGCGACGGCGACCCCGTCGAGCCGATCGTCGAGGCGTTCGAGGTGGCGAGCATGCCGGTGACGCTCGTAGAGCTGGCCGGTGAGTACCGCCGGACAGGCGCCGCGTGGTATACCGCCGATCAGCTCCTCTTCGGCGTCATCATCGAGGCACCGGTCGGGCCGATTTACATTCGGTTCTTCGGCGAGACGGCCACCGTCGAGCGAAACCGCGAGGCCTTCCTGGCGATGATCCGCGGGCTGCGCGCGGAATGAAGAAGGCATGGCCGCCCCTCCGGTCCGACCGCCCGGCAACCCGGGATCGCTTCGATCTGCAGAGGCTCGGTGGCCATGAGGCGGTGGAGGCAATCATGCAGCGCGTGGCGGCGAGGTTTGCCCACGACAACCTCAACATGGCGGACGGTATCCGGGTGGATTATCAAGACGGCTGGTTTCACGTGCGCCCGAGCAACACCGAGCCGATCGGCCGCCTGATCGCCGAGGCCGGAACCGACGAAGGCGCCCGGCAACTGCGAGACGATCGCCAGCGCCACGCGGTTGCGGCAGGCCACCCCTACCACGACGCGCTTGGCTCGAGGCTCGGATCCGGAAGTGGCAGTAGATCGAATAGGCCGTTGCAGTCGCAACCGTTGATGTTCAGGTAACGGCTGAGGAAGGCATGGCGGTCGGTGCGATCGATCACGCTGTTGCCGTCGAAATCCATCATCTCGCAACCCGGTTGGAATCCCCCCGCAAGGCACCCTGCAAACGCCAGGCAGTCATCACAGTCCAGGATCCCGTTGCCGTCGGCGTCGCCAAGCCGCTCGGGCGGGTAGATCGTCCAGGTTTCGTTGGAGGGCAGATCCGTCAAGGTGCGGATGGTCTGGCCGCCCGGCCAGGCCACGACGACTTCATCGGCGACGATCGCATCGTCTAGGCCGACATGGACGGTGAGTTCGTTTTGCCCCAGATAGCCGTTGCCGCCGGCGAGGATCTCGCGCAATTGCCAGCGAGCCCCGGTGCGGGTATCGATGTTCCCGCCGACCGCGAAGAGATTGGCCCCCTGGCCGACCATGTGGTATTTGATCCAGCGACGCCGGTGGCCTTCCTGGTTGATAAAGAGCTCGACATTGGCCCCGAGGTTGTTGACCAGGAGGTCGAGATCGCCGTCATTGTCCACGTCAGCCACGGCGGAGCTGAACGACACGCCGGCATTGGCAATGGCATTGGCCGCGCCGGCGACTTCGACGCACGGAAAGGCCCCGTTGTTGGTATAGAGCGAGTTGGGCAGGAACATGTTGTTGACGTAGA
>SMVA01319731.1_pt1 | contig 14827 bp, 11 predicted proteins | sample 2456451 | NCBI WGS metagenome assembly SMVA01 (sample SAMN11095933, study PRJNA526329) | marine sediment metagenome | biome: Marine sediment; feature: Surficial sediment; material: Deep marine sediment; isolation source: Hadal surficial sediment | place: Pacific Ocean | collected 2014-05 | depth...
ACTTTCGAGAAGATGTCGGGGCCGCTGGAGGGATCGACGATCGGGTCTTTCGAGCCCTGCACGATGAGTGTCGGGACGGCGATGTCCCCGAGCACGTCCTCCATCCCCTCCATGGCGCGGTTGAGTTCGCGCACACCCGTGAGCGGGTTGCGCCTGTAGTTGATGTGCTCGTTCTCCGGTGTGTTCTCGATGTATTCCCAGCCCGTTTCTCCGCCGCGGATCCTCCGCACGAGGCTATTGAAGCTGACGACGGAGGGCACGAGGCGGGCAGCGAACTGGCGCAGTTTAAGCGGCGCGTTGATGGAGAAGACGGACTGGATTTTCTCGCCCTTGAGGCCGGCGCCCATGAGCGCGAGGCAGCCTCCGGTGGAGAATCCTCCGAGGATGATGTTGTCGGTGAAACTCTTGATGACGACGTAGCCGCGGTTTAGGGATTCGTACCACTCTTCCCAATTCGTTTGCGCGAGGTCTTCGGGCGCGGTGCCGTGGCCTTTGAGGCGAACGCCGTAGACCACGTACCCGCGGTCGTAGAGGAACTCCCCGAGTGCGCGGACTTCTTTGGGGGCGGCGAGGTAGCCGTGGACCAGTACGACTCCGGCCTTGTAGCGTTCGGGCACAAGCAAGAAGGGCCTGCCAACGTCTTTAGGATGGCTCTCGGACATCCGGTATTCTTCGTAGTCGGCCTCGAAGGTGTCGTCGTCCTCCTGCAAAAAGATATCGCGCACGCGCTTCGACAGTTCCTGGCGAGGCATCACCGCCACGCGTTTCACGAGGTCGGCGAAACCTTCGAGCGGCTCGACTTCGTTTGCGATGACGTAGGTCGTTTCCATCGCGCGGACGTTGTGAAAGTCCTCATGCCCTTGCTTCACGCCGGGCACGCGCCGGTAGAGGGTCCCGTCCCTGCGAATGACTTTCTCGTCGAGGCATAATTCCATGAAGTCGTGAAATTTCGGGCTGGGATCTTCGAAAATGATGTCGCGATAGGTCCTGCGGAGAAGTTCATGCAGGCTGTGCTTTTCCTCGTGGATGAGTTCGTGCACGCAGAGGAAGATACGGTTGCGGTAGCGGCGTTCCGTGAATGGCCGGGTGCCCTGGTAGCGGACGATGGTGGCGAAGATGTGGTCGTAATTCACGCGTGTGTGGCCGTAGATACTCTCCATGTACCGCTTCATCAGCTGGCCGCTCGCTTCGTTGAACAGCGATTTCGGATCGCCCTCGAGCTTTTGGAGGTCGTCGCCGCAGGCCATAAGCTCGGCATGCACCGGGCGGTAGAGATAGGGCCGGATGTCGATGGCTTCGCCGAGCGTAATGTCGATGTCCGTGTCCGAGGAGAGCAGCGTGCCCTCGACCGACAGTTCGTCGAGCGTGCGTTCGCTCAAGTCCTTCGCCAGGGCGGACGCCATCCGCAGGATGATGTTGTCGCGCGCGCGGATGGGAAAGTACGTGATGTTAATGGGGACGATCACGGTACGCTTGCCGACGACGGCGTCGAGCGCATCGAGGTCGAACATGGCCATCGCCTCTTCCATACCCTCCTGGTTCGGGCTGTTGTAGATGCATTCGAGCTTGTGCCGGTAGAACTCTGCGCGTAGCGCGAGGTAGGCGGCGCCCTGATGCGGCGGCCGGCGTCCCCCGCGGTTGAACACGCTGAATACTCCCGCCGGGTCCACGACTTTTTTGTCTTTGATCATCCGCCCCTCGGGGAAAATGATCCAGGGATGGTCTCCTTTGAGTAAGGAACTCACGATCACTCGATCGCGGTCCGGGTCTTCGGTGGAGATGGTCCCCACCTGCCGCAGGTAGGAACCGATGCGCCCTATGAACAGCTCGCTCGCCCCAAGAGACCAGACCTCGAGGCCGGTATGCTTGTTCAGCTCGAAGGGCAGGAGCATCGTCTCGAGGCGGGTGAAGTGATTGACCGTGAAGATGATCGACATGTCGTCTTCGAGCACGTCCAGATTGTGGACGCGCACGTCCGCCTTGGTGAGAATGGAGACGAGGCGAAGGGCCATTTTCGTGGATGTAAATGCGAAGGAGGACATACCCGTTCCTTCATGCTGCCAATTTTCTTCGACGCGGGAGGAGACAGGAGTATCGGCCTGCGACCCCCGTGCGACGGTAGTATTCTACCGATTATAGTCAGTAATTGACAGCACGCTGATAATTCGAGAAAGCTGCTAAAATTGACGGAGGACCTGTCGCATCATCCGGAGGTAAGTCCCTGTAAATAACGCATCAGGCCATTTCATGGTTGAGCCGATACACAAAGGCCAAGACCTCGGCGACGGCCCGGTAGAGCGACTCTGGAATCTCGTGGTTGAGGTCGAGCTTGGACAAGACCTCGACGAGATCGGGGTCTTCGTATATCCCGACGCCGTGCTCCTTCGCGATTTCGATGATGCGCTCCGCGAGGTAGCCCGCGCCTTTTGCGGAGATGCGCGGCGCGCGCGCGGAGTCCTGATCGTAACTGAGTGCGACGGCCTTGGGGCGCGGAGTTTTGTCTTTTTTCATCGAGTGCGGACTCTTTTCTACCATTAGGCTGAGAGGTCCAAGCCGGACGCGTTGCGGAACAAGTCGGCCACGGCGTCGAATCGGTCGCCTTCCCAAGCGGCCGCCTCGACGACGGTCCCGGGATAGCCCGCATCGGTGAGGGCTCTGGAAAGTTCGTGTGCGTGCTCGTCGATGGTCGCGGCCGCGTTCGGGTCGCACGTTTGAATGCGGCACGAGCAGGCATTGGGCGTGGTACGCAGGGTGATCCACATGTCCCCGAGACGCGACAGGCTGAGGTCGAACACCAGAAGAGACGTTGACGGCGCTGCATCGTCGTCTTCGGCACCTCCGTCGCCGAAAAAGTGCAGGTGTACGCGGTCGAAGCCGCTCTGCGGATTCAGCGGCAGGTCGATGAATTGGTAGGGTATTTCGGCGGCGCGCGCACGGTGCACTTCTCCGCCCCGCAATTGTTCCAACAGACCTTCCATCGCGGATTCGAAGGCGGCGAGCTGTCCGTTGCTCTTGAGGAAAGCGGCAAGTTTTCGATCGTTGCTTAAGCGGGAAAGTTCTGCGTAGAGGCTTCCCCGAAGAACGGTTTCGATATCGGAGGAGGCGCCCGAGAGGACGAGTTGCGCCAAGCGTGCCTCGGCGGGTTTTCCCGCCGCCTCCCGCACGGTCGCGATCGCCTCGCGGAACGCTCCGGCGTCGGTCGCCTTCATCCGGGCTGCAAGCTTTTCGACGATTTGGACCGCCTCGGACGACACGGCCCCGGCGGCCAACGCGGTTTGGAGGAGCGTGGAAATGGTCGCGAGCGCGCGGCCCGCGTTTTGGCGTGCGGCGAAGAGGGCCATGAGGGCGCGCAGGGCCTGCTCGGGCAGCGCGACATTCGTGGGCACGATGGCCGATGCGGCGCTCAGATTCTGTTGGGAGAGGACGCCGAGGGATTCGAGAAGCTTGGAGAGGAGGGCCGTCGGGGCTTGAGGCGGCGGAGATGCCGGAGGCTGGGCGGGGGGCTGTGGGGCGACGCGCAAGGTCGGGGTCTGCCCGGAGTTTAGGAGCGTCACGAGGACGCGCTGGCCGGCCTCGAAGGCGCCTGCGCTCTTGGGAATGGGGATGCGAAGGCCCGCCACGTGAAGGACCGGACCGTCGCTGCCGGCGACCACAAGCCCTGGGCGGGATTGGCCCCCGCGGAAAAGCTGGGTGATGGAATTGAGGGTTTCAGGGGGCGACAGGGGTAGAAACTGGATGGCGCCGGAGCCTACCACACTCAGAGGTCCCCCATCTGCCGCGACTCGAGCCGGGCTAGCGGCTGCGATCGCGGCGCAGACTTAGGATAAGGCGAATCTCGCCCTTGCCGACCCCGAGCTCGCGCGCGATCTCGGGTACTCGCATTCCTGCGTCGCTGTATTCGTAAACGCGTTTCTGAATCGGCGTCAGATAATTCCCGCCGTTGCCTCCCGAATTGAGAACGTCGGTCGACGACGGCCCGCCTCCGTTGCTCCCCGATTCCGTATGCAAGTCAAGAAGATCGCGCATGGCGTTGCGCGTCTGAGCGGCGTCTTCGGCGGCCTCCATGGGATCCAGGTCGGGTTCTTCGTCGTCGAACTCTTCGTCTTCTTCGTCCGCATCGTCATCGACCCCGGCCCATTTGCTGAGGAACTCGTCCTCGGCGGCTCCGACTTCTCGGGGCAGCACGTCCAAGGGCGGCGTTTCTTCCTGCGTCGCGAACAACGCCTCGGACGCTTCCTCGACCTCGGGCGACGGGGCCTCCTCGTCGAATGCGGCGTCCACGGATTCCGCATCGAGATCCTCGTCCTCTACGAGTACCGGGTCGGCGCCGGTGGCGACCCTTCCATCGATTTGCGTTAAGCGCCGTTCGAGCGAAGCGAGCTCGTTGCGCGTCTGGGTCGAGAGTGCAGAGATTTCGCGTTTCGCCCTTTCGAGATCCGCGCGGACGTTGCCGGAGGCCTCGATGAGCTTGCGGACTTCGCCGACTTTTCTGTCGATGCTGATGTTGAACTCGCGGGCGAGGTCTTTTTGTTGAGAAAGGATGTCCCGCATGGTCTGAAACAGGATCATCATGTTGGTCAAGTCGGTCTGCGTGTGGGCGGGCGACATGGAACGCACGCGCAACTCCCGCATGAAGAAGAACGCGGCGGCGAATGCGGCGAGGATGACGATTAATAGTCCGATAACGACGATTTCGTATGGAAACGGCAGCATTTCTTTTTTCCTTAGCCCTGCTTAGGCACCTTGCCCTTTAGTCAAATCGTTACATCCAGTTGGTGATCGTCGGCGTCGGCGGCATGTGGGTTGGGCGCGCTTTTCCCCGACTGCCCGGATGAGCCCTTCCGGTCTTTTCGCCGGGACCGGCGTTTAACGAAGGGATTTTTTCTGCGGCCGTCCTGGTCCACGTGCTCGCTCTGTGTTTCGGGCGTTTCGCTTACCTGGGTCTCGCGAAGGGCTTGGTCCTGCTTTTCCTTGAGCTGGTCCCGTTGGTGTGCAGCCAAGGCGCCACGCGTCGCGGCGTCTTGAATGCGCTCGGCCATCATCGAGCGCCCTAATTCGGTTTGCATGTCGATTGGCTGTGGCATCGTAACAGCTCTTTGCAGCGGGGTCAGTCGGTGGTCAGAACCACCTTGCGGAGTTCCTTGAGCGCGGCGCCGTGCACCTGGCACACGCGCGACTCGGAGACCTCCAGCACGGCCCCGATTTCCTTCAGCGTCAATTCTTCGTAATAGTATAAGTTTAGCACTTTTTGCTGTTGTTCCGCTAGCCCTAATATCGCCTCGACAAGCCGTTCCTGGCGCTCTTGGAGCTCGGCTTCGGACTCGGGCGTTAGGGTCCTGGAGTCGGCGATGGTGTCTAGCTTTCGCACCTCTTGACGCTCGCTGGAGGGGACGTAATCGTCTAAGGACAGGATCTGGGCGGTCTGAATCTGGGATATACAGGCCTCGACCTGCTCCTCGGTCGTGTCAAGGGCTTCGGCGATATGCTCGGTGGACGGTTCCTGGCCCAGTTCGTGTCGGAGTTTTTCACGGGCACTGCCGACTTTTCGGGCCATGGTCCGCAGGGAGCGCGGGGCCCAATCGAGCGATCGGATTTCGTCGATGATGGCCCCTCGGATGCGAAAGGTGGCGTAGGTGGAGAATTTAATGTTTTGCGAGGGGTCGAACTTTTCGACGGCGTCGAGGAGGCCTAGGACGCCCCATCCGACGAGATCGTCCATCTCGACGTTGTTCGGCACGTGGATCGCCATGCGTCCGGCGACATAGCGCACGACGCGCATGTACATGATGATAAGCTCTTCACGAGCGTTATCGTCCCTCTGTTCCTTGAAGCGGAGCCAGAGATCTTTTTCGTCTGTGACCGTGGTCAACGCAGACTCTCAATTCGCTCCTTCGGGCTGACGATCTCGGTGATCCTCAATCCGAATTTTTCATCCACCACCACTACATCGCCCCGGGCGATTAATTTGTCGTTCACGAGCAACTCGACCGGCTCGTCGATAAGGTGGCCCACTTCGATAATCGATCCGGGGCCAAAGCTCAGGATTTCGGAAAGTGGAATATCGACCTTGCCGAGCCGCGCGGTCGCGATGAGCTCGATGTCCATGATGACGTCCAGGTTTTCGGGGAGGGTCCCTGCGGAATCCGCGGCATGGTCGGTCTCGTCGTCGGGTGTGAAGCCTTCGAGGATGTCCTTCATCTCGGCGTCGCTGACGAGGGGCTCTTCCACCGCGTCTTCCCCGGCGCCGCCGGGCATACGTTCTTCGAAGGCCTGCGTGTAGACGAGTGCGGCGGTAGCGTCGAAATGCGGTTCGGCAGAAAAGGAAATCCGCGATCCGGTGGCCGGCGCGCCGATGTAGTCGGCGAGGGCTGCCGCCTCCTGTCCCCAGACGGTTTCGACGCTCTCCAGCTCGATGTCCTGGTCGTCGAAGAGATCGGAGATCGAGGCGATGCCCGCCCCGAGTACTGCGTCCGCAATCTCTTGCATCATGCCGGCATCGGCTTCTTCGAGTTCCGTTTTGTCCTCGACGCCGGCTACCAAGCCGACCAGCGTTGCCGCGTCCGAAAGCTTAAAGGTAAGTGCGACGGATCCGCCGCCGACGATTTTGGCGCGCATCCAGACGGGGTGCTCTTCAGCGATGCTGCCGATTTCTTCGGCTGCGATATCGCTGGGTTCGGCGGCTTGGCAAGAAAACGATAGGCTGAGCAGGGTATCGAGGGCCTCGAAACCGTTTTGTACGAAGTGATCGACGACGATCTTTGCTGCGCCTGCATTCATTAGATGTGTCCCCTAATCGCGAACGAGCGACACGACTTGAACCGAGCTTTGCTCGCCACGCCGGCCGGGTTTCGCCAAGAATCGCGTAATGCCCCCGACGCGCACGCGCACGGGCTCCTTGGCGTTGGTGTCCAACGGCACCACGTCGCCGACGCGCAAGCGTGCCACGTCGCTCAACTGCAGCCGCGCCTTCCCGAGAATGGGTTCTACGGGCACGCGGACCCGATTCACGGTCTTCGCGATCGCCATGCGCGTGTTGCGCATGGCCTCATCGGTCACGTGACGCTGGAAGTGCACTTGTGACGAAATCTGGTCGAGCACGGGGTTGAGGACCATGAGCGGTACGCACATGTTCATCGAGCCGACGGAATCGCCGATGTAGACTTCATAGCCCACGAGGATGACCATCTCGCTGCCCGCGACAATCTGCACGATCAGCGGGTCGCTTTCCTGGTTCACGACGGCCATCTGAAACTCGACGAGCTGCTCCCAGGCGCGTTTCCAACTGTCGAGGACCATCAGCACGATGCGGTACACGATTCGATCTTCGATTTCAGTGAGTTCGCGCGGGGTGGCGATGGCGGCGCCTTTCCCTCCGAGGACGCGGTCGACGATCGGAAATACCATGGCGGGGTTGAGCTCGAGAACGGCGCGCCCTTCGAGCGGCGACATATCGATAATCGACATGGCGGTCGGCCTGGCGACGGAGAGGATGAATTCGTCGTAGGTCAATTGGTCGATCGAGGTCAAGTCGACGCGCACGACCGTACGCAGGAAGGGGGGCAAGACGATGCCGAGTTCGCGTGCGAAGGCTTCGAAAAGGCTCTGGAGCCCCTTGAGTTGTTCTTTGGAAACGCGCTCGGGCCGGCGGAAGTCGTAGGTCGAAAGGAGCGGTTCGTCGGCAGCTGCCGCAGCCGAAGGGAGATCGGTGTCGACATCGCCATCCGACACGGCGGACAGGAGCATGTCGACTTCTTCTTGACTAAGAATATCCGCCATTGGACTGCCTTCCGGGTCCTTCGGTATTTCCTAAGTACGTTGGAGAATGGTCACTTAGACCCCCAGCTCGATAGCCCGGCGAGTATATCACACGCCCCGGAGGGCCGCAAAAACCCTCGGTTTCCCGGTCCCACGATTGCGCGTCGTTCACGGCGAAGTGTACCGGCCTCGACGCGCGGCCCGCCGCAGCGGCGTCAGCCCGTTCTTAGCAGGCCGTTGACGGCACGTCGCGCTCGGATAGCCGCGGGGGAATCGAACCAGGCCAGGGCGTCGAGCGCTCCGGAGACCTTTGCTTGGAAGGAGGCCTGCGTATCGGTGCGATCGATCCAAATCCTCCGAAGCGCCCAGCGATCGCAGTCCAGGACGTTCACACCGTAGCGGTTCGACAGAGCGAAGGAATAGCCGTGTTCGCGCACGAGGGCTTTGGTGCACCGATTAAAATCCAACTCCGACCCGTAGGGATATGCGAAGGCCTCGATTCCGTGTCCGAGGTTGTCTTCGAGGAGACGCGTACTTTCTCTAATCTCGGTCCGCTGTTGCGCGGGGGAGAGTTGCGCGAGACGCCGATGCGTCAGGGAATGGCCTCCGACGGCCCAGCCCATCGACTCGATCTCCAGGATTTCTTCCCAGGTCATCAGTGCGCCCGTTTCAAGATCGCGATCGTGGACGAGCCGCATGCCGACGCGACCGGCAACGATGAACACGGATGCGCTAAGTCCGACGTCGGCGAGGATGGGTGCGGCGATGGTCAGGTTGTCCCGGTAGCCGTCGTCGAAGGTGATCGCGACGCCCTGCGCGCCTTCGACGGCTTCCGCTAGGCTGTGGATCTCGGCGTGTTCGGCGAGCCATTCCATCTGGGCGCGGAACGCGTCCGGGGTGACGTTCATTTCGTGGTCGCGGTCGCCGACGCTGTGGTAGGTGAGGATTCTCGAGCAGGGCCCGGCGTGCCCCTGACGCTCCCCGGCGGCAGCGAGGCTGCGGGCGGCGATCTTGAGCCGTCGCTTAATGTGATGACCCAGCGCCATCAGGACGCCTCGGACTGTTGCGTTGAGACCCTGATTTCGCGGGCGGTGAACATGCCCCAGACGTAGCCGCAAGCGTAGGCGGCGTAGGCGGCGAAACGCTGCATGTGCCCTCTGGCCAGGGCGAGTGCGAGGCGAAGGGGAAAGCGCGCGAGGCGGTAGGGGAAGCTTCGTTGCGACTGGAACCCGTCCAGGCTCAGCGACTCGTGCGTTTCAAACACGCTCTCGGGTTGGAATTTTCGGGCATAGGCCGAGCCGAATCCGTTTCGGAAGAACATTCGCAGCAGGTTGTGCATGCTGCCGGGCAAGGGATGGTAAATGCGCGCATGCGGCGCCAGGACGACGCGATACCCCGCCGACCGGATTCGGACGCGCAGGTCGGGGTCGAGACCCCGAAGAATATCTTCGCGTTCTCCGCCCACCTCATCAAAGACGCGCCTGGGGATCGCGCAGCACCCGTGACACGCGAGGTCGCTGTCGGTCGTGCGATCGACGACGGGCGTATTGAAACGCGGGAACTGCTTTGCGGCCCGGCGCTGGAAGGCGGAGGCCCGATCGGGTAGGACGATGCTCGCGCCAGCCATTCCGATGGACGAATCGCTATCGAGACACGCGATCAATCGCTCAAGGACGTTGTCGTCAGCCAGCGTGCTGTCGTCGTCCAGAATGACGACGAACTCGCCTCTCGAGAGTTGTACGCCCTCGTTGATGGCCCGCCCCTGCGGAGATACGCCGCGCACAACGTGGACCGCATAATCCCTGAAGGTCTGCGCCGCTACGCTTTCGAGAAGTCTCGGCACGCAGCCGTCACGAAAACCGTCCAGCGAAGGGATAACGATAGAAACGCGCGGTTCCCCCATTTTGACCCCCTGGTCGTCCATCGGCTGGAGTATACGCTACGGGAGTGGGCGTTCACAGGTAGAAGCCGTTTTGGAGGGTAAATCCCCGGTTTATCCACAAAGATTTCCACATTGAGGCTTCGGCGCAGGTCGTTCGGGCAAGTCTAGGATAGCGGGCTTTAAGGAGAGGCGCGGGCTGGTCGGTTATCCACAATCGCTCCCCACTACCAAATATAGTGCATTTCCGATGATTCTTGCATATATATTGATTTCTTGATAGTATCAACCACGATATATAGTAGGTAGTCGTCTCTAGGGTCGGTATTTGGTAGTAAGCAATAGTTCACTTGAGGAAACGCTCGGGTGGCCTGCTCTAACCTGCGGAGGGAGAGTATGACGGCCAGTAGCCTCCTGGTACGGATTCCGGGAACGCCTTTTAGCATCAACGACTTGCGACCGGACACCCGCTTAGCCACGCTCGCAGCGTCCTTGATCGAGAGCGGTCATCGCGCGGTCATTCTCGATTTCGGTACGCTAGAAACGTTCGAGAGGCTCTATCCTTCGAGCCTGCGCGCGCAGGCGATTCATCACGTCGAGAGTCTTCGTAGCAAGCACCAAGACTACGGCTACGATGTTGAAACGGGCCCGGTGGGGAAATTCGCCCAAGCGAAACTGCTCGCGGAACGGCACGAAGGTGTGTGGGAGCACGTGGGCGAGAAGATCGCGGCACGTCGAGATTTTGATTTTGTCGTCGTTGCCGTGGCCCATCCCAAGGACCTGGTGGCGGCCCGAATCGCTGCAAGCCGCATTCGGGCGCTGGTGCCGCGCACGAAAGTGTTTGCGTGGGGTACGGCCTTCGTCGACAACCACGATCTGGTAGCGAAATCCGTGCGGTACTTCGACGCCGTTTATCTCGGCTCGCTGGGAGACGGTATCGCACAGTTGGCTGAGGTGCTGAATGAAACGAAGAAGTGGAAGAGGATTCCCGACCTGGCGTATGCGGACGGGGTGCGCTTTAACCTGACGGCACCGACCTCGGCGGCCTTTGGACCGGTGCCGAGCCCGGCCTTCGACGAGGCTGTGTACGCTTCGATCTCTGAGCAGACGAAGCTGAAGGTCTTCGATCTTGATAAAACGACGCTTAGCGGCAGCCCAGGTCTGAAAAAGGGTGAAAACACACGTACTCTGAAGCCTGTCGGGGCTCTCGTGGAGGAAATCCGCTCGCTCCATACGCTGTATAACGCCCATGCCTTTCACTTTTCGGGCTGCCGGCAGAAGTCGGACCATGCGATCGACCTTGCGCGCGAGATACTGAGCAAGAAACTTCGTATCTGTTACAGCCGCAACTCGGACATCAGTTCGACGCCTCCGCGTTCGATCGCGACGCTGAGCGCTTCGGGGTGCCGGGCGGTGGACTTCCGAATCGATAGCGGCAGCCAGCGCTTGCTGGACAGGTACTACGGGCATCCGTTTACGGTAACGGAGATCGAGCGCGTGTTGCGCCGTTGCAGTTTTTCAGACCTGTTTGCCGTCACGCGTTACACCTACCCGACGGCCGAGGACGATCGCCACACGCTCGCGGAAACGCTGCGCCTCATCGCGCGGACGAATCCGGATTCGGTGATCATCGAGCTGCCGCGCGCACGCGCTTCGGATGGGCGGCGCGGGCTTTTGTTTCAGGAGTTCCGTCCGTTTTCGAAGAGCGCGGGAAGGCGCGCCGCTGCCGAGCGTCAGACGGCAGCGGAGGCGGTGCAGGAGCTTGGTGTGGATCTGGGGATATCGGCGCGCTTCGCGCTCCTTGCGGAACTGGCCGGACATCAGGGACGCGAGGCGGAGTTTAAAGCGCAAATGACGTATCAGATGCTCACGGGCGACACCTTCGGGATCGCAAGTAGTGTGGAGCGGATCAACGATCGGGCGACCGCAGCTGTGGAGTCCGTCTTTTTCAAACCGTTTACGCCCGTGCACGATGCGATTGCGAATTAGATGAAGCCTCTCTGTCTCGAACCGGTCGTGATCACGGGTATCGGCATATTGGCGTGTAATGGTATTGGCCGGGAGGCCTTCTGGGAGGCGCTGAAAAACGGCGAGTCGGGTATCGGCTTCATCGACCGCTTCGATACCGAGAAGTTCCCGTGCAAGATTGGGGGCCAGCTCTGGGACTTCGACCCGCTTGATTTTGTCAACAAGGCGACGGTGAGGCGCTGGCACCGCGCGGTGCACCAGTCCGTGGCCGCGACGCGCCTTGCGATGGACGATTCGGATTTTGAAAAGGCGGGGTACGACCCGGAGCGCGTGGCCGTGGGCATCGGGACGAGTGTCGGAAGTCCTGACGAAACGTACGCGGGCTATCGCGAGGTCTACGAGACGCAAGGTTGGGAATACGTGGATAAGCTCGCGTCGACGGCCAACTCGGGCCACGCGTCCACTGCGAATGTCGCTTCGACTTTCGGCTTCCGCGGACCGGCCACCACGATCGCGAGCGGGTGCGCGACGGGACTTGACGTGCTGGCCTGGGGCAAGGAACAAATTCGCATCGGGAACGCGGACGCGGCCGTCGTGGGCGCAACGGAAACGCCGCTGACGGAGTGGGCCTTCGCGGGAACGTGCTCGCTCGGCATTTTGACGGAGCGTAATTCCCCGCCTGAAAAGGCGATGCGCCCTTTTGACCGGGACAGCGACGGCCTGGTGCTCAGTGAGGCGGCCGCGGTCCTTGTGCTTGAGCGCGCCGATCGCGCGAGAGCGCGGGGCGCGCACATCTTTGGCGAGATCGCGGGAACAGGGTCCGCCGCCGAAGGCCGCAATCCGCTTTTGCTGCAGCGCGACGGGAAGGCCGTCGCGCGCGCGATCGGGGCGAGCCTCGACGAAGCGGGGCTCGGACCGCGCGATGTGGATTGCGCGCATTGCCACGGGGTGGGCTTGGAAAATTACGATCTGTGCGAGGTGAACGGCTACAAGGCCGCACTCGACTCGCATGCCTATCGCATTCCGATTTCGGCGACCAAATCGATGATCGGTCAGGCGTATTCTGCGGGCGGGCTGCTAAGTGTCGCGGCGGCGTTGATGTCGCTCGAGACGGGCATCATGCCGCCCACGATCAATCTCGATCACCCGGCGGAGGATTGCGATCTGGATTTCGTCGCAAACACGGCGAGATGGAACGACCCCGAAACTGCGCTGGTGACGGCGCTCAGCTTTGGGGGCACGCATTCCGCGGTGATGTTGCGTAAATCGGTTGAGAATGGACACAACGGTAACGGAAACTAAGCCGACCGTGTTTTAGGGGACAGTAGCAGGCGTCGGTGATGACACCGGCGCGGGGATCGAAAGTTTTTTTCGGCAAGTTCGATTTCGGGGGCTAGGAAACGTTGGAACTCGTAATTCCGTCATCGCTTAATCTGCTGACGGCCTTCGTGTGTTTCTGCCTCGGGGCGATCGTGCTTGCGCGCAATCCGCGCAAGATCACGAACATGGCCTTCGCTTTTCTCGCGTCCATGCTGATGCTTTGGGCGGTGGGCGTGTACGTCGTCATCCAGAGTAAGACCCCCCAGGAGGCCCGGGCAGCCCTCCACCTTAGCGAATTCGTGGTGTGTCTCGCGCCGGCGGCCTTCTACCATTTCGTGGGCTACTTTCCGAAGGGGAAATTCGACGGCAGCCGTAACTACCTGATATTCCTTTACGTGATCGGCATGATTCTCGGGGCCGTGACGCTTCACCCCTCGTACATTCAGGACATCACGATATATCCCGACAGGCCGCCGCTCGTGGTCCACGGCCCGGCGCTGCTGGGACCTGTGATCAACATCATCATCGCGCTGATCGCCGTGCACACGAACCTGCGGCGCAAGCTCCACGAAACGCAGGGTTTCGGCCGGCGGCAAGCGCAGTTCGTGATGACCGGCATCTATACCGTCGCGGTGCTTTCTATTCTCACGGGCCTCCTCGAGCCTGTCTTCAATGTGATGCGCTTTCAGGCCTATGGCCCCGTGGCGACTACGGTGCTCATGGGCTTCTTCGCCTATGCGATGGTCAGGTATCACTTGCTCGATACGCGCGCCTTCGTGTCCCGCTTGCTGGTGTTTTTCGGAGCGACGGCCTTTGTCATCGCGACCTTCCTCGGCTTCATGGCGCTCACGCAAATTTACGTGGGCGACCAGACGAAGGTCATCCATGTCGTCCCAGCGTTGCTGACGGGCCTGGTCGTCTCGATTGTGTTCCAGACGGTGAAGGAACGCGTCGAGCGTTTCATCGAGGTGACGCTGCTGAGGCAACGCTACGACATCGACAATCTCTACTCGCGTCTCGCGGGCCACGCCGCGGAGGTCGTCCAACTCGATGAGTTTCTCAGGACGATCGCAGCGGACATTCAGAAGACGATTGGCGTGCGCTCGGTCCGCGTCCTCCTGCTCGACCCGGAGGATGAGACCGTGCTGGTGACGGAATTCAGGAGCGATCCTGAAGACCCGGTGATTCGGACGCGCCAACAGGGGGTGCTGCTGGATTTTTTGCGCGAACGGCCGCAGCCGCTGATATTGGAGCAGATTTTGCACCGCCGGCCGGACGAACGGATGGTGAAGGTGGCGAGTGCGCTTGCGGATTTAGATGCGTTCTTTTGCCTACCGCTGGTGACGGGAGACGGGCTGGTCGGCATCATGACGCTGGGCCAAAAGGACACGCACGATATTTATTCTGAGCAGGAGGCCGTTGCCTTCAAGGCCCTGGCGGGCCCGCTTGGGACGGCCATCGCCAATGCGCGGCTCTATCACGAGCTTGAAAAGGTCCATCTTCACCAATCGAACGTGTTCAGCCAGATGCGCGAGGGCGTGATCGCGGTGGATACGGCGGGGAGGGTGACGACGACCAATGAAGCGGCAATCGATCTCATTGGCTTTGTCGAGGAGGGACAGCACCTAGAGGATTTACCGATTGAAATCGCGGACCTCTTGCGCATGACGCTGGAGACTGAAGTCGCCGTGAGCGATTATGAGACCACGGTCCACGGCCGGGACGGCGAGGCGGCCCCGGTCATCGTTTCGTCCTCGTGTCTCAAGACGCATGACAATGTGACGACCGGTGCGGTGGCGCTGCTTTACGATTTATCGCACGTGAAGCGCCTCGAGCGGAATGTCCAGCGTGCCGACCGTATGTCGTCGATCGGCACGCTCGCGGCCGGGATGGCTCACGAGATTA
>SMVA01379402.1_pt1 | contig 14819 bp, 11 predicted proteins | sample 2456451 | NCBI WGS metagenome assembly SMVA01 (sample SAMN11095933, study PRJNA526329) | marine sediment metagenome | biome: Marine sediment; feature: Surficial sediment; material: Deep marine sediment; isolation source: Hadal surficial sediment | place: Pacific Ocean | collected 2014-05 | depth...
CCGACCCCCCGCGATGCGTTCCCGGCGTTCTTCGAGGAGACCTTCGATGAGAGCCGATACGTCGACCGCCTCGGCCTCGGGGGCCTCGCGATCGGCAATGCTGGAGAGGCGGGTCAGGATGTCGCCGATATGTTTCACGTCCTTGCCCACCAGCTCGATGAAACGCGCGCGGAAGGTCTCGTCCGCGAAATGTTCGGGCAACAGCTCGGTGAAGGTTCGGATCGAAACCAGCGGATTGCGGATCTCGTGTGAAAGGCTGCGGGCCAGACGCCGCCAACCCTGGCTCGATTGGGTGTCGGGCAGCGATGGGGTGTCACGATCGCGCGCAGCAACCGTCGCCGCCTCGCCCGGGGGTCTGTCGAAATGGGCGCCTTCCAGCGCCGACGCATCCTGCGCCGTTTCCTCCTCGGCCTCGACCTCGGGGAGCGCCGTCAATCCGAGAATCGAGTCGATCGGAGCGCTCGAGACCGGTGGCGCGGATTCGATCGCCGCCGCATCCGAGGGAAAGCGCAGGTCCACGTCCGCGATCATTTCATGACTCGTGGCGGCGAGACTCAGTCGCAAGACCGCTTCGAGTTCGGCGCGATCCCCCGACCATGGATGGGCTTCGAGCAGTGTGAGTGCGCTGTCCGAAAATTGACGGGCTACGCCGCCCACCGAACGGGTCCAGGCGCGCGCGACGTCCTCGGCAAAGGCGGCGAGGGTCTCCGGATGATCGACCAGAGCGGGCACTTCGATCAGCAGCGGAGCGAAGGCGTGTGACAGACCCGGTTCGAGGTGATCGTGAAATCCCGCCGCGCTCGCCGTGGCGATCCAGCGAAGTCTCGCGGTGGTCGCACTCTCGCTCGACAGACCCTCGCTGATCCAATGGGCGAGCGCGCTTTGTGCCGAGATCGAAAGCGTATCGACCTCCTCGATCCAGACCGTGTGAATGGGGGCCTGATGGTCGTTCTCTCGGGACTCGCGCAAGCGATGAACGAGGTCTTCGGGTTCGCGCAGATCTCGACCATGCAGTCGCAGCACGGGACCGCCTGCGTCTCGGAACATCTCTACGTAGTGGCATAGCAACGAACGCCCGCTACCCGGCACGCCGCGCACGAGCAGGGGAAGGCTCTCCAGCGATGGGTCGAGTGCGCGGAGCAGGTCCGGGATTTCGACGCCGCCGAGCCAGGCGGAGAAGCGCTGTGCGACGCGCTGTCGTTGTTGCCTCTGGGCCAGGCTCGCGGCGCTTCGACGCGCGACGGCGGTTGCGATGAAGGCACGCAACGTTCTCGCAGTCGGCGGGTCGGTCAGGATTTCCGGGTCCGTCGTGCGGAAGAGTCGCCGAGCCTCCTGCGCGTCCTCCGGAGCGCAGATCAACAGCCAGCGCGCTCGCGCCAGTCGCGCCTGGTTTCGGTGTGCGAATTCGAGTTCGCGCTCGAAATCGCCCTCGAGCCCGAGCACGATTGCGGCAGGCTGCCGGGCGCTGGCGAAATCGTCGTCGTTCGGTTCACCCACGACCTGATCGGATTCGTCGAGCCCAGACAGACGCGCCAGCGAAGAGCGCCGTTGGGGGCTGCGATGAACGATCCAGAGCTTCGATATCTTCGACATTCTAGAAATGGGTTCCAACAACAATAGAAGTCCAGCGGGAACGATGAGGTCCGACAGGGGCAGATTACCCCGTTCTTGGTGGCGTCAGCCACGTGCCAAGAGCAAGTTCTCGGAGGCGGTTCCGCCGCGAAGTGCAGCTCGCGGCTCAAGCTCTTGAATTAGGTCGGCTTCCCGGATGCGGACGGGCCGGTCATCAGCCCCGCGACAGGGTTCGTGCCGCTCGAGACTCCCCGGGGAGTGCAGCCATCCGCCTCGCATTCGGAAAAACTTTTCCGATGCTTCGGCGCGGGCTGGGCAGGCCACAGCAAACGGGGGATGATCGAGCGCGAGATGAGCGAGCAGAATCAGCAGCGAAGTGGGCGAGTCCGGATCGCGCAGTTGCGTGAGATCGATCGGGTTGCCGCGCTCTGGGCGTTGATCACCGAACATCACGCCGCCCTCGATCCACTCTTCCGAATGCGTCGCGGCCCGGTTGCCGACGGCGAGCTGCGCGAACTGCTGCGCGCGTTGCATCGCGATCCCGATGCAGAGATCCTCGTCTACGACCGGGACGGGACGCCACAGGGTCTGTGTATCGTGCGCATCGATCGCGCGCCGCCGATTCTCGAGGAGACCGAACGCGCGGAAATCACCGACCTCGGGGTTCGACCCGAAATGCGCCGGCAAGGTGTCGGACGTCTGCTCGTCGAGGAAGCGCAGGCCTGGGTGCGCGATCGTGGCGTTGCCAGAATCGAGATCCAGGTCGCTACCGGCAACCGCGAAGGTCAGGCGTTCTGGCGCGCGATCGGATACGCGGACCTGATGGACGTGCTGCATAAACGGTTGTAAGTTTCGCCGCCGTCGCGCGTCAGGAGCCCCTCTCATGTCCATCTCCGAAACGAATCTGAATCCAATCGCCCAATCCCTGCTCGAGAAACTCGAGGAGGCTGCCCCCGAAGTTCTCTCGATGCTTTCGGCCTACGGCCAGCGGCTCTATTTTCCGAAGGGCATCATCTCGCAGACGGCGGAAGCCAAGCAGAGGGCACATCGTTTCAACGCGACCATCGGTATCGCGACCGAAGCCGACGGTCCGATGGCGCTGCCCTCGATCGTTTCCCAACTGGGCAACGTTCCGATCGCCGACGCGGTGACCTATGCGCCTCCGGCGGGCCGCCCCGGCCTGCGAAAACTCTGGCGCGAGAAGCTGATCGCCGAGAACCCCTCGCTCGCGGACAAGAATTTTGGTCAGCCGATCGTGACCAGCGCGATCACCCACGGACTCAGCCTGGCCGGCGAACTCTTCCTCGATCCCGGCGACATCGTGTTGATGCCCGACAAGCTATGGGGCAACTATCGGCTGAGCTACGAGGTCCATCACGGCGCGAAGATCGAGACCTTTCCCTTCTACTCGGCCGACGGCGGATTGAATACACAGGGCTTCGCGGAACGGCTGGAGGCGCTTGCCACGGGTCGTGAGAAATTGGTCGTGCTGCTGAATTTTCCGAACAACCCGACCGGCTACATGCCAACGCCGGCGGAGGGCGAAGCCCTGGCCGCCGCGCTCGAGCGCCAGGCTGAACGGGGAACCAAGCTGGTAGTCTTCTGCGACGACGCCTATTTCGGTCTCTTCTATCATCTCGGCGGTCCATCGATGACCGAATCGCTATTCGGAAAACTCACCGGCCTGCATCCGAATCTGCTGGCCGTGAAACTCGACGGGGCGACCAAGGAGCTCTTCGTCTGGGGGCTACGCTGTGGGTTCATGACCTTCGGTCCGGGTCGACCGGAGACCGCGGAGGTCGTCTGCGAAGTGCTCGATGCCAAGGTTCGTGGCGCGATTCGCGGGGGTATTTCCAATGTCTCCCAGCTATCGCAGACCCTGGTCGAACGTGCGCTGATGTCCCCGACTCTCGCCGCCGAGCGCGATGCGAAATGTGAAACACTACGCGCGCGCGCGGAGCAGGTCTTCGATGTCGCCAATCGTCCACGCTATGCCGAGAGCTGGCAGGTCTACCCCTTCAACAGTGGTTATTTCATGTTGGTCCGGACCAATGGCGTCGATGCCGAGAAGCTTCGGCTTTACCTGCTCGAAGAGCATGGGGTCGGGCTGATCGCGACCAGCCCAACGGATATTCGGGTTGCCTTCTCCTGTCTCGAGGCGAAGGACGTCGAAGATCTGTTCGAGGCGCTGCATCTCGGCATCCAGACGCTGCGAGCCGCCGCCTATTGATTTCGATCGAGCGATTCGAGCCGGTCGAAGGTACGCACGATCTCGAGGTTGAGTTCGATCGAGCGGACGAGGGTGTCGATCCGGACCCGTTCGTCGACGCCGTGGACCCGCCGCGCATCTTCTCGAGCGACGTTTCGGGGTACGAAGCCGTAGGAGACGATGCCGAGTTCGCGGAACCAATGGGCATCGGTGAAGCCGCCGATCATACGAGGAACCACCAGGCCGACGGGTTCCTGGGCTGCCGCGACCTGGGCGATCGCGGCATAGAGCGGCGTTTCTGCAGACGAAGCGCGTGAGGGGAAGCTGAGCAGGATCTCGATCGCGATCGACGGCTCGTCGATCAGGTCAGCGATGCTGGCGGCAAACTCCTCACAGCTCCCGCCCGGCAACAGCCGCGCATCGAGTTGGGCGCGTGCCATCGACGGCGCGATATTCGTTTTGGATGCGCCTTCGAGGACGGTGATCGAGACGGTATCTCGCACCAGCGCATTCTGACTTGGATTGTCGAGGAAGCGCCGTCGGAACGCCTCGTCCTGGTGGAGCGCCGTGGATAGATCCGAGAATCCCGCGCGATCCCAGGTTGGAGCCCAAGGCGCGAGCGCCTTGAACATCTGACGGACCTCGGCGGTCACGCGCACGGGCGACTCCACACGGCGGATTCGATCGAGTGCCGCGATCAGTCGCGGGACCGCCGCGTCCGGCTTCGGGGTCGAGCTATGTCCGCCTCGACCCCGCGAACGGAGTTCGAGCCAGCAGGGCGCTTTCTCGGTCAGAGTGACGCTCCAGAGCGGAGGCCGTTCGCCGTCGATTCCCGAGGATCCGCGGATGCCACCGCCCTCCGTCAGCAGATATCCTGCCCCCTCGAAGAGTTCCGGCCGGTTCTTTGCGATCCAACCGGCGCCCTCCAGGCCCCCGGTCTCTTCGTCGGGTGTGGCGAGGTAGATGATGTCCCGGTCGAGCTCGTGATCGGACCGGGCGAGTTCGATCATCGTCAGTAGATGCGCGATCGCGACGCCCTTGGCATCGAGTGCGCCGCGACCCCAGACGAAGCCGTCCGACACCCTGCCCGAAAAGGGATCGACGCTCCACTCGCTGGGATTTGCCGGCACGGTGTCGAGATGGGAGAGCAGGATCAACGCGGGCCGGGGGGCGGCGTCGCGCCTTGCCTTCAAGCGACCCCAGACGGCCGCCCGCTCGGGCCCGCCGTCGGGGCCAGGCGTCGAGATCAACTTGTTCTCGATCCCCGCACGGCTGAGCTGACTCGCCAGCATGCGTGCCAGGACCTTCTCGTTTCCGGGCGGATTGACGGTTCGAATCTGGATTGCTTCCGAGAGCAGTTGGGTCGCGCGTTCTTCGAGGGAGGGTTGGCGAAAAAGCCCATCGAAGGGCCAGACCGCGGCGGCCTCTCCGGCGACCAGGCTGGCGAAGACGAGTCCCGCCAAGCCGATGACCCCGATAAGCGTGCCCGGCGGGCGAATTTTTCGCGAATCCTGAAAGCCTGAAGACATGAGACTCCGTTCGGATCGAAAGCGTAGGTAAAACAATACGTCTTGAGTTCGTCGCTGCGTGTTGCCGATGCATCGGCCCGCCTGCCGGGCTAATTATAGCGCCGGAGTGAGAGCCCTCTGGAGCATGGTATGCGATTCGAGCCTTTCGGCCGGGAAGGTTTCTGCAGTCTTATGACGTTGGACCTGAGGCAGAGCGCCGCATGGCGATTCGCCACGCGTTCGGAATTCGGTTGGATGCTGATCGCCTTCGGACTCATCGTCGGCTTCGCCGTAGGGGGTGGGATCGGCTCCGCGGACAGCGCGCCGCCCCGACACGGCAACGGCGTCACTGCAATCGACGCAATCTTCGGGGCCGAGGCCGGCCCGGTCGACGATCTGGAAATCGGCGAAATCGTGGCCCAATATGCGGTGGTCTCGATCGACGCATTGCCGATTTACCGTTCGACAGCCGAGCTGGACGCGGTGGACAGTCTGACGATCGTGACCCACGGCGAGATCGGGCCTGGCGAGAGTTTGAGTACGTCGTTGCGCCGCCAGGGGATTTCACCGGGCACGGTCCATCTCATTGCATCCGAGATGCGCAAGGTTTTTGATTTCCGAAGGTCACGCGCGGGCGACTACTATCGCCTCGGCCAGGACGCGGACGGTCGCGTACTCGACTTTCGCTACGCGCAAGGTCCCGAGGAGAGCTTCTATCTGGCCTGGGAAGGCACTCGTTATGTGGTGCGAAAGGAAACCGCAGAACTGAGCCCGCAGATCGCGAAGATCGCCGGCGTCATCGACTCCTCGTTTTACAGCGCGATTCTGGCGCTGGGTGAACAGAGCGCGCTCGCGACCGAGTTCGCCCGGATCCTTGCCTGGGACATCGATTTCAGTCGCAACGTCCAGCCCGGGGACGAGTTCCAGATTCTCTACGAACGTCTGTATCGGCGAAACGACGACGGCGAGAACGTCTACGTTCGGCCCGGACGGATTCTCGCCGGCCGCTACGACGGAAGAGTGGGACATCATACCATCGTCTATTTCGAGGACGAGAAGGGGGTCGGTGGATATTTCCGGCCGGACGGCTCGTCGGTCGAGCGCGCATTTCTCGCGGCACCGCTCGAATTCAGCCGAATCAGTTCACGTTTCTCGCGTGCCCGGCATCATCCGATCTTGAACGTGACGCGTCCGCATCCGGGCATTGATTATGCCGCACCGAAAGGCACGCCGATCTGGGCCGTCGCGGATGGCGTCGTCGAGTATCGAGCCCGCGCGGGCGCTTCGGGAAATTTCGTGCGAATCCGCCACGCCAACGGCTACACCTCACATTACGCGCATCTAGCGAGCTTCGTGAAAGACCTTGCCGTTGGAGACGAGGTCGAACAGAAACAACTCATCGGCTATGTCGGGAGCACCGGTCTCTCGACCGGTCCGCACGTCTGCTTTCGAGTCAAGAGGTACGGTCGTTATGTCGACCCGATGAGGATTTCGAGTCCGGCGGGCGCGTCCATCGACGTCGATGAGCTGCTGGTCTTTCACCACGTGCGGGATCGGCTGCTGGCCGACCTGGGACCCGGCCCGCTGAGTCTGGCGAACGAGGCGCTCTGACATCGATTCTGAACTCAACGCGCCCGCTTCGAGGGAGAATCCATTGAACCTGAACGATCGGCTCGAAGCCATCGCCCACGAGCTGGCGAAGCGTGAAGCGTCGCATTCGGAGGCGATTGGCCGGGCGCGCCTCAAGGCTGATGAATTGCATCGCCGGGTCGACACCGCGATCGGACTTTTCAATCAGGCGCTCGCCGACAGCGTGCCCTATCTCCGGATCGAAGTGAGTTCGCCGCGAATCGATGATAAACATCTGCATGCGGTCGAATTCGATCTCGCGCGAGGGCGACATCGAGCGGTGATCACGGTCAAGAGCAAAGGGGAGGTGACCTTGGTCGGGCCCTTCCGGAGCGGCAAGAAAGAAGGCCCCTGTCGGAGCTTCCCGGTCGATGCCGACGAAGAGATCGAGGATGCGCTGGGTGATTTTCTCGAGAACTTTCTACAAGAAGCCGCTTCGCCCTGATGAACGACGAAGCGTTTCGCCCCGCGCCATCGCTCTCGCGCGCGCTCGCCGGGGAAGCGGTTCGGGTCGGCAGCCAAAACCCAGCCAAGCTCAGCGCCGTGGAAGACGCCCTCCAACCCTTCGCGCTCGACGGTGCCACGCTCAGACTGGTTTCGGTCCGCGTCGCCAGTGGCGTGTCCGAGCAGCCGATTGGCTGGGCCGAGATCGTCCGCGGTGCCCGCAATCGTGCGCGAGCCGCCTTTGAGTCCGGGGATTGCGTGTTGGCAGTGGGCATCGAAGACGGCTTGGTCCGCATCACAGACGAGTGCGAAACCGGCACTCGGCCGGCGGGATCCCAGGGTTTCTACAACGTCGGCTGCGCCTGGCTGACCGACGGTGAGCGCGAGGGCCATGGATTCTCGTCCGCTTTCGCCTACCCGCCGGAATGTCTCGAGCCGGCGATTTGCGATCGGGCGCCGATCGGAGATCTCTTCGATGCGCTCTGGAGAAAGCACCGTAGAGCGCTTTCTGGACCGGCAAAGGCCACCGCATCGGGCCGCCAGGGCGGGAATATCGGGCGGTTGACCGCGAACCGCCTGGAGCGCAATGCCTATGCCGCACAGGCCGTTTGCTGTGCGCTGGTTCGCTTTCTGCACATAGATCTCTACGATTGAGGTCGAGCGCCCGCTGAATTCCCGGAAGGAGTTCCTCCAGCATGGTTTCCCAGGATCAGCCCGTAGAGGGCCTCAGCGATCTGTGCGCGTATTTCAAGGCCGCCGAGACGCCCCGCGAAGATTGGCGAGTCGGCACCGAACACGAGAAGATCGGCGTTTACGCGGATACCGGCGATCGCGTTCCGTATGAAGGGCCCTATGGAATCGGGGCGCTGCTCGAGAAGCTGGCGGAAGCGGATGGTTGGGAGCGCGTCCGCGAAGGTGGGAAGACGGTCGCGTTGTTACAAGACGGGGCGAGCGTGACACTCGAGCCCGGTGGCCAGATCGAACTCTCCGGCGCGCCGCTTCGCACCTCACGGGAAACCTGTCGCGAGTTCAACGCCCATGTCGATCTCGTGAAGGAAGTCTCGGACGACTTCGGAATCGCCTGGCTCGGTCTTGGCATCGATCCCTTTCACGAAGTCGCCGATATCCCGACGATGCCCAAGGCGCGCTACGACATCATGCGCAGCTACCTGCCCACGCGGGGCGGCCTTGCCCTCGACATGATGCACGCCACCGCGACGGTGCAGGCGAATTTCGACTACGCCGACGAAGCCGACATGATCTCGAAGATGCGCACCGCATTGGTCGCCACGCCGATTATCTCCGCGCTCTTCGCAAACTCGAGTATTTCGGGCGGCAAAGAGAATGGTTTCATCTCGAAGCGACTCGCGATCTGGCGCGACACGGACCCCGACCGATGCGGGCTGATCCCTTTCGTGTTTGATCCAGACTTTGGATACGAGCGCTACGCCGAATGGGCGCTGGACATTCCGATGTTCTTCGTCGTGCGCGATGGCGAGTATCATGCGGGCGACGGCGTGACGTTTCGTCAGTTCATGAAGAGCGGTTGGCGCGAAATGCGTCCGACCCTCGCCGATTGGGACACCCATCTGACGACACTCTTTCCCGATGTTCGGCTCAAGCAGATCATCGAGGTTCGCGGCGCGGATACCGTGCCGCGGGATCTGATCTGTGCTCTACCGACGGTCTGGAAGGGGTTTCTCTACGATACCGGTGCGCGGGAGGCGGTTTGGGAGTTGCTTCGGGAAACCGGCGTTGATGCACTCGACGAATGTCAGACCGATGTTGCGAAGCGTGGGCTGAAAGCGGATCTTGGCGATCACAAGGTTCTGGATCTCGCCCGGGAGCTGGTGGCCTATTCGGCTGTGGGTTTGCGGCGAATGGCCGAAGCGGGCGAGGCCGATCAGGATGAGGATGTTTTTCTCGAGCCGCTCCGGGTCCAGATCGAGAAGGGCAAGAGTCCTGGTGAGGAGATCGCCGAACGCTGGCGAGGGGAATGGAACAGCAATCGCCAACGTTTGATCGAGGCGACGAGATATTGATGGTTAGATGATGAATGAATCCATGAGTCCACCCAAACAACCGCGCATTCTGATCGTCGACGACGAGGAAGCCATCCTCGAGACGATGACGTTCACGTTCATGGATCTCTATGAGGTGCTGACGACGGCAGATCCGACGAAGGCGCTCGCGATCCTCGAAGAGAATCAGCCGGTTTCGGTCGTCATCACCGATCAGCGGATGCCGGGGATGACCGGCGTCGAATTGTTGAAAGAGGTCTATGCACAGTTTCCCGAGACGGTGCGGATCATCCTGACGGGCTTCGCGGACTCGGATGCGACGATCAAGGCGATCAACGACGGCCATATCTATGGATATATCAACAAGCCGTGGGAGCCGGACGAGCTCAAGTCAATCGTACGCAGGGCGACCGAGCTTCACGCTCTGGCCCTCGAAAATCGACGCTTGGTCGACGACCTGCGCAATGCGAACCTGTTTCTGACGGCGGTGATGGATCAATTGCGCACGGGCGCGATCGCACTCGACCGCGATGGCATCGTGCGTGCCGTGAATAGACCCGCGGTTGCCTTCATCGGGCTCGACGAGGACATTCGCGGCATTTCGATCGACGACGTGATGTCGCGCAAGGGTCTCGCGGAACTCGGCGGAAAGGTGCGGATGCTGGCTGAAGAATTGGGCGGCAGCTTCGAAGAGGTCGATCTTGGCGTGGGCAGCGGGCATCGCGTTCGAATCTCGAATCAGGCGCTTTGCGGCGAGGACGGCGAGACCATCGGCCGGGTCATCCTCTTCAAGGAGATCTCCCACGAGCCGCTGACGCGTGACTTCGAAGAGGTCGTGGGGCAGGTATCCGCGACCAAGGGCGATCTGCGAGAAGAGCTCGAAGCCGCGCTCGCCGCACTCGCCGCTCTGGATGAACGGGTGACCGAAGCGCGGGTCGAATCGGCGAATATGTCGGAACTCGTCGAGCGCGTGTCTCGGACCCGGACCGCGATCGGAAATTGGCTCGACGTGGACGATGCGTTGGTCGGAGACGAGTTCCCCGATGCACAGTTGTTGCGCGATCGTTTGAACGTGGCCTCACAGCGCTGGCCGCATTCAGAGTCATTGCCCGAACGCATCGTCCAGCTCATGCAGACCGTCGAGGAGTATTACGAGACCGGCGAAAACGCTCGCGAGCGGATCCTCTAGTCGGTGGCGACGGAACCTTCGACCCCGCAGCCGGGCGCGGCGCTGCCGCGGCTCGAGCTTCGCATCGAGCGACTTCAGCTCACCTTTCGATTCACGTTCGCTTTTCATGCTCGCGAGGTTCGTTTCGAAGCGGCGACCGACGGCGGGAGCTTCGAACGGATCTTCCCGGAAACCTTCTCCTTCCATGCTTCGCGCCACGATCCAACCGAACTCTTCCTGCAGCTCGACGATCTGCTGACGAAAACGCGAATGTTAGGTCCGAGAACGAGTGCTCGAGACGCGCGGGACCTGATGACGCGCATGCTCTCTTCGGCACCGCGCTACCTCGACGGGCTCTGCGAGCATTTGGAGGCGTCGAATCGGTTGCGCCCCGATGCGCGATTGCGGTTTCACCAGGACGTGGCGCTGTTGAGTCAGATCTTGCTGCGTTTCATCGAGACGCACGACCTGGGAGATGGCAGGCAGCTCCGCCTGGCGACCTACTCGCTGCGTCGTCGAACGTATGAATCGCTCCGCATCCTGCTGATCGACCGGGTCGATCCGGACTATCTCGAAGCCTACGTCGATGGACGAGTGCATCCGGTCGACCCGAGCGACGATCCCAGTGAGAGCGGCTTCTTCCAGGTTCTCGAGACCGGAGAGCCGGAGGCAGTGAATCGGATGATCGTGCGGATGGCGGAGCGCGCCTTCTATCTCTGGCTCGAGGGCGTCTGCCTCGACGAAGAGAACCAGGCTTTCGAGAAGGAGGATTCGCCCTTCGCCGACCGTGAGGCCGAAGTGCTCGCCGCGATCGCCGTTCCGGGGACGAATCGGATCGAGCGCAGCCGCGATCTGATGCCCTTCCTATGTCGCGCGGATCGGAATTGTCAGCGGATCCTCGGCAAGCTGGAGCGTTGGTTCCTGCGCATCTACGACATCGAGCACTCCTCGGCGATCATCCAACACGCCGCGGTGCTCGCGGCCGGCGGGGGCAGCACGGATCGGGCACTGACCTGGCATCGGCCGCAGATCCTGGCTGGACTGCTGGCCTTGATGCTCTCTCCGTTCGTCGCGGCCGCCTTCGCCTACGAACGCGCGCCGGAATTCTTCGACCTGCTCTGCTCCGCCGAGGTCTTTCTCATCGACGCGGCGGCGATCTGGTTCCTGCTCTACCGCTTCTGTTGGAAGCGCGAGCTCTCCTTCTTTCATGCCTCCGTGCCGCGGATCGGCGCGGGGATCATCGTCGGCTATCTGCCCGTGTTCCTGATCGACGAGGTCTGGGACCTCGCGAGTCGTCCGAATCTGGCTTTGGATGCCGTGGTGCTGATGCTCGGATTGGTGACGCTTCTCTATGTGTACGTCGAGGTTGCACGACGAATCACGGATACGACGATCGCCTTTGCGCGCGCGCGGGCGATTTTCCTGTTGGGTGTCGTCGAAGCCTTCGTCTTCGGAATCGTAATGACCGGCCTGGTGGGACCCTTCATGGTCGCCCGAAACTGGTCTCCGGCCTCGGGTGAGGTAGGCGTCGAGGTGCTTCGAGAGACCCTGGCTCCGATGGTCGGACAGCTACCCTACGTGGTCGGGATCGCACCCCTCTACGCATTCCCCTCGGCGATGCTGTTGATGACCTTCCTGTCGTTTTTCATCGGCGTCTTTTTGCAGTTGATGTGGGAAGAGCTGCCGCTGACCGAGCCATTGTAGCTTCGAGATCCTCGAGGCTGACGCCGGGTCGGCGATCGCGGCGGTGGGTAGCGGCCGTGCGCGCCGATCCGTAGACTTCGAGAAAACCAAAGGAGATCGCATGGAATCCGAGCACCGTCGAGTGCTCATCGTGGGCAGTGGACCGGCCGGGTATACGGCGGCCCTCTATTCCGCCCGAGCCGGACTCGAGCCCCTGATGCTCGCGGGGCTCAATTTCGGGGGGCAGTTGATGATCACGACTGACGTCGAGAATTTTCCCGGCTACCCGGACGGCGTGACGGGACCCTTGATGATGGAAGAATTGCAGAAGCAGGCGGAGCGCTTCGGCACCCAGGTTCTGCTCGAGGACGCGACGAGTGTCGATTTCTCGCGTCGTCCTTTCGAGGTTTCGACCGACCGGAAGCGCTACACCGCCGACTGTGTGATCGTGGCGACGGGCGCCTCGGCTTGCTGGCTCGGACTGGATTCCGAGACGCGTCTGCTCAACAACGGCGTCTCCGCATGTGCGACCTGCGACGGTGCGCTGTTTCGGAACAAGCCGATGGCCGTGGTGGGCGGGGGCGATACCGCGATGGAGGAGGCGCTCTTTCTGACGCGATTCGCGACTCGTGTCACGCTCGTACACCGAAGGGGAGAACTCCGCGCCTCGAAGGTGATGCAGGAGCGAGCACTCGCCCACGACAAGATCGAGTTCGCGTGGCATTCCGAGGTGGACGAGATTCTCGGTGATGAGTATGTGACGGGCGTTCGACTGCGCGATGTGCGGGACGGCTCGACCCGGGAGATCGATCTGGAGGCCGTTTTCGTCGCGATCGGGCATCAGCCCACGACCGCGCTCTTCGAGGGCCAGCTCGAAATGGACGATGCGTCCTATCTGAAGGTGGAAGCCGGAACGACCAGGACCTCGGTCGAGGGCGTCTTTGCCTGCGGTGATGTGGCGGATCCGACCTATCGTCAGGCGGTGACGGCCGCGGGTACGGGTTGCATGGCCGCGATCGACGCGGAACGTTGGCTGGCTGAACAGGGGATCGGCTGAGCCACGGAGCCTGAGATATGGGTCTCACCAGAGAACAATTCGAACAGCTCACGAATCGCTCTCCCGACATCATCGTCGGAACCGATCGTAAGGGCCGAGTGATCTATTTCAACGACGGTGCCCATAACAGCCTCGGCTATGACAGCGAGGAAGTACTCGGCAAATTCGTTGGTCTCTTCTATCCCTCCATCAAAGAGGCGCGTCGTGTCAGCGAGGCGATGCGCGCTGCCGGCCATGGGGCTGCCAGCGCGGCCAATACGATCGAAACGATCTTTGTGGCACGATCAGGCGAGGAGATCCCGGTCGCGATTTCGGGGACATTGCTCTACGACGAAAAAGGCGAGGAAGACGGCTCGATCGGATTCGCGAAGGATCTAAGGGATATTCGTCACAAGGATCAGCTCGCCACGCTCGGCGAAGTGGCGATCGGGCTCTCGCATGAGATCAACAACCCTCTGGCGGTGATCGTCAATCAGGCGACGTTGCTCGAAAATGACATCGCGCGGCTCGCGGGCGAAGCGGATTCGTCGGTGGAAAATGAACGGCTCGATGCGATTCGTCGCGAGGTTGCGCGCATCGCCGACATCATCGAGCGACTCGGTGAGATGGTGAAGTCGGATTCGTATGAGACCGTCCACTACGTCGGCCCGGCGCGAATGGTCGACCTGCGTAGCGAGGATCGCAAACGCTACGAACCCGATCCGCGGCTGTGGGGACTGCGGATTCTCGTGGTGGACGACGACCAGGGAATCAGCCGCACGCTACAGGAGATGCTCGAAACGGACGGCTGTCTGGTCGAGGTTGCGGAAGACGGCGAGGGCGCTCTCGAGAAGTTGGCGGAGGCGCCCTTCGATCTCGTGCTGTCGGATGTCGTGATGCCCCGAATGGATGGCTACGAGCTCTACCATCAGATCCAGAAGACCTATCCCGACACGCCTGTGCTGATGATGACCGCCTTCCACTACGACAAGGACCACATCATCAAACGCAGCCGAATGGAGGGCTTGGAAGGCGTGATCTTCAAGAAGCCCGTCGATCCCGATCGTCTGCGGCGAACGATCGTCGAGTCCGTCGGGAAGCGTTGAGCGCCTAACGTGAGAGCGCGCTCGCGAGATCTGCACGAAATTTTTCGAGGTCGTCCAGGCACCTCTGCGGGGTGGGTGGGCCGACACGGACGCCATGGATGCGGCCGCCACGCTGCTGGCCCCGATCGTGGAGAGTGACTTCGCCGCCGAGCGTGTTCGCAAAAAACTGGAGACTCACGATTTCAATGCGTTGGAGCGGTGTTCGGTAGATTTCGATCGGTAGGTCGACCTCGCTGGCACGAATGCGTGCATTGAAGACGCGGACGTTCTGCGGCGTCCGATCGTCACCCGACCCGGTATGTAGGATGAAGCACGAATTCATGTCCAAGGTGTCGCTCTCGAACCAATCGCCGGCGACCTTTCGGTTCTCGTCGCTGAGCGAGGGGACATCGAGAATTCCGGTCGAGAGAATCAGCGTGCCTTGGATCGGTTCGGCCACTCGA
>SMVA01122988.1_pt1 | contig 14816 bp, 12 predicted proteins | sample 2456451 | NCBI WGS metagenome assembly SMVA01 (sample SAMN11095933, study PRJNA526329) | marine sediment metagenome | biome: Marine sediment; feature: Surficial sediment; material: Deep marine sediment; isolation source: Hadal surficial sediment | place: Pacific Ocean | collected 2014-05 | depth...
AACTCGATAATTTTGGTCACTAACCTCGCCAAAGCGGACATGATCGTGAGCAATGTATTGTTTTCTTCTGACACCTTGAGGAGATGAGTCTTGGGCGGAGAAATCTGCAAATGTAATGACGGGTATCAGAACATGTATTAAAGCAAGGTCTTAGTTTTGGGTGGTGATAATTGTTACCCAAGTGTCTGCAAATAGCATCTGTGTGTCACTAAAATGTCACAAGGGAACTTTAGATAGTGGTCCCTATGGCTAGAGACCTTGAAATTGGAGCGGGAAACGAGATTCGAACTCGCGACCCCGACCTTGGCAAGGTCGTGCTCTACCAACTGAGCTATTCCCGCACTTCAACTTCTAAATAAAACTACAATTTCTGTTACATCGGTCGTGCTCTTCCGGCCACAAATCTTAAATTTGTGTCGTTCACCCTCGCACAAAGCTAACGCTTTGTAAGCGCTCGGTTCACCCAACTGAGCTATTCCCGCACTTCAACTTCTATAAAAACATTCCCGTTGCTGGCACGTCGATAATTCATTCTGACAAGCATGGCTTCAATCTGCAATGTTAAACGAGAATGGCGTCCCCTAGGGGAGTCGAACCCCTGTTGCCGGGATGAAAACCCGGTGTCCTAGGCCTCTAGACGAAGGGGACACTACACTCGAAGGCGCGAATTCTATGGTTCTTGACGCCCTTCGTCAACCCGAGATTGGCCACAGTTAGGCAATCCGTACTAATCCATCAAATTTTCTGCGAAGGAGGTGAATTCAAGGGTCGTCTACCACCTTTAGACGGGTGCTTTTCGATCCAATCGTGGTGATCGCATCGTTGGCAGATTGTCTTTCAGGTCTGCAATAAGATCCGATTTGAGGCTCTGGGAACCGCCATCAGACCAGAGATTTTTTAGTGCACCAGGGTCTTCATTAAGATTATAGAGCTCTCCTTCTGAGCCATCATATAGAGAGCTCTTCTCATAGAGCGTACACAGAAACCCATCCTGGTAGATAGATTTCAAATGGATATCAGTAGGTCCATGCTCGCTATCCCACTGGGTTAGAACCCTAACCCGACCTTGTTCTTCGGCTTGCTCATCTGTCAAAGGAAGTTTCGTTCCTTCCACCCAGGCGGGTTCATCAATGCCCGCAATCTCACAAAAAGTCTGCGCAAGATCAACATGTCCCACGGGCGCACTCACCACACCGGCCTCTGTATTAGTTATCGGAGCCGGTTTCCATATCAGGGGCAATCTCATCAGGGCATCAACATGGTACGGGCCTTTAAATAGAAGCCCAAAGTCGCCCTGGAGTTCGCCATGGTCAGTAGTGAAAATAACGTCTGTTTCATTTTCCCAGCCGCGACCCCTGACGTAATCCAGCACCCGGCCACAGGCTTCATCAATCAGTTCATTCTCGATATGGTTGTAGGCGTTGATCTCACGAATCTGATCCGGCGTCAGGTCACAGGGTCTAAATCCGCGGGGTGATTCAATGTTACTCCACAGGGACCCGTCAAAATATCCCATCCAGTGCCTGGGTTTGTCTTTCAGCATGTCCGGCACCTTGTCTGCGCTGCCTGGATACAAATCAGGCAGTGGCACTTCGCGCCAGTCAATACGATCCTTCTCTGATACCGGCGGGTCCCAGGGATGATGTGGATCTGGAAAACTCATCCAGACAAACCAATCCTCATTTTCTGCCAGGGTATCCAGCCAGGCCATTGTTCGTGTCGCCACCCAATCGGTGTGGTAAAGCTCTCTGGGAATCTCTGTTGGCCATACCTGGATGGCATTAGTATCTCCCCCGCCACTTGAATTCTGCATACCCTTTTCATTCACCATCCGATACATGCCAGTGACAACATCGGGATGCTCATTTTTCATAAAATAGTTATAGTGGCTGTGCCCCTCAAGAAAATGGTTGGCTAATTCCATATGCTCAAAACCACGACTCGGTCCTGTTTCCCCCAACCCTGCCATGCGGTTTTCATAGAATTCATCAGGCGAACCTAACCAGGGTTCAAAATGCGCTTTACCCAGCAATGCAGTCCTGTATCCATGAGTATTTAGCCAATGCGCAATGGTGGGTGTTTCTTCCGGCATGCTTACGCCGTTCATCCACACACCGTGAGTTCCAACATACTGACCAGTCACTATCGTTGCCCGGGCTGGCATACAAACCACATTTTGATTGTGGGCTCTTGTATAATTCACCCCCTCAGCCGCCAGGCGATCGATGTTAGATGTCCGAGCTATCTGGCCACCATTACAGCCAATTGCATCAAAGCGCATCTGGTCGGTGGTAATGAAAAGTATTTTTCGTCCCATGGATCAAGCCTATCAGATTTCAGTTTGTGATTTAATGAACCTTTGCTCGAGTCAGTGCAATCAATCTTGCGCTGAGTATACCAGCGAGAAGCCCAAACAGATGGCCTTCCCACGAAACAAAACTATCTATCGGCAAGATCCCAAGAATGAGCCCTCCGTAATAAAACAACGTAAAAGACGCGATGACCAGGCTGCCAATACTTCGCTCAACTATTCCGATTGTCACCAGAAATCCGAAGTATCCAAAAACCAAACCACTCGCGCCAATATGATAGGCAGGTCGACCAAACAACCACACACCAAGACCGCCAATCATGAGGATCATCAACGTCGTTTTTACGAAGATCCATGGCCCACGAAGCGCCACAAAGTACCCCATGATGAGTAGTGGAGTCGTATTCATGGCCAGATGAGCGAAGCTGCCGTGCAGGAACGGCCAAAGGATTATGCCGGGCAGCGTGTTTATATCTCTCGGGTATATCCCAAACGCATTCAGTGCATGGCCAAAGAAACCGTTGATGAATTCAGCAACCCAGATAATAACCACCAGAGCACAAATTGTTTCTAACCCAGACAGCCAGTTTGTTCTAAAGTCATTCATACAATCAGATCAATGAGGATTTAATAGCAGATAGCCCATTATAATACCCGTTAGACTGGTCGAGACAAATTCGATGGCAGACATCAACATCGAGAATTTTTACAAGCATATTGGCAAGATTCTCAGTATTTTATATGCAGCATTCCCCACCAAGACACCGATTTATGTTGATGAAGTCGCTGGCATCGACGCACCAGACGAATACGGTCTGCACAGCCCTGACTACACGTCCGGGTTCTTTGCGCTTATCTGGCTGGGAGATGAAGGATATTTGCGCTATGCCGATACGATTCGACAGGACGGAATCGATCAGGCGGCCCTGACTCACAAGGCTTTCCTGAGGTTGACGCAGATTTCTGATCCCATCTACGTGGCACCACTCATGCTTTCAGAAGAGACGGATATTAAACCCATTGAACCTTGCCAGGATGAAAACCTTAGCCCATCGCTTATCGAGGATCACAAACTTGTCATCAATCAGCTTCGCAGCGCTCTGCGCGGTGGTGATTCAATTGCGATTACCAAGGTCGTCCAGCACATCCTTCACTCGAAATGACGGCATAGTTTAAGAGACCCTGTATAAAACCGAATCTTCATACCCGGTCGTTACACGCATCACACCGGCCAACTCATCATCTAACAATTGATCTCCGGTATCTACCAGGAGAGGCTTCCCCTCCAGTGCTTCAAGCTTTGTTTTCGTCGCTATGATATTGATGTGTTTTAAGCCAACTGAACGTATGACCCTGGGACTAATTTGCTGGTTACCACGACCGAAAATATGGCCCTGCCCACCAATCGCGGTGACGATAATTTCTGACTTCACTGTTTCAACCAGCGAATACAGTTCGGGCTCGTTCGCATCGGTCATCAGTAAAGCTTCATTGAGTACAACATCTACGCCCAACAACGTGTTGCAGAGTTTCAGGTTCTCCATCACCGCGGCGGTAGTCGTTCCTGAACCCACCAGGTAGTGTGTTCCAGGTTCCATCCTTTCAACGATATCGGCTGCAATTTCCTGCAATACAAGTGCCTCTACCTCCAAGCCACCAGATTTAGTCTGTTGTATATATCGCAACTCTTCCGGCACCGTCAATTCACCGTAGTAACATGCTCTCACGATCCCTTGCCGGAACGCATCCTCATCAATATCACGGACTTCTGCATCTGTCACGGTCGTCAGCTTTCCCTCGACAATATCCCGGACAATGATGCCCGCAGCCCTGGGGTTGTTCGCAAAAACGCCAGAATGCATCTTCACTCCACAGGGGATGCCCAGCACAACCTGCCCTGCTTCTATAACGTCGACTACATCCCTGGCTGTACCATCTCCCCCTGAAAATAACAGGATGTCCACGCCCAGTGTCTGGAGAACTTCTATTATTTCTTTGGTGTTCCGGGAACTTGTCTGTTGGCTGCTTAGCCCTACCTCAGTGAATGTTAGCGAGGCATCAAGAATGGCATCTCCACCCATTTCCCCGGCGAATGCAAAAATCTCAATCATGTCTTTGATGACTTGTAATTCCTTCAGGGCAAGAGTCGTACGCTCTGATACCTTACTCTCGACTCCAGCTAATCGAGCCAACCTTACAATGTCGACACCATCACTACCCTTAAGCGCGGCAGGACCCCCGATGCCAGCCAGGGGATTCATAACAAGACCAATCCTTATTTGCCTGGGAGTCATGTGTCATCACGTTTTAATCGCTTAACCACCGCACTAAACGTAAAAATCACTTCACTGCCGGTGAAAATCTCACCAGTCACAAAAGCCAGCGAACCAGTTTTTTTTGTCACTTTCGCGCGGCATTCAATCAGATCACCCACGGTTGCAGCTGAAACAAAATCGCAGCTAAAACTAATCGTAATACAATCTTCAGTCTTGTAGTGATCCGTCGCTTCCATACAAAGGGAATAATCAGCAAAAGTCATCAGCACACCGCCATGAACAATATCAGTTACATTGCCGTGCTTCTCCTCCGCCTTGAACGCATAGAGTCTCTTATCACCCATCTCCTTGTAGTAAAAAGGGCCAATATAGTCCTCGGCTGGATCGAAAGCCGGGTCAGTTAAATATCCTGTTGGAAAGGTCATTTCGGCAGATCCATAAAATAGTGTTCTGATTTTGCATTCTGTACACCAGAAAATTCAGCAAAGCACAGTAGCAGCTGATCTGCTCTTTCGAGCATACCGTCGTTGAGGAATTTCAGAGCTTCTTCACGTATGCGGTCACATTGGGCTTCAATATCAAGGCACAGCAGATCAAAATTATCGCAACTCACCCTGAACTGAACTCCGGCCGCGATACTCAGCAGCCACTCCAGCGCCTGGGGCCTCGCTTCCACCATCTCAAACTGCTTCTGCTGATCTGCATTCCTTTTTTCAACATACCAGTATCCGTAGTCATCTTTCCGGCGGCGGGCAGAACCTGCGATACACCAGTGGGCAATCTCATGAAGGGCACTGGATGCGAAATCATCTCGAAACCATATTTCATTTTCCGCCCGCTCACTTGAAGCAGTTTTATATAACGGTTCCGCGGCACCACCACAAAGAATCGTAATATAGGGGTCACCAAACATCCTGTTGAAGGCGGCAATAATGTCTTCTGAATTCATTCCGGTTCAATATTAGAGTCAGGTAAACACTCGACCGACTCCAATCGCTCGAGATAGGCGTTTGATAAAAATTGTTTACCTGCAAGCAAATGATCCAGGTACCAACGATTAGGTTTTAACCCTTCCGTAACGTGTGTTTCATTAGCAATATAGACCCAGGCCTCGACAACACCCTGCTGACAAACAATAGGCACTGGTAACCGATCGTAGCGATGGGGGTAGCCCTCAAAAAGATCCATCCTTGTGATCTGGTCAGGGTGCTGCAGCTGATATACAACACCCTCGGTCACCGCACCAGAATGCATCATTACATTTGCCGAAGCAGAACCCGGGTGCTTGACCGAGCGTTTGTTGAAGGTTAGTCGGTAGTTGTGTAGCGAACCTGCCTGGTGATGATTAAATTCCATAGAGCGCTGTCGAACCCGCTCAGGGTTCATATTGCTCCCGTATGCAAAGTAATGGGTGACCGTCACCGCTAACCCTTCCTGATCCAGAATATATAATTGTCTTCCGATTCTTCCTGGCAAATGAGTTCGTGGTTCAGGAATTTACAGAATTTGGGAAAATCCCAGGTGGTTGAAGGGTCGGTTGCGATCACTTTGATCACTTCACCTGAATTCATATCCATCATCTTGTTACGCACGACCATAAGCGGTTCCGGGCAGCGGAGCCCGGTGGCGTCGACGAGGATGTGTTCTTCTGTGGTCATTGAATACTGGGTCTTGTAGCCGTTAGTTGAAGATCGTGGTTGGTGATAGGGATCCTGCGCTTGCGGTGCGGGTTCAGGATGACTTCGCTCAAAGTGAAGGCACTTGTAGGATACCATAGGGTGAGTATAATGCGCCGGCTATGATCAGAGTACTAATAGAAAGAAATATCGCCCAGGGGCATGAGCACTATTACGATTGCACTGTCAAACGAATGGTCAGCCAGGTAATTAAAGCTCCAGGATGTATCGCCGGAGAATCCTTGAAGGATTCAAAAAACTCTCATCGGCGTATTGTCATGTCTAAATGGGATACGGTTGAGGACTGGGAAAACTGGTACCGTTCGGCTGAGCGAAGACAAGTCGTCGCCGAGATCTCTCCTTTATTGGAGAGTGGTGAGAAAATTACCATGTTAGAACTCACTCGCTAACCAGAGCTACAAATTCTCTATCAGGTAAACACCCAGCGCTTCCCTATCGGGTTCGGACAGCGGAAAAACTGGCATGGGTGGAGTTGGTTTTTCCAAAAATCTCGATAACGTTTCAATATCATACTTCTCACCAATCCTGTCCAGCCTCTTTAGCTCCCCGCCTGCTTCCTTGTGACAGCTCGCACATTCATACTGCGCGAACAACTGCTCCCCCTCTCTTGAAAGTCGCAATTTATCTTCAGATGAATAGGCTGCCAGAGTGTGCAGACCGTCATAACGGACCTTCTCAATACCTACAGCAAGCTCCGCACCCTGCCCTTCACCGTAAGCAACCCTGTATATCGCACCAACATAATCGTCAGATATGTAAAAAGCACCGTCAGGCCCCTGTGTAACCTCGGCAGGCCTGCCGATCACGTCATCATTCACAAGGAAACCACTGACAAAATCTTTCTCGGACACTTCGCCATCTGCATTCCAATGCAGGGAAACGACTTTATAACCATCCTTATCCCTTCGATTCCAGGAACCATGAAGCGCAACAATGGCAGCGCCCCGGTAGGCCGGTGGGAATGAGTCCCCCCTGACAAATTCAATACCTAACGGAGCGTTATGAGCCTTAAAGCCAAAAACCGGAGCAATCGAGCTTTCAATGATGGCTTCATTTCCTTCTCCGAAATCCGGATCGGGGATCTTATCTCCGTTGGCAAAAGGCCAGCCGTAATGGTTACCTTCCTCGATCATATTAAGTTCACAAGGAGGGAAATCATCCCCTAGCAGATCACGGCCATTGTCTGTCGCATAGATCTTGCCATCCACCGGCGAGAAGTCGAACCCAGCGCTGTTACGCATTCCCGATGCATAAATCTCCTCTCCACTACCATCTGGCTGGTAGCGGACCATCGCAGCCCTTCGCTCATCAGCTTCAATACAGACATTGCAGGATGAACCCATAGACACATACATCAGTTTATCGGGACCAAACCGTAATGTTTTCTTCCAGTGATTCCCACCGGCCGGAAGGTTTTCAACGATGCGCTGGTATTCTCCCCTTGTCTCTCCTGTTGGATGGTCAAACCTTATTCGGCCAATGGCGTCTGTTTCTGCGATATAAAGCCAGCCATCAAAAAAATCCAACCCATTGGGCCCATTTAGGCCATCAATTAGGACACTTTTACTATCTGCCTTGTGGTCATCATTTTTATCTCTGCCAAGAATCACAACCTGACCTAACGAGGGATTCGCTACCAGGAGGTCTCCCCGGTGGCTAAAGCGAATCACCCTGGCATTGGGAATATCCTTAGCATAGACCCCCATTGAGAAACCGTCGGGTAGTTGTATCTGGCTATCGAGTCGAGAAGTATTCAGCTCACCATCACCGAGCGGTGTATTCACCCCAATATAAAATCTGGCAAACAGAAACAACAGGAACAACACCAGAAGCAGAACACCAGCGATGATCAGCAACCATTTTACAATCTTATTCATTGGCAGCCAGATTGTGCGCTTCCTGGATCACATATCGCTGGATATCAGCCACATCCTGCTGGTTCATCACATCGGAAAAACTCACCATGCCTCGATCTTTCAGGATACCTCCCAGCACAATATCCTCAAAAACAAGATGTTTCCCAGAAGGCATGTGCCGCAGGTCAGGAAGAACACCGCCACCTTTAGCACCAGGACCGTGGCAAACACCGCAATATTGATGATAAACCGCTTTTCCGTGTGCAATCTGTTCTGCTGTTCCTTCCAAAGGCGGAGGCTCAGGAATAGCCAAGTCTGGTTCAACAGGTGGCAGTTCCAGATCACCACCGAGCTTGTAGGTAAGAATTCTACCGCGGTTCTTGAGCTTCAGTTTTTCTGCCGCACCACCTGCAGCCAGTGCAAACGCGCCACCCCAACCAGCCACAACCGTAATATATTGTTCGCCATCAACGGTGTAGGTCACAGGGGGTGCAATCACACCAGTCTGGGCAGGTGCGGACCACATCTCTTCTCCTGTATCTGCGCGATAAGCGACAAAACGACCGCTGGAATTACCCTGGAAAACCAGGTTTCCTCTGGTGGCCAGCATTCCTCCGTTCCAGGATCCTGGGTGCTGAACTCGCCATACCTCTTTCTGCTGTATAGGATCCCAGGCAGAGATGTGTCCACGGATTAGGCCATCAATTTTATCTTCTACCGCTTTATCGCCCACTGGCGCATTTATCTGCCAGTTAATAGCAACGTTCCACCGACCTTCCTCATAGGTAAATTGTGGTTCATTGCCGTAGGCAAACGGAATATCCAGTGCCGGAATATAGACTAGACCAGTATCCGGGCTGTACGCCATGGGATGCCAATTATGACCGCCGTATGGGGAGGGTTTGTGGAAAGCCTTCTCAATATCTCCAGCGCTCATGGCGCTCAGAGCGGCAATCTGATCTTCAGGCGATAAGGCAGACAATGGGCTGGCAACTTGATAGCGTGCATTCTCTGTCTCAACCGGTCGCCCGGATTCTGGATCAACATGAGTCGCCCAGGTGATCGGCACATAAGGTTTTGCAGAGATGAAGTCGCCATTTATCCGATCAAGTACATAGAAGAAACCATTTTTCGGTGCCTGGATAATAACCTTGCGCATTTCGCCATTCAAATTTAGTTCCGCAAGGATCATGTGCTGGGTCGCCGTATAGTCCCATGCATCACCTGGAGTCGTCTGGTAGTGCCAGATGTATTCTCCTGTGTCCGGGTTTACTGAAACAATGGATGAGAGGTATAGGTTATCGCCACCACCAGGGCTCCTGATGACTGGATTCCACGGGGCTCCGTTACCCACGCCAATATACAGTTGATTCAGTTCAGGGTCATAGGCCATGGAATCCCATACAGTGCCGCCACCACCCATGGTCCACCACTTCCCTGTCCAGGTCTTTGCGGCCTCTTCCATTGCAGGTGATTCAAAGCCATCAGCCGGGTTGCCTGGCACGGTGTAAAATCTCCAGACCTGCTTACCCGTCTCGGTATCATAAGCCGTAATATATCCGCGGACATCATACTCGGCGCCACCGTTACCTATAATCACCTTGTCTTTGATAATTCTTGGCGCACCGGTGATGGTGTATGCCTTGGATCTATCAATGGTGTTGACATCCCACACTGTGTCGCCGGTGGCGGCATCAATAGCTACCAGTCTGCCATCAATTGTGCCGACATAGACTCGACCTTTCCAGACCGCGACGCCGCGATTGACGACGTCACAACAAGCTTTTGCTCCCCAGGACCTGGGCACTTCAGGATCATATTTCCAAATGAGTTCGCCTGTCCTCGCATCATTGGCAAACACGACACTCCAGGAACCGGTTGTATACATAATTCCATCGACAACAATAGGCGATGCTTCAAGGCCTCTGTGAGTTTCGGTATCGAAATACCAGGCTAAGCCCAGCTCATCAACATTGCCATCATTAATTTCTGTGAGCGTGCTAAAGCGCTGTTCATCATAAGTGCGCCCATGTGCCAGCCAATTATTTGATTCACTGTCTGCATTGATTATCCGTTCACTGTTCATGGTGCCAGTAACTTTACGGATGTGTTCCAATCTCTTTTCAGCTGAAGAATGCTCGGTCGAAGCAGAGTCTTTCTTGACCCCCTCGTCCTTATCCATCAACAGATACGCACCCAGAATAACTAACAACCCCACAACCAGCGCAATAATGCTTCTCATGTTCTTACCTTATCTTTTGGCACAAAGACGCAAGGCTACTTTAGGTGGTACTTCGCTGCAAGTCGCGTCGATTTCAGGCAAGATCCTCAATGACTACAATGGAAGTGGTGTGGGTTTCATCGTCATAGAGAATTTCAGCTTTACCTTTCTGGAGCTGGGACAAGACCTGAGTCACTTTAATATCAAGTTTAATTTCCTGATATCCGTATTCCGTACCCTCTCTGCTCACGAACTCCTGAATGAGCCCTGTGAGCGCGGCTTGAGATAGAGATTGCCAGGGGATTTTCATGTAGTATGAAGGTGAACATCAGGTAAAAAGGAAGTATACCTGCGTATGAGCCAAAACGCTGCGAATCTGCTCATTATCGAGGATGAGCCCATCACAAGGGCACAGCTGGCTGCGCATTTTGAAAAAGAAGGCTATAAGGTTTTCGCAAAAGAAACTGCCGACAACATCGAGCAGTTAATCTCCGATGAAGCCATCGATATATGTCTCATCGATATAAATCTGCCAGGTAAGGACGGGCTTGTACTCACCAGGGAACTCAGGACTCATTCTGATATCGGAATAATTCTTGTCACTGGTAAAGGGGAACAAATCGATCGGATCGTCGGCCTTGAAAGCGGCGCCGATGATTACGTCACAAAACCTTTCGACCCAAGAGAATTACTATCAAGAGTACGGAGCCTGCTCTGGAGAGTAAGGGCACAGGAACGGCAGAAGGACAAAGGATTGAAACGTAGTTTCGAAGGCTGGACTCTGGATTTGAACAAACGCCAGCTAGTGACTCCTGACAATGAACTGCAGCCACTTTCCGCCGGTGAATTTCACCTCTTACTGGCATTGATAGAAAGTGCCGGTGAAGTCTTGACCCGCGACCAGCTCATGAACAAGATTCGAAATCGGGAGTGGTATCCCGATGACAGATATATCGATGTACTTGTAGGCCAGGTCCGGCGCAAATTTCGGCAGTTCGCCCCAGATACTACTTTCATTAGCACGATTCACGGCACGGGGTATTTGTTCGCACCGGTGATAACATAATAACCCGATAATTCGAGTATCTCCGAAGGTATCCTGGCTCATGATTTCTGTCCCAGGTTTTAAGAACCTGAAAATTGTTCATCAAAGTGCCGAAACGCTGGTTTATTCTGCGACCCGCATAAAGGATTCAGCCCGGCTATTCCTGCGCCAGCTCCGTCCCGAATCAACCTCTCCTGAGCTGGTTGCACAATATCGAAAAGAATATGAGCTCCTGCAGAAACTGGACTCAAGCAATGTGATCAAAGTTGTCGATCTGATTTTCGTCAACGGCACTCCCATTTTAGCGATGGAAAATGCACCAGGCACGTCACTGTCCAGCCTCATGGAAAATGAGAAGCTTGAACCCGTTGAAGCCACGTCTATCGCCCTGTCCATCGTCACGGCACTCGAATACATTCATTCAAAATTCATTGTTCACAAAGACCTGAACCCGACCAATATTATCTACAACAGGAACGAGGGGTCTCTGAAGTTAATCGATTTTGGCATTGCCTCAGAACTATCTCCCACGTCACTCAAATCTGAAGCTAACAATACGCTTGAGGGCACTCTCAACTATATTGCCCCGGAGCAGACAGGAAGGATGAACCGGTCTGTCGACTATCGTGCCGACTTCTATGCACTCGGTGCGACTATGTACCATTTGCTGACAGGTGGGCCGGTATTCATGGCCAACGATTCCCTTGAGCTGGTTCACAGTCATATCACAAAAGACCCTTTGTCGCCTGAACAACTAAACCCAGCGATACCAAAAGCGCTATCGAAAATCACCTTGAAGCTGCTTTCAAAAATGCCTGATGACCGATACCAGAGCACTTTCGCAATCCAACAGGATCTTAGGCGATGCCTGGAATTAATGACCCAGGAAAATGTAGAGGCCACACAACTAGATTTTGACGTGGCCCTTGACGACATCGCCGACCGACTCAATATTTCCGAACACCTTCTTGAGCGAGACGATGCGATGACATTGTTACGGGAGGCTTTGACATCAGTTGCCAATGGCGGTACGGAAACCATCGTTTGCGTTGGTGAAGAGGGGGTTGGCAAGTCCTCTCTAATTCGAGAGCTGGAAAGAGACGTCATAAAAAGCGGCGGGTTCATCGCGCTCAGTCGCCATGACCCGATCAGTGCCAAAACACCCTATAGTGTCGTTTCAAATGCTCTTGGTGATCTATTAAAGCAACTGATGACCAGGTCAGACTACTCTGAAATCAAGCGACGACTACAACTTGCACTAAAGGGAAATGAGGATCTTATGTTGAACCTTATCCCGGAGCTATCCCTGATCCTCGAAACGCCTAAAAAAAGCGAAACCGAGCCAAACCTAACAGCTGTAGAAACAAAGAATCGATTGATCGAGGGAATAACGGACCTCATGCAGTGCATCAGTGGCCAGGGTCACCCATTTGTTCTCTGCCTCGACAACATCCACTGGATCGACGAGGCTTCTATTGAATTGTTCGAACCCTTCTTTGGTCAATCCAGGCTTCCTTATGTCTTCCTGCTCGGGGCTTACCGGATCAATGAACTTGATGAGGAGGATGCTACCAGAGTAGCAGTATCAAGCATTCTAAAGACAAATCCAGATGTGAAGCTAATACGGCTTACTAATCTTTCAGCCAGCAGCATCGACTCCATCATTTCAAACACACTATTTCGACCAAAAGAAGAAGTGGCTGAATTTTCCAAAATTGTCTATTCAAAAACCAACGGGAATCCTCTGGCGATGAGGGACTTCCTGCTTGAAATGCACCAGAAGGGATTCCTCGAATTCAACCACACACACCGGGAGTGGGAGTGGGATCTTACTTCTATTTCTAATCAGCCACCCAGTGAAAATGTCAGCACAGCGTTAGCAGATCGTATCCGGCATTTGGAACCCATTACGTCAAATTTATTGCAGATTGCGGCCTGTATCGGTAGTGAGTTCGAGCTCGAGACCCTACAATCCGTTGCTGGGCTACCCCTTAACCTGGTATCCGAGAAACTTTCCCAGGCAATAAAGAACGGCTACATATTCAGGTCGCCGATTCAGAGTGGCATCAAAGACAGAAAAGTTAGTTACCAGTTCGCTCATGAGCGTGTACAACAGGCTGCCTACTCTCTGTTAGCCGTTAACAAACGCAAACAGGTTCACACTGAAATAGGCCAGATTCTATTACAATCAGATCAATCTCTTGCCAACATATTCGAGGTAGTGAATCAACTAAACAATAGTTTTGACTCCCCGGAAGCCACGGGGTTCAACAGAAACGAACTCGCGGATCTGAACCTGACGGCTGGACGCCGTGCAAAGCAAGCCGCCGCCTTCCAGGCATCGTTTAAATACTTCAAGACTGCGATCGCCTTATTTGGGCAAAATATCTGGGCGCAGTATGATCTCAGCCTGGATCTTCACCTGGAAGCCGCTGAATCTGCATACCTCTGCGGCGATCATGGCCAAATGGAGCTACTCATTACAGCCGCTGCCGAACATTCCCGCAGCCCAATAGATACAGCCAGAATTAGCGTGATAAAGATGAAGGGTATGATCGCCGCAGAAGAAATAGAGTCGGCCATCAATGAAGGCCACAACACCCTTGACCTGCTCGGTGTTACCGTCCCACGCAGGGTTAAATTTAACAGAGTAAGGCTGTTAGTAAAACTGGCATTCCTGACAACACGAATACAAAAGCAAGCCAGCATGAACTCGCAGGTGATGACCGACGTAAATCTATTAGCTGCCATGCGTATTCTGATGATGCTGGTACAGGCTGGATACATCTCAGGCAATCCCTCTACGCCGCTTTACATCTTGAAGATGGCTGAGCTCTCGTTAAAACATGGGATGGCACCGGAATCTTCCTTTGCCTATCCAATGTTTGGCGCCCTGCTGATTACTTTGCTCGGGTTTATCGATACCGGGCATCAGCTCGGCAGCCTGGCTCTGGCGAACCTGGATGAATCAAATGCTGAACTTCATTGCAAAACGATTAGCCTCACCAACAATTTCATCCTTAGCTGGAAGCACCACCTGAAAGAAACCCTGGAACCACTTTCAGAAGCCTACCGAATTGGCATGAAAACCGGTGATGTTGAATTCGCTCTTATTGCCGCAATGACAAGATGCGCCAACGCTTTTGTTCTGGGTCACGATTTGAACAGCCTGGAAACAAATCTTGCTAATTTCAATCAACAGGCAAGCGAATACAACCAGACACCCGCTTTAAGCCTGGGTTCAATCTATCAGCAGGCAATCAGCAACCTGACTAAATCAAACAGGGTGCCATGGTTACTCGAAGGTGAAATCTACAATGAAAGTCACCTGATACAACACCACCAGAAAAGGGGCGATGAATCCAGCATCGCGAATCTCTACATTTTAAAGATGTATCTGGCAGTGTTGT
>SMVA01201564.1_pt1 | contig 14808 bp, 11 predicted proteins | sample 2456451 | NCBI WGS metagenome assembly SMVA01 (sample SAMN11095933, study PRJNA526329) | marine sediment metagenome | biome: Marine sediment; feature: Surficial sediment; material: Deep marine sediment; isolation source: Hadal surficial sediment | place: Pacific Ocean | collected 2014-05 | depth...
CTGAGCGACGACATCCGCAAGCAGATCGCACCGCGCAAGCTCATGACCCAACGCTGGATCGAGATCGTGAAGACGGCCCACGGCATCGGGCTCCCCTCGACGTCGACGCTGATGTACGGCCACATCGAGAGCACGCGCCACGTGGCTGAGCACCTCGGCCTCTTGCGCGACATCCAGAAGGAGACGGGGGGCTTCACCGAGTTCGTGCCGCTGGGCTTCATCCACGAGAAGAACGTCCTCTTCAACCACATGGGCGCGCGCGCCGGCTCTTCGGCTCCCGAGGACGTGCGTCTGGTCGCCGTCGCCCGGCTCCTCCTGCGCCCCCACATCACCAACATCCAGGTGTCGTGGGTGAAGATGGGAACCAAGCTCTCCCAGATCGGTCTCATGTCGGGCGCCAACGACTTCGGCGGCACACTGATGGAAGAGTCCATCAGCCGCGAGTCCGGCTCCCAGCACGGCGAGAACCTTCCCGCCGAGGACATGCGCCGGCTGATCCGCGAGATCGGCCGCACCCCCGTCGAACGGAGTACCACCTACGACACGCTGCGCCGCTTTGACGACGCGTCCCTGGATCCACCGTCACTCGAGCCCGTCGAGAAACGCGAGCTGTCGGGCCCGACCCGCTGGCGCCTCCAGCAGGAGCTGGAGAAGACGCGCGAGCGCCAGCCCCTCGAGGCGTCGGACGCGGCGGCGCTGGCCATGCTCGGCGGCAGCTGACCCCGCCTCCCGAGCGGGGACGTTCTTGAATATTCAACTTCTACCCATGATGGATGGCTACGAGTTGAATATTCAAGAACGTCCCCGTTTTCGTTTCCCCCGTTTAGCGATAGCGCTACGGGGCTATCGGAGGCGGTCCAAGCGCGCCGTCAGCTCCTCAACCTGATAGCGGAGCGGAGCACTCTCCAGGATGCGGCGCTCGACCTTCTTGACGGCGTTGCTCACCGCCGGATGGTCGCGGTCGAAGAGCCGTGCGATCACGGCCAGGGGCTCGTCGGTGTAGCGGCGGCACAGGTACATGGCGAGCTGGCGAGGCACCAGTACGTCGCGGCGCCGGGAGCGCGACGCCAGCGCGTCGCGGCGCACGCCGAAGAAGCGGCAGACCACCTCGACGACCTGATCCAGGTCCAGCACCCGTGGCTGCAAGATGCCGGGCGAGAGCTTGTGGAGGGCGTTTCGCGTGAGCGTGCGGTCGATGGGCCGCTTGAGGAGCGAGGCCGATGCCACCACCTGGATCAAGGCGCCCTCGAGGTCGCGCACGCTGCCGCGTACGGCTTCGACCAGCAGGTCGAGGCAGTCGTCGGGCAATCCCACGCCACCGGCCGCGGCCTTGCTCCGCAGGATGCTGCGGCGAAGCGTGGCGTCGGGTCGTTCGATCTCGGCCACCACGCCCGCCGTGATCTGGGAGCGCAGGCGCGGTTCGAGATCGTGGATGTCGCGCGGCAGGCGATCGCCTGTCAGCACCACGCGCACACCGGCGTCGACCAGGTGGGTGAGGGTGTGGAAGAACTCCATCTGGGTGGCCTGCTTCGAGCCCAGGAACTGGATGTCCTCGACGACGAGCAGGTCGCACTGCTGGCGGAAGCGTCGCTTGAAACCCTCGGTGTTCTTGGTGCGCAAGGCCTTCATGAAGCGGTTGGTGAAGGTCTCGGCGGATTCGTAGAGCCCCCGGGTCGTACCGTTGCGACGGGCTTCGGCGACGACGGCGCGGGCCAGGTGGGTCTTGCCCATTCCGGGCGCCGACGCGAGGTAGAGCGGATTGAGGCCCAGCTGTCGCTGCTGTGCCAGTGCCAGCGATGCCTCGCGGGCCAGTGCGTTGCACGGGCCCACGACGAAGTTGTCGAACGTATAGGGCAGGGGCTTGCGGTCCTCGTGGCGCGGCTCCGGTGCTTCGAATTCGTCCGTGCGCTGGGCATGGACGCGCCTCATCTGCGTCTTCACGGCGCGCGGGTCAGGCTTGGCTTCGGTGTCGTCGACCTCGAGATCGACGACTTCGGATCCGGTGCCCGCATTCAACAGCCGCTGGCGCCAGCCGTTGACGACGCTGAGCTCGATGGGCAGCTGCTGGCCGGTCTCGTCGGCCACACACTGCGCAATCCGGCCCAGGAAGCGGGCCCGAATCCGGTCCCGGTGGAAGGGCGTCGGCGCAAACAGCTGCAGCCCTTCACTCGTACGCTCGACGGTGAGTGGACGCAGCCAGGCATCTAGAGTGAAAGCGGGAATGTCGATCCCGAGCCGGTGCAGAACACCGTCCCAGAACTGCGGGGGGTAATTCACGGTTTGGCCTGGTCTCAGCCGGTTTTCTTGGTTTTTTGCCGAATCCCCAACCATCAAGCTTCGGCGGAACCGCAGTACACCATGTCTTTTGAATCGTCGCAATGGCGAATCAGACCGATCGAGCGCTGTGGAACTGGGGCTGCAACGCTTCGAAATCGCTGCACGCGGCGACGTAAAACCATTGTTTGTAAGTGGATTCGCGATTCTTTTCCAAGGACTTCGCCCGGAGTGTTGAGAAAGTCCCGAACGGTGCATCGGCGTGTCACCGCGGGCCGGCCCGCGAACACTGAATCTACCAACAGTGACTTTTTTTGCGATTTATCTCGAAAAATCGCGAAAATACGAGGCTCCCGAATGGCTAGTGAATGAGCCCCGAACCGGTCGATCCGTGGCTTCGAAGTTCGGCGACCCGGAAGTTGAGCAAGCCTTCGAGCCGTTCGAAGCGTTCCGGAATGCTGTTCGCATCGAGCAAGCCCTGCTTTTCCTGGGGATGGAGTGACAGCCCAGCGGCCAACGAGTTGACGAAGGTTGCGTCGTCCATTTCGCCCAAAGCCTTGCTCGCGAAGCGTGCGGCTCCGGTGGGGTCGGCGTTCCCTACCAGCTCGGAGAGGTCGCCGACGATGGCTCTGCGTAGCTCGACGACCCGCTCGCGCTCTTGGTCCGGGTACGGATCGCTCAGGAACTCGATCTCGGCGATCCGGTGAAGTCGCTTGGGCGGTCTCAGAGGCTCGCTCAGGATCCGGAAGCGCGAAATTCCCGCAAGCACGACGTTGAAGCGGCCATCCGGCAGACGTTGTGTCTGGGTCAGGCGACCGGCACAGCCGATGGGATAGACGGGCGGGTTGCCCGCCAACTCGTGGAGGTGCTCGGGGAGCACCACGACCATGCCGATCATCCGGTTGCCTTCGATCGCCTCCTCGGTCATCTGTCGATAGCGCGCTTCGAAGATGTGGAGGGGCGTCTGGAGGCGTGGAAACAGCACCACGTTCGAGAGCGGAAAGATGGCGATCTCCGAGCGTTCCATCGGCGAAGCATACCGTGCTCTTGACGAATGAATCGGCTGTCGGGAGACTTGCCGCGAAGATGGATCGCCGCGAAGTTCGTGCGCTGGTCGAACGCCTCACTCGCGATGCCGAGCGCATCGCGGCGCGCTTCGACCTGAACTACCAGTCGATCCAGGCGGAACGTGCCGGCATCAACGGTCACTACGGCATCTGCGACTCCGATGGCGCCATCAAGATCCGCCTGCGTCACGTGAAGACCGGGCGCCCGCTCAAGTACTCGAGCCTCGTCAACACGCTCTGCCACGAGCTCGCGCATCTGCGTCATTTCGACCATGGTCCACGCTTCAAGGCCTTCTACTTCCGGCTACTGGAATTCGCGCGCGCCGAAGGCATCTACCAGCCGCGACCGGCGGGCCCGGCGAGCGAACCGGTTGCAGCATCGGCGGCACAGGTGAGTGACACGTCGACGCCCGCCGGGCCGAGCCAGCTGGAACTCTTCTAGGGGTCGAGTCGGAGGCAGCCGGAAGCCGATCGCGTCAGCGGTCGGCGAGCTACAGAGGGGCTCAGGCGCCGCTCTTGAGGGTGTCGAGTTGTTCGAGGGTGTTGGGGCCCTCTTCGACCTTGGCCACGACCTCTTCGCACGCGACGGCCTTGTCGATGATCTCGCGAAGCAGTCCCTCGACGGTCAGCTCATCGTATTCGGCCAAGGCATCTTCGAGCGAGCTTTCGGATACCGTGAACGACAAGGCCAATTTGATGCTGACATCCATCGATGTATGTCCTCGAAAAATCGATCCCGGCCGCAACCGTCGTCCTGCCCTTCCGTCCGTAAGGTACTGAAATGAAAGGGATTTTCAGTAAGACGGCAAGAGGATAGTACAGCGTCTGAGGGTCGGCTATGCGTTTTCCCCAAACCCGCCCGAATTTCAGCAGCCTTAGTCGGCTTCTGACCCCTTCGAGTCGGCGTAGGCATGCAGCCCGAGCAGGATCAGGGTGCCGATCCCCACAGCCACGAAGAGCGACATGGACAGCGCGTGAAGCCGGCCGAAGTGCGCGGTGGCTTCGACACTTCCCTCGAGTCCGAACACGTCGTCGCGGATCTCGGCGATCGGAAGCGAGATTCCAAAGTGTGAGGCGAGGCACACCACCGCGAACAGCAGCGGCAAGCCGATGGTCCAGTGGCTGCGGCCCAGGGCCCAGGCCAGGCTGGCCAGGGCGAAGCCGGCCGCGCCGCCGTACAAGTGGAGCACGGTCAGGGTCGGACTGACGATGATCCCGGCGGTTTCCGACGGCAGCAACCGGAACGCGGTCGGTGCGATCACGGCGCCGAACAACAGCCACGACCCGACCCAGCTCCCAAGCAGGAGCCAGAGTGCGGCTCGCAATGAGGCGTCCACGACACGGCTTCTTGTGCTGCTCGGCGGTGCCGACATTCGGCGAGTCTCCGGAACCCGTGTTCGGCTGTAAAGAGGCCCGGAAATCCGGGCCCCGGGCCCTCGGGCGCTGGGCGATTCGGCTTGTTGGAGAATCCCAACACGATCCGAATCGTCAAATGGGTCGGAGGCATCGGGTCCGAGTTGCCTGCCCATGTCATCGCAGTCGACTGGCAGAAAAGCCTCAAGCCGGTGCAGGTCGGGCCGATACGAATCACAGCTTCTGAGCCAAATCTGGGGGGGTGAGGCTCAGACGGGACGCCCCGGAGCCTACGGCTCCGGGGCGCTTTGTTGCTAGAGCGAGCTTGTCTGAAGCGCCTCCGCCTCGGCGTCATCGGCGCGGTCGCTGTGGCAGGCGGCCTGATGGCCGCTCTCCGCACCCATTGCGGTGCGCGTCTTGCTCGCCAGCCGGTGAATCTCCTCGGGCGAAAGAACGCCGCGCTTCTCCAGGATTTCCTGCTGGTCGGGCGTCAACGCGAGAGTCACCTTGGGTTGATTCTGGGCGTAGGCGTCGTCCTTGCCACTTGCGAACTCCTGGATCTCCTTGCTGATCCGTACCGAGCACCAGTCGTGGCCGCACATTGCGCAGAAGTCGGTGTCGACGTCCAGGTCTTCGTCGTGATAGGCCCGGGCCGTATCCGAGTCGTAGGCCAACTCGAAGTGCTTCTCCCAGTTGAGGGCCGCCCTCGCCTTGGTGAGCTCGTCGTCGTGGTCGCGTGCGCCCGGAATCCCGAGTGCCACGTCTGCCGCATGCGCCGCGATCTTGTAGGCGATCACCCCCTGCTTGACGTCGTCGCGCTTGGGCAGGCCGAGGTGCTCCTTGGGCGTCACGTAGCAGAGCATGGCTGCGCCGTGGTAACCGGCCGCCGTTGCCCCGATGCAGCTCGTGATGTGGTCGTAGCCCGGGAAGATGTCGGTCACCAGCGGTCCGAGTACGTAGAAGGGCGCGCCGTGACATCGCTCGCGCTGGAGCTTCATGTTGTACTCGATCTGATCGAAGGGCACGTGTCCGGGGCCTTCCACCATCACCTGACAGCCATTGGCCCAGGCGCGTTCGGTCAGCTCGCCCAGGGTCGAGAGCTCGGCCAGCTGTGCGTGATCGGTGGCGTCGGCCAGACCCCCCGGACGAAGCCCGTCGCCGATCGAGAACGTGACGTCGTAGCGGCGCATGATCTGGCAAATGTCGTCCCACAGCGTGTACATCGGGTTCTGCTCGCCGTGGTGGATCATCCATTTGGCCAGCATCGAGCCACCGCGGCTCACGATGCCGATCAGGCGCTTCTGCACGTAGGTCAGGTGCTCGCGCAGTACGCCGGCGTGGATCGTGAAATAGTCGACGCCCTGCTGCGCCTGGTGCTCGAGGCATGACAGGATCATGTCGGCGTCGAGGTCTTCGATCTGGCGCCCGATGATCATCGAGTAGATAGGCACCGTGCCGATTGGAACGGTGGAGCCGCGGATGATGGCCTCGCGGGTCGCGTCGAGGTCGCCTCCGGTCGAGAGGTCCATCACCGTGTCCGCGCCCCAGCGCTCGGCCCAGTGGAGCTTTTCGACCTCCTCGGCTGTGTTGCTGCTCACGGGCGAGGCGCCCATGTTGGCGTTGATCTTGGTGTGGCTGGCGCGCCCGATGGCCATCGGGTCGAGCTTGTAACCCAGGTGGACGGGGTTGGCCGGAATCACCATGCGCCCGGCCGCGACCTCATCGCGCACCTGCTCGGGCGTCAGGTGGCCCTCGCGCTCGGCCACACGTTGCATCTCGGACGTCACGCTGCCCAGCCGCGCGTGCTCGAGCTGGGTGACGGGAGTGAAACCTGCCGGAGCGACCCAGTGTCCGTCTGCGTAGTTCCAATCGGCAGGCATGAAGTCCCAGGCCGTCTTGTCCGACGGGGCCGGCATGCCCGGGGTGTCGGGCGAGCTGAAGGCGAGGGCGCCCCCGAGGTCGGGCTTGCACGCGAAGCTACCGGGATTGGTTCCCGCGCCCGCGCTCGACGGGTTGGCGCCCAGCGGCGGAAGCGACCAGGTCTGGGAATTCGATGCGTTCGGCATGGCAGGCACTCCTGTTTTCGAGGGGAGCGCCGGGGGGAGATCTCTCGGAACCGATCCCTACGCTCGTTCTAGCGAGTTCAGGTTCGACGGGTGTATCTCAGGCAGACTCTCGACCCACCACCCCGTGGCTCCTTCAACGACTGCAGGCTACCAGCTCGGAACCGCCGCCACCATCGAATCTGACGCATGAACGCATGCGGCGGCTGCAGTCGTCGACCGCGAATGATCTGCTGCCCCGGCTCGCCGAAGCCATCTGAAAGAATGGCACGGCGGACCTCCACCAGGCCGAGGCGCCACCGACCGCGTGTCGGGCCGATCCGCCCGGTCTCTAGCGATTCGGGCTTGCGCTAGTCTCCGCCTCCATGTTGCGGCCTCAGATCCTCCCCGTGCTCGGACTGCTGTGCGCCGTGCAGTTCGCCTGCGACCGCAACATCGAGCCCTTTGTCCCGGGCGAGGAGCCCCGGCAGCCCGACCTTTCGCGGATCTTCCCGGCCGGAGCCGAGCAGGAGGCGCGTCGAGCGGCCCCGGGCGAGCTGCCGCCGCCGCCGCCCCGAGGCGCTCGCCCGGTCGCGGGCGCCGCGCCAGCCGAGGCGGCGAAAGCCGAGCCGATTCGCGGCCAGGTTCGCGTCGCCGAGGCGCTTCGGGAGCAGCTCCGACCCGACGCCGTGCTCTTCATCATCGCGAGGGTCGGAGCAGCCGGTCCCCCGCTGGCGGTCAAGCGGATCCAGTCACCCCGGTTTCCGTTGCAGTTTTCGATCGGTCCCGATGACCGCATGATTGCGACGCTGCCCTTCCAGGGCGTGCTCCAGCTGACGGCGCGCCTCGACGCAGACGGAGACGCGATCTCGCGCGATCCGGGTGACCTGCAGGGACGCGCCGAGGGGACCTACTCGCCCGGTGCGTCGAACGTGACGATCGTGTTGGACGAGGCGCTCTGAGCGGCTTCGGCTCGAGATCGTGCTGGCGCGTGATCTTGCAGGCCTGAGGGCGGTAAACGCGCCTTAGATCACGTCCATCGACTCGACGGCGGCCTTGCTGCCGGCCACCACCAGGCGGTCTCCTTCAGCAATCAAGTCGTCAGCCCCGGGTACACGGATCTCGGCCGGCTCGCCGGTCGGGTCGTGCTTGCGGATCAGGATCACCTGGACCCCGAAGACGGCGCCAATGTCGAGCTCACGGATCGTCTTGCCAAAGAAGCGCGGCGGAGGCTGGATCTCCTGGAGGACGTAGCCGCCGCCGAGTTCGACCTGCTGGCCGCGCTGCGCGACGACGACGGTGCTGGAGACCTCGCCGGCGAGGTCGCGCCGCATCACCTCCCGGTTGTAGGCGTGGAGGACGTCTCGCTTGTGCACGCTTCCCACCAGCTTTAGCGGGTCTGTGGCGTCGACGATGGGGAGTTCTTCGGCCAGCCCATGGCTGAACATCCGCATCACCACGTCCAGGTTGTCGTCTTCGGTGACGGCGACTTCGTGGCGGACGATCAGGTCTTCGGCGACGATCACGTGACGCAGGATGTCTTGCTCCATCAGGGTCCGGGTGAGCTGGCGCAGGTGGATGGTTCCCACCATCCGATCGTTTTCGTCGAGCACGAAGAACTCGCTGCGCTCGCTGTCGAGCACCTGCTCGAGGATGGTGGCGAGGTTGGCGTTCGCGTGGAGTGTCTCCGGATCCCGGTCGATGATGTCGTGCACGAAGAGATTGCGAAGCAGGTTGCGGGAGTCCTCTTCGTAGAGGTCGATTCCCCGGCGCCGCAACTTCATGGTGTAGATCGAGTCGCGGTGCAGAAAGGTCGTGACCAGCGTGCTCATGACGCAGGCGGCCATCAGCGGCGGGATGATGTTGATGGTCTGGGTCAGCTCGAAGATGATGAGGATCGCTGAGATGGGTGCGTGGGTGGCCGCGGCCACGACGGCGCCCATGGTGACGAGAGCGTAGGCGCCCGAGGTCGCGGTCGATTCCGGAAACCACGCGTGCACGAAGGTTCCCAGGAAGCCGCCCGCCATCGCGCCCATGAAGAGGGACGGAGCGAAGATCCCGCCCGAGCCACCCGAGCCGATCGTGATCGACGTCGCCGCGATCTTGGCCAGCAGCAGGATCCCGAGCAGGGCGACCGGTAGCGTGCCCGTGAGCGCCATGCTGATCGTGCTGTAACCCACGCCAAAAATGTTGGGCAGCCAGATGCCAATCACGCCGACGATCAGTCCGCCGACGGCGGCCTTGGACCACTCGGGGAGCTTGATCTTGTCGAACAGGTCCTCGGCGGCGTAGAGCGAGAACATGAAGACCAGGGCGATGAGGCCGGCCAGCAGGCCGATCACCATGTAGGGCAGCAGCTCCCAGGGGCTGACCAGCTCGTAGGGGGGAACCGGGAACGCGGGGTCGTTGCCCAGCACGAAGCGGGATGCGACCGTGGCCACCACCGACGAGATCACGATGGGCGTGAGTTGGGCCACGGCGAAGTTGCCGACTATTACCTCGGCCGCGAACAGCGCGCCCGCGATCGGTGCGTTGAAGGTGGCCGCGATGCCGGCCGCTGCGCCGCAACCCACGATGGTGCGCAGCTGACTCGCCGGGACCTTCAGCCACTGACCGATGGTCGAGCCCAGCGCCGCGCCGATCTGCACGATGGGCCCCTCCCGGCCGACCGAGCCCCCGCTGCCAATCGAGATGGCCGAGGCCAGCGCCTTTACCGCCACCACTCGCTTGCGGATCACACCGCCGCGCAGGGCGATGGCCGCCATCACTTCGGGCACGCCATGACCCTTGGCCTCGCGGGCGAAGAAGTAGATGAGCGGGCCAACGATCAATCCACCCACGGTGGGGATCAAGACCCGCCACCACCAGTCGAGCTGTTCCGCTACGGTCAACACGTCCGACGATTCGGCCAGGATGCCGGCGTCGAAGATTCCGACGACGCCGTCCGTCCCCTCGAAGAACGCTGCCTGGATGAAGCGGATCAGGAAGCGGAAGACGATGGCGCCCGCCGCGCCGGTGAGGCCGACAGCGACCGCGATCGTTACCATGAAGAGGTGGCCCGTCGAACGGGCTCTCATGTCTGCAAAGTTGGGCGAGGCGATGGCAAGGCTCCTGGCGGGAGCATCCTAGCAATCCCAGGTGCTAGCATGCCGATGATGTCCGACCCCAAACGGTGGACGGCTCTCAAGACCGAGTTTCTTCAGGATTGCGCCGTCTTTACCGTCAGCCGCACCGCATCGTTGTCTCCGCGGACGGGGATCCAACATACTTTCTACCGGATCGACTCCGTCGATTGGGTGAACATCGTGCCTGTGACCGACCAGGGAGAGGTCGTGATGGTGCGCCAGTATCGACACGGACTGGGGGAGATCACCCTGGAAATCCCCGGCGGAATGGTGGATCCGGGCGAATCGCCGGAGGGGGCGGCGATCCGGGAGCTGCTGGAGGAGACGGGCTATCGCGCGCGTGAGTTGAAGTCGATCGGCGCAGTGAGCCCCAACCCGGCCCTTTTCGGCAACCGGGTACACACCTACGCGGCGCTCGGCGCCGAGCCAGTGGCCGAGATCCGGAACGAAGGCGCCGAAGAGACCCATGTCGAGCTGGTGCCGTTGGACGACCTGCCCGAGCGGGTCCGGAGCGGGGACGTCGACCACGCCCTGGTGATCGCGGCGCTCCATTTCTTCGAGCTATCGCGCCCCGGGTTCGCGCAATCGGATCTCCCGCAATCCGAGAGCGGGCGCTCCAAACCCGGGCGGGGAGGGGTCGGGGAGTGAAGTCCCGGATGAAGCTGGGCGATTTCCTGGTTTCCTACCTGCGTCGTGCGGGTGTCGAGCACGTCTTCGGACTGCCCGGTGATCTCGTGCTGGGACTCTTCCACCGCTTTGGTCAAAGTCGGGGTCTCGAAATCGTGACCTTCTCCCACGAGCCGGCCGTGGGCTTTGCGGCCGACGGTTATGCGCGCAGCACCCGCCGCCTGGGCGTCGTCTGCGTCACCTACGGTGCCGGCGGACACAATGTCGTGAACGCGGTGGCGGGTGCCTATGCCGAGCAGATTCCGCTGCTGGTGTTGTCCGGCGGCCCGGGCGAAGCCGAAAGCAAGGTCGCGGCCGTGCACCACCAGGTAAAGGACGTGGCGGCCCAGTGCCGGATTTTTCGCGAGGTGACCTGTACCGCGAAGATCCTCGATGAGCCGACGCTGGTGGCCGAGGAGGTTCACGAGACCGTTCGCATGATCCTGTCTGAGCATCGGCCGGGCTATCTTGAAATCCATCGCGACATCGTCGACACCGTGATCCAGGTGCCCAAGCACATCATCGAATGGGTGGGCACGTTCCCCCGGCCAAAATCCGACTCGCGGAAGCTGGCCGAGGCGGTTTCCGACACGGCTGAGCGGATCCGCGCGGCGAAAAAGCCCATTCTGATCGGGGGCGTCGAGCTCTTCCGCGAGCGGGCCGAAAAGGACTTCCAGAAGCTCGCCGAGCAGATGGGTGCGCCGGTCGTGACGACGGTCCTGGCGAAGGGGGTGTTTCCGATGGATCACCCGCTCCACATGGGTATCCACGTCGGGCCGTTCAGCGCCGGCGCGATCCAGCAACGCGTGCGCGAAGCCGATCTGGTGCTGTCGCTCGGGAATCAGCTCACGGATCTCAACCTAGGCGCGTCCAAGCCCCAGGTACGACGCAAGTACTCCGTCTGGGCCGTCAGCCAGCGGGTCAACGTTTCCTTCCACACCTATACCGATGTGATGCTGAAGGACTTCGTCTCGAAGCTGACGAAGGAGAAGCTTCCGAAGCATCGTGAGAAGATCGAGTACTACGACAATCTCAGGCGAACGCCGCTCAAGAAGAAGCAGACTCCGCTGTCGATCAACGACATGCTGGTCGAGTTGAACATCTTTCTGGCCGGAGCGCAGGGCGGTGGTTACGACGTTTTCGCGGAATCCGGCGACATGCTGTTCGGCGGACTCGAGGTGCGCGTTCCAAAGGGCGGTCTCTATTTCGCCCAGGGCTACTACGCGTCGATGGGCTTTGCGGTGCCGGCCGCAATGGGCGCCGAGATCGGGCGGGGCAGGCGGCCGATCGTCCTCTGCGGTGACGGAGGCTTCCAGATGACGGGGCCCGAAATTTCCTACTGTCCGGGCCGGGGCCTGTCCCCCATCATCGTGCTGATCAACAACGGAGGCTGGGGGATCTTCCGACCCGTGACGCCGCGCAAGGAGCTGCTCGATATTCCCAATTGGCCCTACGCTGAGATGGCCCAGGGCTGGGGAGGTGTGGGCTTCATCGTCGAGACTCGCCAGGAGATGCGTGCGGCACTGCGCGCCGCCCATGCGATCAAGAATTTCGTCATTCTCGAATGCCGCCTGCCGCCCACCGACAGCTCACCCGTGAGTCGCCGGTACATCCAGGCCAGCGCCCGGAAGGCTCGCGCAGCCGCCACATGAGTCCGGAGTTCACGCCGGCACGCATCGACAGGCGACCGCCGCCGGTCTCATGGCCCGCGGTGGGTCTGGTCGTGCTGGCGGCGTTCGCTGCGGCCGGGCTCTTCTGGGCGCCCCTGATCTTCGGCGGGTCCCTCCACGGCCACGACTGGACGTCTCACCACTTCGGCTATTTCGACTGGGTCCGCATCGCGATGAGCGAGTATGGGACCCTCCCGCTCTACATGGCCGACGCCTGGGTCACTCCGAATTTCGTCGGCAACGCGGAGTCACCGGGTTTGGGCCCGCTGGCGTGGCTGTTGCTGATCCTGCCGACCGGCGTGTACATCAAGCTCCTGATCGTCGTCTTCACCGCCGCAGGGCTGGCCGGGATGTTCCTGCTGCTGCGCGATCTCGGCGCTCACGAGTCGTTGGCCGTCTTTGGCGCCGTCGCCTTCGCGTTCGGCGGCTTCTTTACGTCGCACATTGCTGTAGGCCACCACTGGGCGATGGGTGGATGGCTGCTACCCGTGATGTTGCTGCTCTACCGGCGGGCGGTGTTCGGCAGCGTCGCTGCGCTCGTGGCCGCAGCCGTCGTCGATGCACTCACGATCATGGGCGGCCAGCATCAACCCTTCGTCTGGCAGAACCTGGTGCTTTCGTTCTTCGCGGTGCTTTGGTCGATCCAGCTCCGGTCCTGGCTGCCCGCACTGCGCTGGGCCGCCATCGTGGTGGGCGCGGCCGCACTGGGCGCCGTGAAGATCCTTCCGATGGGACTCGAGTTCGCGGACTACGCGCCGTCGGCCACGCTGCAAGGGCTGCCGGTAGGGTCGCTGCTGCTGAGTCTCGTAGGCCCGGGACAGTCGGCGGCCCAGCTCGATCCGCGCATTGTCTTCGAATATGGGGCGGGCTGGTGGGAGTACGCTTTCTACCTGGGACCCGTGGCCTTGGCGGCCGTGTTCGTCGGCTGTGTCGCCGGGCGCCGGGCCTGGCCCCTGCTCGCGATCGGCATCTTCTTCCTCGCCCTCTCGCTCGAACCGGGCGGCGCCTGGGCACTCCTCGAGGAGCTGCCGATCTGGCGCTCCCAGCGAGGTCCTTCACGCTTCCTGTTCCTGTCCCTGTTTGCCTTCACAGTGGTGGGGGCTTCGGGGCTCGAGCGCCTGCGTCAGCGGGCGTCGGTTCGCCTGCCTCGCGTGGCCGTGGCCGCCGCCTGGTTGTTGGCCGGTTTCGTGGCGGGCGATCTGTGGATCGCCAGCCGGCCCTGGCAGGACGAGGCGACGGGGCCCGCGATCGAGCGGGTCGACCACCGGCCCCGGCCCCTGGAGCTTCGGAGCGCCGGCGGGCGTGCCCGACTCGAGGCCTTCGAGCCCAATCGGCTCCGCTACCGGGTCCATGCCAACGGGGAGTCTGCCGTCGTGCTGCCGGTCCGGTTCGGCAAGAGCGGGGTCGAGTGGAGCGTCGAGGCCGACGGGATCGAAGATTCTTCGGAATTGAGACTTTCCGCTCGGCAGGGCAAGCTGGCGTTGAACGTTCCGCAGGGAGAGCACGAGATCGTTCTCCACTATAGACCGCCCGGACTGCGCGCAGGCGTGGCGCTGAGCGGCGTGACGGTCGCCGTACTTCTGGGGTGGACGATCCACCGGTCCAGGAGCCGGCGTGGCGGCGCGCAAGACACGGGATGATGATAGAGCGGCTTCGATTTCTGCAAGTGCCGGGTGTGTGGTTCTGGCTGGCACTCGCCGTCGGGGCTGCGCTGCGGGTTTATCTGATCGGCTGGACCGAGGGCACGTTTGACGTCGCCATCAAGAACCACCACGGCAACCAGATCCTGAAGCTCGGCCTGGTCGGCTGGTACCAGGCGCTCGAGATTGCCAACCACCCGCCCCTGATGGGCCGGTTCTTCGCTGCGCTGACGGCGCTGTCCGAAGTCACAGGAATTCCGTTTCGCATCCTGATGCGCGCCCCGTTTGCGCTGCTCGATCTGGGCACCGCCTGCTTGTTTTGGCGACTGATGATCGGGTCTCCCTGGCGCTGGGTGCTGTTGCTGGCGTGTTGGCTCCACCCCCTGTCGATCCTGTTCTCGTCCTACCATGGCAACACGGATTCGGCCGTCGCCTTCTTCGTGCTGTTGGCGACCCTGCTGGTGAGTCGCAGCCGTCCGGCGCTGGCCGGTGTCGCGCTCGGCATTGGGCTGTGGGTGAAGCTGCCGGTGATGGTGGCGGCGCCCGTGCTGCTGGCGGCCGTTCCCGACTGGAGCGGGCGTGGACGATTCGTCGCCGCTGCGGCGGGGGTGGCCGTGCTCGGGTATCTGCCCGTCCTCTTCCAGGAGCCGGTGCTGCTCGTGACGCGCATCCTGGGTTACGCAGGCACACGCGTCGAGATGCCGAGTGGCGTCGTGGTGTGGGGGATCATGAACGCGATCGGTCTCAAGGGCAGCGCCTTCGCCGACGCGCTTGCTGCCGCCAACACCTGGGTCTGCTGGCTGCCGATCCTGCTGTATGCCTGGCTTCGCCGCGGTGCGTTCGGTCCGCGCGAGCTCGCCATCTCGGTGGCCGGTGCGTATCTGATCCTCTACGGCTTCACGAGCCATTGGGCCTGGCAGTATCTCGCCTGGTCGATTCCGTTCTGGCTGTGTCTGGGCTGGCGTTTCGCC
>SMVA01292772.1_pt1 | contig 14806 bp, 11 predicted proteins | sample 2456451 | NCBI WGS metagenome assembly SMVA01 (sample SAMN11095933, study PRJNA526329) | marine sediment metagenome | biome: Marine sediment; feature: Surficial sediment; material: Deep marine sediment; isolation source: Hadal surficial sediment | place: Pacific Ocean | collected 2014-05 | depth...
GACCAACCTCAAAGCCGCACAGATTCATGCCTGTGCCGCCAGGGGTTGCGATTCGGCATGGTGTACGCGCGCAGCCCGAATGAAGCTGCTGAACAGCGGATGCCCGTCACGCGGATTCGACGTGAACTCCGGGTGAAACTGGCTGGCCACAAACCAGGGATGGCCCGGCAGCTCGATCATCTCAACCAGGTCATCCACTGACAGGCCACTGAACTTCAGCCCGGCCGCAGACAGTTGCTCGCGATAATTGTTATTCACCTCGTAGCGATGACGATGGCGTTCAAAGATCTCTGGCTTACTGTAAATTTCGGCTACCTGCGAGCCGTCTTCCAGCCTGATGGACTGAGCGCCGAGGCGCATGGTGCCGCCCATATCGGAGTCTTCGTCTCTCTCCTCGATAACCCCCTCGCCGGTTTGCCATTCTGTAATCAGTGCAACCACCGGATGCGGCGTTTTCTTGTCGAACTCGGTGCTATGTGCGCCTTCAAGGCCGGCAAGGTTGCGTGCCGCCTCGATAACCGCCAACTGCATTCCAAGACAGATCCCGAGATACGGCACGCCATTTTCCCGCGCATAGCGAACTGCCATGATCTTGCCTTCGATGCCGCGGTCGCCAAATCCGCCCGGTACAACAATGCCGTCCATGTCTTTGAGACAATCGGCACCTTTGTCCACGATGTCCTGCGATTCGAAATAATGGATATTGACCCTTGAACGAGTTTGAATGCCACCGTGCAGCAACGCTTCGCTCAGCGAGATATAGGCATCCCGCAGGTCGACGTACTTTCCAACCATGGCCACGTCCACTTCCCCTTCCGGGTTTTTCTTCGCCTCGACGATCGCTTCCCATTCGCTTAAGTCCGCCTCGGGCAAGTCGAGACGCAACTGTTTGGCAACAATTTCATCAAGACCCTGTGCATGCATCAATCCAGGAATCTTGTACAGATCATCTACGTCGTTGGCAGAAATGACCGCTTTTTCCGGCACATTGGTAAACAAGGCAATTTTTCGGCGCTGCTCATCCGGCAATGGTTTTTCCGATCGACACACCAGGATATCGGGCTGTATACCAATGGAACGAAGTTCCTTAACCGAGTGCTGGGTGGGTTTGGTTTTGATTTCACCGGAGGTGGCAATATAGGGCACAAGCGTCAGGTGCACATACACCACTTTGTCGTGGCCCAGTTCGATTCCCATCTGGCGAATGGCTTCCAGAAACGGCAGCGACTCGATGTCGCCAACGGTGCCGCCGATTTCTACCAGGCAAATATCGGCATCACCTGCGCCCTTCTTCACGCCCCTCTTGATCTCGTCCGTAATATGCGGAATGACCTGCACGGTCGCTCCCAGGTATTCGCCGCGTCTCTCCTTGCCGATCACGCTTTCGTATATTCGGCCGGTGGTGTAATTGCTGTGGCGACCCGTTACGGTGCGTACGAAACGCTCGTAATGGCCAAGATCAAGATCCGTTTCAGTGCCGTCATGGGTAACAAACACCTCACCGTGCTGAAACGGGCTCATCGTGCCCGGATCGACGTTTAAGTAGGGATCCAGCTTGATCATGCTGATCGACAAGCCGCGTGATTCTAAAATCGCGCCAAGGCATGCTGAGGTAATACCCTTGCCTAATGACGACACTACGCCGCCTGTTATGAATACATACGATGTCATAGTTTGACCCTGGCCGTCCTGTTGGCGACCTGCTTATTATGGTTGACTGCCGGGGTTTTTGAAGACCCGTCATTTGAATAAAGACGGTGTTAGACGTTACCAGATCATCCCCCTGCAGACAATTCCGGGGACAGTTTACTTAATTCCTATTGGCTTGTGTTCCTACAGAAAAATGGGCTTGATCACGGGAGGCCTTGTCAGGACGCGCTGCGAGTACGTCCATGTAAACTTGCCGTTCGGCGTCCTGCCTCTCGACAGTCCTGACAAGGCCTCCCGTGATCAAGCCCATTTTTTCCGATCCTTAGTATAGAGTCGGGTGTTCTTTCCAGCTGATGGTCAGGCCGTTGTTGTCGGCTTCGTCCGCTGATATCCACAGGTTCGCTACTGCTACCAGATGGTCGCCAGCGTAGAGTAGCGGGATTCTGTCTCGCATCCAGGGGACGATGCCTTCTTGCTGGAGGAGTTTTTTGAGTTTATGCGTGCAATCGTGGCCTACGGGGCGGATTTCTTCGCCGCCCACTCGAAAGCGAACCTCGAGTCCGTTTTCGACGATGCTGCTCCGAATGCCCGTAGCGCCGCCATCGTGCAAACTCACGCTACCTAGACCGGGAAGATCTACGGAGCGATTGTCCGTGTTCAGTTTGTAGCGGTGGTCTGTTGGATTGTTCGGCAGTTCGGGTAACAGGTATAGAAAGTCGCGGTAGCGGCGGGCTTGGGCGCCTGTCCAGCGTACCAGGGGTTCGGCGTCCGCTTTCGCCGGGAGCAGTTCGTCGATGATTTGTCGCAGGGCCGTTGCTGGGGCGCTATTCAGGCCGGAGCGTTTGAGCGCGCGTCGCAATACATTTCGTTGGCGGTCATCGGGGAGTGCGCTCAGCGCTGTGATCTCGATACGTTGTGGCTGCCCCAGCGACTGCAGGTCATCGTCGGCGAGATGCTCCAGCAGCGCACTTGCCTCACTTGCCAGTTCCGCACTCCTCGCCAGCCGTGAGCTTGCCGCCGGCCAGCGTTTAGCCAGGATGGGAAGAACATCATGTCGCAGGTAGTTTCGATCAAAGTCCGTGTCGGCATTCGACGGATCGTCCAGCCATTTAAGCCCAGTGGCAGCAGCGTAGGCCTGCAGATCCTCCCGCGGCACGTCCAGCAACGGCCTTACCAGCTGTGCCGGCCCGAAGGCCTGAATTCTGCCGATGCCGGCCAATCCCGCCATGCCACTTCCGCGCAACAGGTTCAGCAGCAGGGTTTCGGCCTGATCATCCTGGTGATGGGCGCTCAACAACCAGTCGCCCGCCTGCATTAATTGCTGCAATGCCTCGTAGCGAGCATTGCGTGCACTTGCCTCAAGACCTCTTCCTGACTTTCGATCGACTTCAACTGCCACCCTCCGGTAATCCACTCCGAACTCTGCGGCCATCGCTTCACAATGCGATGCCCAAACGCCTGCATCCGGATGCAGATCGTGTTGCACATGCACCGCAGTAACAGGAATTGCCAACTCATCGTGCAAAGATTGCAGCGCGTGCAACAGGACCGTGGAATCGAGGCCGCCACTAAAAGCGACAACGAATCGCCTGGCCGGGCTGCCCGCGGCCAGTGTGGCCAATCGGTGTTTGAGTTGTTCGGAGGTAAATGACATGCCGCAAGAAAGCCAGACAGGCAAAATCAGGCTTCTTTGAATTGCCCGACGTCGGCCAGGCGCCTAAGTCGCTCCGCCAGCAATTGCTCCGAATCCAGTTTTTCCAGTTGATCGAGGTTTTGCAGCAAGGCGTTGCGAAGGACATCTGCGGCGGCGCCCGGGTCTCGATGTGCACCACCGAGTGGCTCTGGCAACACTTCGTCTATCAGGCCGAAGCCGCTCAGGCTGGGTGCAGTAATTCGCATCGCCTCGGCCGCGTCTTCTGCTTTCTCTGCGCTCTTCCACAAAATAGTGGCGCAACCCTCTGGCGAAATCACCGAGTAAATACTGTATTGCAACATCAGCAAGCGGTCGCAGACGCCAATGGCAAGCGCACCGCCGGAACCGCCCTCGCCGATGACCACGCTGATGATCGGCGTCTTTAGCCGTGACATCAGGAACAGGCTATACGCAATTGCTTCACTTTGGCCGCGTTCTTCAGCACCCAAGCCCGGATATGCTCCAGGGGTATCGATAAAGGTGATGACGGGTAATGAAAATTTCTCCGCCATTTTCATCAAACGTTGCGCCTTTCGATAGCCCTCGGGCTTGGGCATACCGTAATTGCGACGCACCCGTTCTTTTGTATCCCGTCCTTTTTGATGACCGATAAAGACGACAGAACGCCCATCAATACGACCCAGACCACCGATAATGGCCGAATCATCGGCAAACATTCGATCACCGTGCAGCTCCTGAAAATCCGGCGCAATGAGTTTCAGGTAATCTGACGTATACGGACGCATGGGATGGCGCGCGACTTGAGCCACCTGCCAGGAACTCAATTTTTCGAAAATGTTTTTAGTCAGCGATTTGCTCTTTACTTTAAGCCGCGCAACTTCTTCATTGATGTTGACTTCCGAGTCTTCCCCAATAAAGCGAAGCTCTTCAATCTTTGCCTCGAGCTCAGCAATGGGTTGCTCAAATTCCAGAAATTTCAGGTCCATACGATTTAGTTATCGAGTTGTTTCTCAAGCTCCAAGAGGCGCACCTTACCGCATTTCCCGGTCCATTGCGTAGAGCATTCGGACACTATTTTGCCCCAGCAGATCATTCAGCTTGTCACGCAATTCGCGACTTGGACGCACACTCCACTCCGGCCCAAGCTCGAATCGAGCCGCTGCATCGACCCCCAAGTATTGCACCGAAACGTCGCATCGCCCCTGTCGATAGGGTAATAACAAGTCGTGTAGTTGCGTCATCAATGCCGGTCCCTGCCCGTTCGGTGCCACCTGAATGATCATGGATCTGGCCCGGTTTTCGATGACGCGATCGATTTCGAGAACATCCTTGGCATTGACCTGCCAACCGCCCGCGAAATCGTCATAGCGCAATGTACCGCTGATCACCACAATCTCGTCTTTGAGCAACAAGTGCTTGAAGTCCTGAAACGCCTCGCTGAACAGGCTGACTTCCAGTCGGCCTGTATCATCGTCCAATATGACTGTTACCCGGTTGCCGCGCTTGCGCACATCCATAATAAGTCCGGCGACCGTCACTTCTCGTCTCGATTGAGCGTAATTACGCACGCCGATATCGTTTTGTGGCGCGGGTTCGGAATTGATATCGCCAAGCTTGCCTGCGACGAAGAACCGCGCATCATTTCGCACCGCGTCAAACGGGTGGCCCGTCAGGTAGAGACCCAGCGCTTCTTTTTCATTCACCAGAAATTCGTGCTCGTTCCACTCCTTGAGATGCACGGATCGGGTCGGCTCTGTTTTGTCCTGCACCTTGTCAATGCCAAACATGTCGTTTTGTCCGGCCGCTCTTGCACGCGCTTGCTGGTCCGCACTTTTCAGGGCCTCGGGCAACTCCTGCATCAGACCACGCCGTGAATTGTCGCTTCGATCCAGTGCGCCCGATTTGATCATTGCCTCAATCGCTCGCCGATTGACCTTGTCGTGATCAAGGCGGCGGCAGAAATCCTTGAGGCTTTGAAACGATCCATTGGCGTTTCGCTCTTTGACAATGGACTCGACAGCACTCTTGCCAACGCCCTTAATCGCGCCAAGTCCGTACACGATTGAATCATCATCCGCGACACTGAAATGATAATTCGACCGGTTAATATCCGGCGGATTGAGTGTTAGCCCCAGGTGACGGCAATCGTCCTTCAACACGACCAGGCGATCTGTGTTGTCGAGGTCGGCGCTCATTACCGCCGCCATGAACGCCGAGGTGTGATTCGCTTTGAGATAGGCAGTCTGATACGACAACATGGCATACGCCGCCGAGTGAGACTTGTTGAAACCGTACGCCGCAAATTTCTCCATCAAATCGAAAATTCGCGTGGCCGTGGCTTTTGTCACACCGTGTTCTACAGCGCCGTCAACAAAGACTTCGCGCTGCTTGGCCATTTCTTCCGGCTTTTTCTTGCCCATCGCGCGCCGCAATAAATCGGCGCCGCCCAGCGTATAACCGGCAAGCACCTGCGCGATCTGCATCACCTGCTCCTGGTACAGGATGACGCCATAGGTAGGCTCAAGTACCACTTTCAGGTCGGGGTGCAGATAGTCAATGTCTGCTTTGTTCTGGTCATGTTTGCGATTGATGAAATCGTCGACCATGCCAGACTGCAGCGGACCAGGCCGAAACAGTGCAACCAACGCCACCAGATCGCCGAAATGATCGGGGCGCATGCGTTTGATGAGATCACGCATGCCGCGAGACTCAAGCTGGAATACTGCCGTTGTCTTGCACTCGCGGAGTAGCTCAAACGTTTTCGGATCCCTGGCGGGAATCGTGGCGATATCAATGAGATCATCTTCACGGCCCGCATTCACGATGCGCACTGCCCAATCAATAATGGTGAGTGTTTTCAGGCCGAGAAAGTCAAATTTAACCAGGCCCGCTGCCTCGACATCGTCTTTGTCCAGCTGTGTGACGATATTGACGCCGCCTTCTTCACAATAAAGCGGCGTGAAGTCGGTGAGCTTGTTCGGTGCAATGACCACACCGCCAGCATGTTTGCCGGCATTCCTGACCAGGCCTTCGAGCGAGCGGGCAAGATCAATAAGCGCGCGAACCTCTTCGTCTTCTTCGTACATTGCCGCAAGTTCGTCATCCTGCTCCAGCGCTTTGTCGAGCGTAATACCGATTTCGAATGGCACTTGTTTCGCAATGCGATCAACAAAACCATAGGGATGACCGAGAACCCGGCCGGTATCCCGGATGACGGCTTTGGCCGCCATCGTTCCATAGGTAATGATCTGCGAAACACGATCGCGGCCGTAGCGCTTGGCAACATAGTCAATAACCCGGTCTCTTCCCTCCATACAGAAGTCGACGTCGAAATCCGGCATGGAGACGCGTTCGGGATTCAGGAATCGTTCGAACAGCAGGTCGTGCTCCAGCGGATCGATATCCGTAATGCCAAGCACATAGGCAACCAACGAGCCTGCGCCCGATCCTCGACCCGGACCAACCGGAATTTCCTGTCGTTTTGCCCAGTCGATAAAGTCGGCAACGATCAGGAAGTAGCCGGAAAATCCCATACCGGAAATGACATTGAGCTCATCTTTCAGCCGGGCACCGTACGGCCCGGCGAAATTCTTGAGCGCGGCTGTGTCCATCTCGCCACTGGCAACTTTCTTGTCCAGGAATACCTGCAATCCGCGTTCTGATTCGGCACGCAGGAAGCCATCGATTGTTTGTCCTTCGGGTACCGGAAACTCCGGCAGCACCGACTCGCCCAGCTTCAGGTCCAGACTGCAGCGCCTGGCGATTTCGACAGTATTTTCCAGGGCCTCAGGCACATCGGCAAACAAAGCCTGCATTTCATCGGCAGAACGAAGATATTGTTGCTCCGTGTACTCCTTTGGACGATCGGCATCACTGAGCACTCGTCCCTGCTGAATACACACCCTGGCTTCATGCGACACAAAATCGTCGGCAACCAGAAACCGCACGTCATTCGTCGCAACGACCGGCGTGTTGTTCTGACTTGCGAGCTGAAGAGCAGCTTGCACGTAAGAGTCTTCTCCCGCACGTCCGGTGCGTGCCAGCTCCAGGTAGAAGCGGTCACCGAACAAAGTCAGCCAGCTCTTGAGCCGTTCGGTTGCAACATCCTCGTGTTCAGCAATCAGCGCCCGGCCAATATCGCCGTATACACCGCCCGACAATGCAATAAGGTCTTCGCAGTTTTCACGTGTCAGCCAGTCCCGCTCTGCCATTGGAACGCCACGATGCTGACCTTCGAGGTACGTTCGGCTGACGAGGCGCGTCAGTCGACGATAACCCTCGACGCTTTGGCACAACAAAATCATTTTGTACGGGCGGTCTTCATCGTCCGGATCTCTCACCTTGAGGTCGACGCCGATGATCGGCTTGATTCCGTTTTGCAATGCACGACGGTAAAACTTGACCAGGCCAAACAGGTTGCTCTGATCGGTTATCGCGACCGCCGGCATTTCGCCGGCCACGCATTTGTCTATGAGCGCAGGTATTCGAACCGTTCCGTCCACAATGGAATATTCGGTGTGCAAATGCAGATGAACGAAAGTTTCGGTCATTGGCTCGTCAGTGAACTCGGTCTTGTCAGTGGTTTTTATTGTTGTTATGGCATCGCTGCCGGCAACTTATTGTAGCCCGTTTGCAGCCACATTTTCATGGGACCTCCCATGTCCGAGACTGGCCTGAAACTTCGTCTGTGCTGCTGACAGGGGCCCAGTCGGAACAGCGATTCCCGATGAAAAACAGTGCCATAGCCCTTGTGTTGTGCAAAACCATAGCCGGGATACAGGCGGTCGTAGTCACGCATGATCGAGTCGCGCCGGACTTTTGCCAATATTGAGGCGGCACTGATGGCCTCTACACACGCATCGCCGCCGACAATGGCGACGCCAGGCAGGCGGACACCACTGAACTCGAGACTTGGCAGTCGATTGCCGTCGACTTCCACCCGCTTAGGCCTCACCCGCAGTCCGAGCAATGCACGACGCATTGCCAGCATCGTCGCGTGCAAAATGTTCAAGGAGTCTATTTCAGACGCATCCGACCAGCGCACGGACCACGCCAGCGCTTTTGATTCGATTTCAACGGCTAAATGCTCGCGTCTTGCCGGCGAAATTTTCTTGGAGTCGTCCAGTCCGTCAATCGGCCGCATTGGATCGAGAATAACAGCAGCTGCTACAACCGGTCCCGCCAATGGACCCCGCCCCGCCTCATCAACGCCCGCAATGAGCCGCCCTGACTGAAACAACTGCGATTGTCGGATAACGGTACTCACCCCCGGATCAAACTCAAAATGGCATCCGCAGCCCGTTCATCTGCGCCGCGCGCGAGCAAGCCGCGTAACGCCGAAAAATCCTGGACAATGGACTCACGCAACGCGGTGTCGAGCAACATCTCGGAGACCGCCGCTTTGAGCGCCTCGGGCGTGGCCTCATTTTGCTTAAACTCCGGTACCCGTGGCTTTTCCGTTAACAGATTCGGCAAAGTGATAAACGGCGTTTTCAGCAGACGAAAAACAGCCGCAATGTATGCGGTCAGCGGAGCTACTTTATATGCCGCAACCATGGGCGTTTGCAAAAGCGCCGACTCCAGCGATACTGTGCCCGACGCCAGCAGTGATACGTCCGCTGCGGTTATCGCTGTCTCAGAATCGCCGTCAATCAATTTGAACCGATCACCCGTGAGGTCAATCCCCGCAGCATGCAATTGTTCGGTGAACATTGTCTTCAGTACAGGCGTCGCCATCGGTGCGATGAAGGATACGTCGGCAGTCGCCGGGTCAGCCAGCAGCAAAGCGCAAGCATCTGCGAACGCGGGACCAATGCGCTCTACCTCGCCCTTACGGCTTCCAGGCATCACGGCGACGACCGGGCCGTCTGGCAACCCGAGTTTTCGCCTGGCCGACTGCGAGTCCGGGTTCTCGGACATTCGTTCCGCCATCGGATGACCGACGAACACCGCTGCAACGTTTCGCTCGTCATAAAACTTCTTTTCAAACGGCAGCAAGCACAGCACCAGGTCCACCGCCTTCCTGATCTTCTTGATCCTGCCCTGCCGCCACGCCCAGACAGACGGGCTTACGTAATGTGCGGTACGAATACCTTTGCGTCGCAGTTTGAGTTCGAGCCCAAGATTAAAATCGGGAGAATCGATGCCAATCACCGCGTCCGGCGGGTTGTTGGTCCAGCGCGACAACAACAATCGACGCAATCGTAACAAGCGTGGAATTTCACGAATGGGTTCGATCAGTCCCATTACAGCCAGCGCTTCCGATTGTTCGATAACGTGACAACCGGCTTCGAGCATGGCGGGACCGGCAACGCCTTCGATCTCGATTTCGGGTACGCGCGCGCGCAGCGCCTTGATTAAACCTGCACCCAGCAGATCGCCGGAGGTTTCACCCGCGACAATGCCAATTCGCATACGCCGCTCGCCAACGACTAGCGGATCAGGCCGCGGTCAGAACTGCTTAATGACTCAACAAAAATCCTGAGCTCCGGTTGCTCTTCAATGCGTCCCTCGAGCTCGGCAATGGCATCCGCGAGTTTCATGCCCTGACGATACACAAGCTTATAGGCGTTTTTGATATTACGAATTTGCTGCTCCGTAAACCCTCGACGCTTCAAACCTTCGCTGTTAATGCCACGCGGTGAGGGCGGCTGACCTGTGATCATCGTATACGCAGGAACATCGCGACTGGTGCCGGCATACATACCAAGAAATGCGTGTGCGCCGATGTGGCAGAACTGATGCGATCCCGAGAACCCGGCAAATATCACCCAGTCGCCAACATGCACATGGCCGCCCAGTGTTGCACCGTTCGCGAAAATCGTGTGATTGCCAACATGACAATCGTGAGCAATGTGTGCGTAGGCCATGATCCAGTTGTCGTCGCCCATTGTAGTGACGCCACCGTCCTGGGTCGTGCCGCGACTGACTGTGCAGTATTCACGAATCGTATTTCGGTCACCGATCTCCAGCCGGGTTGGCTCGTCGGCGTATTTTTTGTCCTGTGGATCGCCGCCTATCGCTGCAAATTGGTAAATGTGATTGTCTTCGCCGATCTTGCACGGACCGTTCACAACCGCATGACTGTCAATACGCGTGCCGGATCCAATCTCGACATGATCACCGATGATGGCGAACGCGCCCACGCTTACGTCGTCAGCAATGATCGCGGAATCGGATACAAGCGCGCTCGGGTGAATCACAAGTCTTCCCCTGCCGGCGCACACAGAAGTCGGGCGGAAACCGCTTTCTTGCCGTCTACACTGGCCGTGCAATTGTATCGCCACATTCCACGGGACACCCGATCGACGTCAACGGTAATCTCGAGCTGATCGCCGGCTATGACCGGCCGCCTGAAACGAGCCTCATCAATACCGACCAAAAAAAACAGTGGCTTCGGATCGAGATCCGCATAGGTGACGTGCGACAAGATTCCGCCTGCCTGTGCCATCGCTTCAATGATCAAGACACCTGGCATGACCGGCCGTCCGACAAAATGACCCTGAAAATACGGTTCATTGATTGAGACATTCTTTATGGCCGTAATGGATTCGCCGGGTGTGCAGGAGATAACACGGTCGATCAGCAAGAATGGATACCGGTGCGGCAGCGTTTCGAGAATCTGCCTGATATTCATGGCGTTAAGGTCGCTAGTCATTTTTTGTTTCTTTCTCTAATGCTTTGATTCTGTTAACCATATTTTCACTGCGCCTGAATCTCGCGACATTTTGCTTCCAGTTCTTGTCTTTTTGCGCCGGAAAACTCCCGGTATAGACACCGGGCTGGCGAATGTCCTTCGATACCATCGTGCAGCCGCTGACGATAACGTCGTCACAAAGCGTGATATGCCCGACAGTCCCTGAATTTCCTCCAAACATGCAGCGACTGCCAATGGTAGCGCTGCCGGCAATGCCGGTCATCGCCGCCATCGCGGTATGGTCACCAACGCGAACGTTGTGCGCAATCTGTACAAGGTTGTCCAGTCGAACACCGTTACCTAATACCGTATCACCAATAGCACCGCGATCCACCGTCGTGTTAGCGCCAATTTCGACATCGTCACCAATACGTACACCACCAACCTGCTTTACCTTGACCCAACCTTGATCGCTCATGGCATTACCGAAGCCGTCGGAGCCAACAACCGCGCCTGAGTGAACAATGCCACGTTCGCCAATGGTGACATCCTGCACCAGGGTACACCTCGCCAGCAGGCGGGTATGATCGCCGATTCGACAACGCGGCCCAACGACGACGCCCGGGCCAACATAGACGTGTTCGCCAATATTGCAATCAGCATCGATGAAGGCGTTTGCCGCGATATGTGCAGTATCGGCAATTTCAGCGGTATCGGCAACACACGCACTTGCATGGACTCCCGCTGTCATGACCGGGTCGGGATAAAGAACGTGGGCCACCCGGGCAAACGTTAGATAAGGATTGCTGCTGATCAAAGCAGACACCGGACACTTGTCCAGGTCCGATTCCTGCAGAATAACCGCGCTCGCTGCAGTTGACGCCAGCGCGTCGGCATAGCTTGAGTTTGCGAAGAAACCGATCGCGCCTTCTTGTCCGGACGACAACGATGCGACCTGCGATATGGCAACACTCGGATCTCCGGCAAGCTCACAGCCAAATTGCGTCGCGAGTTCTCCAAGAGTGACCGACATTTTTAAGCCCCGTAACGAAAAACGAACCGGCTACCTGTGGATGCCGGTTCGCTACTGATCATGTCGGTCTTATTTATAACCCAGATTAAGATCTAGTTACCTGCAGCCTGGAAGTTTGCCTCCATCGCACGCAGAACATTTTCTGTAATATTAACCGTTGGGCTTGCATACAACACGCCGTCACCAACGACAAGATCGTAGCCGGCTGACTTCGCATAGGTTTGAACCTCGTCGAGCAGAGAACGCTGCAGGCTGCCAAGCTCTTCATTGCGTCGTAAGTTCAAGTCTTCCCTGAATTCGGTTTGCAACCGCGTCACTTCGCGTTGCAAATTTCGCAAATCGTTTTCGGCATTGCGACGCTCGGTCTCGCCCATTACTGCGGCGTCTCGCTGAACTTTTGCACCCAGCTCTTCGTATTCTTTCTGTTTGGCAACGATCTCACGCTGACGCGGTGCAAACTCTTCTTGCAGTGCGTCCATCGCGACTTTGGCCTGCGGCGCCCTGTCCATCAAAACCGGCACGTTAACCACGCCAATTTTCAATTCCTGCGCAGACGCAGTACCTGTAATGACGAAAAGAAGTGCAACGCTTAAAATTGCCTTCGCCAAATGTTTATTCATAACGCTCATATATAAATCCAGTTGTTAAAATGCTTGTCCAATGGAGAATTGGAATCGTTCGACTTCGTCTCCGTAATATCTGCTGTTGCCCTTGACATTATTAAGGGGAAAGGCATAACTAAATCGGAACAGCCCCATTGGCGACAGCCATTGTACGGCAACACCGACAGATGTTCTCAATTCGTTGATATCAGGCTTGTATTCCACCGGGCTGCCAAGCTTGTCGGTAAATTTAACCTCGCCCGAGTTAAATACGTTACCTATATCGTAGAACAGGCTTGCCCTTGCCGAACTCCTGAATCTCTGTGGAATCGGCATTATAAGCTCAAGTTGCGCTGCAACCAACACATTGCCGCCATACGGATTGCCAAAACTGTCCCTCGGGCCTAAGAATGATTCGCGGTAGCCGCGAACAGAAGTAGGTCCGCCGCCGCGGAATTGCTTGTATGGCGGTAAAGCCGTGGTATCGCCAAGCGCCTGGCCCCAGGCGAGTTCAGAGTTCAAGCGCGCGACCCAACCGCGGAAAATGGGCTGATATTTCGTAAAATTGTAGCGCAGGGTGTAGTACTCAACATCACTTCCCGGGACAGCAAAACCGAGGAAAACCTGCTGACGCGTACCACGATCCGGAAACAGCGCTCTGTTACGACTGTCATAGGTCCAGCCGGTTATGAGTTCATACGAGTTAAATTTTGTGCCGAAAAATATCGCACCGTTACCGACGTCTTCGATAAAGGGGTTGCCGTTATTTGCAACCCATTCCTGCGACTGCTTGGTGCTGTTGGTCGAAGACAGCAAGGTATTGTTGTTGTACGCGAGTCCAAAACTAACGCTTTGATACTCGGATATCGGGTAGCCGTAGTCGATTGTCGCGCCGTAACTCTTGGTCGAAAAATCCGATGACGACGAGGTAAATTGCGTTATGTCACGGTAATTCAGTGCAAGCGTTCGGCGAACGCCATTAATCGTTCGATACGGATCCGTGTGAGACAACGTATAGAACTTGGAAAACCTGCCGGAATTAAATTCAAGTGCAACGCGATTACCGCTGCCAAGAAAGTTGGTATGCACGATGCTCGCATTCAGCATCAGTTTCTGTGCTTCGGAATATCCTACACCGCCACTGAACTGACCTGGCATTCGGTAGGTCAGATGGTAGTCAACGTCGACCATGTCCCGACTCCCGGGGACCGGCGATGTCTCAACCTGCACATCTTCGATATAGGGCAATCGTTGCAAGCGAATTTTTGATCGATCAACCAGCCGATTGGACAGGTACGAACCTTCTACCTGACGCATTTCGCGGCGTAATACTTCGTCGTCAACTTCATCGACACCCGTAAAGTTGATGCGACGAACGTAAACCCGGCTTTCCGGGCTGACATAAAAGGAAACCTCGACCGTTTTGTTTTCGTGGTCCAGCTCTGGAACTGGCTCGATCTCGGCGTTCGCATAGCCTTCCTCGCCAAGGCGGAATGACATCATCTCGGCAGACGATGTTAACGCGCCGAGATTAAATACAGCGCCCGGCTTGGTAAACACGTAGGCGCGAAGTGTCGCCTCCGGAATAACCATTTTTCCGACCAGCTTGATATTCGAAATGGTATAGCGCTCGCCCTCGTGAATATTAATGGTGATGTAGATGTCTTTCTTGTTTGGCGAAATTGCGACCTGCGTTGATTCAACTCGAAAATCCGCAAAACCTTTGTTCATATAAAAGGAGCGAATTTTTTCAAGGTCGCCATTCAGCGCCTCTTTTGCGTATCGATCGTCTTGTCGGAACCACGATAGCCAGTTCGCGGTGTCCAGTTCGAAGCTGGCACGTACGTCTTTCTCCGTAAACGATTCGTTGCCGATGATGTTTACCTGGCGAATCTTCGCCCGATCGCCCTCGGTTACCTGAATATGAATACGAACGGTGTTGTTCGGACCATCCGTAACCAGGGCATCCACTTCCACTGCATATTTGCCGCGATCATAATATTGCTCTTTCATGAACTGCTGCACATTGTCCAGCACAGAACGGTCAAAGGTGCGGCCGCGCGCCAGTCCGACGCCGCGCAGCGATTCCATCAGGTCTTCTGTCTTGATGTCCTTGTTGCCATCGATCGTAAAGTCTTCGATGGAGGGCCGTTCCCGAACAACAACGATGAGCACGTCGCCGTCGCGGCGCATTTCAACGTCGTCAAACAAGGCTTGCTGGTACAAGGCGC
>SMVA01303620.1_pt1 | contig 14806 bp, 9 predicted proteins | sample 2456451 | NCBI WGS metagenome assembly SMVA01 (sample SAMN11095933, study PRJNA526329) | marine sediment metagenome | biome: Marine sediment; feature: Surficial sediment; material: Deep marine sediment; isolation source: Hadal surficial sediment | place: Pacific Ocean | collected 2014-05 | depth 0-1...
ATCGAAAGGCCAGCGCGGCGGCCAGTTCCTCGCCGCTCGGCTCGTCCTCGATTGCCTCGTCGGGCAGCAGCAGCCGCGATTTCAGATAGGCAAGCCAAGCCGCCATGACCAGATAATCGGCGGCGATTTCCAGCCGCTTGCGCTTGACCGCCTCCACAAAAGCCAAAAATTGCTCGGCCAGCGACAGGATCGAGATCCGGGCAAGATCGACCTTCTGTTCGCGCGCCAGGGTGAGCAGCAGGTCCAGCGGGCCTTCAAAGCCCTCGACATCGACGACGAGCAAGTCTTCCCGTTCGCCCGTCCGGTCATCGTTCAGCTGCGGGAAGAGCGGTTCAACGTTCATCAATCCGCTTCCGCCTGGGCCAGCAGGTCGTCAAAGCGGGCGTGAAGGGATTTGCGGTCATGCTCTGCCGGCCGGCCGACCAGACCAAACGCCGCCTTGGCCCGCAGCGCCGCCTTGCCGTCAAGCTCGGGAACTGCCGCGGCGACCGCCACCATCTCGTCCATGTCGCCGCTGCAATGCAGGACAAGGTCACAGCCGGCGCCGATCGCTTTTTCCGCCCGTTCGCCGATCGGCCCGTTCAGGGCGTCCATCGAGATATCATCGCTCATCAGTAATCCGTCGAAGCCGAATCGCTGCCGGATTATTCCATTGATCACCGTGTCAGATAAAGTGGCCGGGCGCTTGTCATCCACCGCGCTCAGAACGACATGCGCCGTCATGCCGGCGCGGATCCGCTGCGCCCACAACCGAAACGGCTTGAAATCGGTCTCCTCCAGCGTTGCCAGTGCGGTCTTGACGACCGGCAGCCCCTTGTGGCTGTCGGTTTTGGTACGGCCATGACCGGGCATGTGTTTCATTATCGGCATGATGCCGACCGCCATCAAGCCATCGGCGGCGGCGCCGCCAAGGGTCAGCACCGTATCGGCATCATCGCCATAGGCCCGGTCGCCGATTACCGCATTGACCCCCACCGCCGGGATATCGAGAACCGGCATGCAGTTCACAGTGATGCCAAGGGCTGCAAGATCGAGCCCGATAAGCTTGGCGCCGAGCCGCGCCGCCTCTACCCCCAGGATCGGATCGGATTGGTAAAAATCGCCATAGGTCCGGGCCGCTGGATAAGACCGGCACAAAGGTGGGCCGATGCGCTGCACCCGGCCGCCTTCCTGATCGATCAGGATCGGCGCCCGCTCCCGGCCAAGCACGCCCCCGATCTCGCCGGTCAAAGCCTTGATCTGGTCCGCATTCTCCAGATTGCGGGCAAATAAAATAACGCCCCAGGGCTGTTGATCGCGCAGAAACCGCCGTTCTTCCTCGCTAAGGATCGGGCCAGCCAGGCCGCAGATAAAGGCGCGCATCCTAAACCGGGGAGCGTTGATAATGACCCATAGAGACGCTCCTTGAGGGGTATTGCACGCTGGCGATCGACAAGGGGCCGCGCTACCGCGTTACGAAGCAATTGCCGCCGGCGTCTTTCAGTTGCTGGCAAAGCCGCAACGCAGCCTCACGGCTCGCCATCGGCCCGATACGCACCCGATAATAGGTTCCCTTGTCGCCAAGATCGGCGCGTTGGATGTCGGGTTCGAACTCACCGAGAATCGAATTGTAGCGGCGTTTCATATCGGCGAAAGAGGCTTGCGCCTGAGCGACGCTACGCCGCGAACTGATCTGTACCAGATATCCGTTTGTCGTCGGCGCGGTCGAAGCGGTAACACGCGGCCGGTCGGTATTGGCCGGCGCTGCCAGCAGGTTGACCGGTCCGCTGGTCGATCGCCGTGCCGATCGTGTTGCCAGCTGGAGGGGCGCCGCGACGACGGCAGCGGACACATCCTCCGGCTTCGATCGTGGCACCGCGCCGCTCGGCGCCGCCATGGCCTGCATGGCATTTTCTGCATTCCCTTCCGCATTCATGATCGGTTCCGACGGTTCTGCCTTGACCACCTGCATCGGCGGCGGTTGCGAAATCTCACCATCGGTTGCCGCCCCGGGCCCGGCGATGGTTGCTGTTTCGTCGGGGGCTGGAAATGACAGGATTTCCATCGTTTTCACTGGCGTGGGTTCCGGCGCCTGAGTGGAATCCACAGAGGCTACTTTGATCTCTTCCAAAATCGGCAGGGACGGCAGGGCCGGCAAGGTTGTCTGGGTCGACGCCATGGCATCTTCATTCGAAATGATCGTGCCATCCGATTTGACCACGACCGTGCGCACCTTGCGCGGTCCGATGGGATCGTATCTTGGCGTGGCAGTCGGCTGTTCGGGCTCCTGAATGACGCGATCGATTGTCTTGGCGATGACATCGGTCAGCGAACCGGAAGATTGTTCCACCGGTTCCCCGGTCGATTTCATCACCTGTGTCACATTGCTGTTGTCAGAATCTGGCAAAACGACACGGGCGAATTGTTGCGGCTCCTCGATCCGGTCGATCAGTTTTTCTTCCAACTTTGCCTGCTGACCGGTCAACTGGTCGAGCAAGGAGGGCGCCGTCCCGTCCGATTCGGTTGTATCGGCCATGATCTTGACGGAACCGGATTCCGCCTTGATGACGGGTGCCGGTATTGCCGGATCCTTCGGCGCCGATTTGCTGATATAGGCTGCAACGCCGCCCCCCAGAACAACCACCGCAAGAACGCCCGCTACCGCGATCATGCCTTTCCGGCCGCCGGTGCGCTCTGCTGCGGGCGGCGCCATTGCCGCGCCCACCTCACCGGGATCATCCCCAGCGCCGGCCGCTGCATTGCCGCCATCTTGCGTCGCCCGATAGTCGCGATCATCGGCATCAAGTCCATCGCCGGAAGCCAGGTTGTCCTGGAATCCAGCATCGGGCGCATAGGCTTCGACGCCATATTCTGGCGTGAAATCTTCCTGAAGAGCCGGCATCGGCGGATCGGCAAGCGCGTCGGCAAACTCCGTCTCGAATTCCTTGGGCTCGAATTCCTTGGGCTCGAACGCATTGGGCCCGAAAGCATTGGGCTCGAAGGATTCGGGAGTTGATTGGCCTGTTGCAGTGTCGGTCATCGCCGCATCGGGCGCCGGGGAATAGGGGTCGTCGACCGGTTCGGCAGCCGGTTCCATGGCAGGCATTTGCACATGACCGGCCAGGGGATCAAACGGGGGATCGGAAGGGGGATCGAAAGGTGGGTCAGAAGGCCGATAATTCTCATCCTGACCGGGAGGGTCAAATTTCGCCGTTTGATCCTCGGCGGCGGCCGCCTCGTAAACCTCTAAATTTTGATACTCTGCGGGGGCAACCTCTTCTGATTGCGTTCCCGCCTCAGCCGCCATTGCGCTGAGTGCTTGCGAATCACTTGCCGCGTAAGCGGTGTGTCCGCCCTCGTTTTCCACCGGAAATGCTGGTTCTTCTGCGTCGGCACGATCGCGCGCACCGCTCGCCTCACGAACGAAGGAGGCTTCGAATTGCTCCATCAACTCAGCTTCCAGGTCGGCGGAAAATGGTTCCTGCGGGCTCTGCGATTCCGGCGAATTTACCGGATTTTCGGGTATTTTCTGGAAAAACGACCCGTCTTCGCTGACAATTCGGGCAAGTTCGACAAGCGGATCCTCATCGATTTCGCGCCCGCGATTGTCGTTCCCGGCACTGTATGACCTGGTAGGCTTGGTTGTATCGTCAACCATTCGACGGTCCCCTCAGTTCAGCCGCCCCTTTGGTGCATTAAGCAATATAACGCAAATGTTAACGCATTTCGCTCGGCGCAGCGACTCCAAGCACCGATAATCCTGAACGCAGAACATTTCCGGTCGCGGTCACCAATGCCAGTCGGGCGCGGCTCAATGCAACATCATCGGACTTGATGAACCGCAATTGCGGCAACTCCTTGCCCCTGTTCCAATGTGCGTGAAAGGTGCTGGCCAGGTCATTGAGGTAAAATGCCACACGATGCGGCTCGCGTGATCGCGCCGCAGCGCTTAAGGTTCTGGGCCAATCCGCCATCTGGCGAACGAGCATGCGTTCTCCCTTATCGCTCAGCGAGGCAAGATCGGCTTGCCCCAGCGCCGATGGCGCAAGATCGATCTGTGGCACGTGCTCCAATGCCTGACGCCGCACCGATTGCGTGCGCGCATGGGCGTATTGAACATAGAAGACAGGATTGTCCTTCGACTGTTCGCTCACCGCCTTGAAGTCAAAATCTAGCGGCGCGTCCGCCTGCCGGTAGAGCATCATGAAGCGGACCGCATCGGGGCCGACCTCGTCGACGACCTCGTGCAGCGTCACAAATTCGCCCGAGCGCTTCGACATCTGCACCGGTTCGCCGTCGCGAAACAGCCTCACAAGTTGGCAGAATTGCACTTCCAGCTCCGCCTCGCCGTCCGATATCGCCGTAACGGCGGCCTTCATGCGCTTGCCATAGCCGGCGTGATCGGCGCCGAGCACATCGATCATGCGCGTGAAACCGCGCCGAAACTTGTCGTAATGATAGGCGATGTCGGAAGCGAAATAGGTGTAGCTTCCATCCGATTTCAGCAATGCCCGGTCGATGTCGTCGCCAAACTGGCTGGCCTTGAACAGGGTCTGTTCCCGGTTCTCCCAATCTTCGGGCGCTTTGCCTTTCGGCGGTGGCAGTTTGCCCTCGTAGATCAGACCCTTTTCCGACAATACAGCGATCGCCTCGCCAATCCGGTCCCGGCCGCCGGCGGTCAGGGCCCGTTCGGACGAAAAAACGTCATGGCGGATGTTCACCGCGGCAAGATCGCTGCGGATCATCGCCATCATCGCGTCAATCGTCCGCTCGCCGATGATCGACAGCATTTCCGTTTCGCTTTTCGCCAAAAGGGCGTCGCCAAATTCGGCCTTGAGCGCTTCGCCGACCGGTTTGAGATAATCGCCCGGATACAGGCCGGCGGGGATTTCACCGATGGTTTCGCCCAGCGCCTCGCGATAGCGCAGCAGCGCCGATTGCGTCAGGGCCTCGATCTGCGCGCCGCAATCGTTGATGTAATATTCCCGGCTCACCGCGGTGCCGGTCGCCACAAGCATATTGGCGATCGCATCCCCGACGACCGCGCCCCGGCAATGGCCGACATGCATGGGTCCGGTCGGATTGGCCGAGACATATTCCACATTGACCGGCGCTGCGCCGCTGTCCCGCTGGTATCCGTAGGTATCGCCGGCGGTCAGGATGTCGGCCAGCACGCCCGCCCAGCAGGCGTCCGAGAGCCGCAAATTGATGAAGCCGGGCCCGGCGACCTCGGCGCAAACGATATCGCGGTCCCGTTCCAGTTCCAGCGCCAGGCGCACGGCAATATCGCGCGGTTTCGCGCCGATTGATTTGGCCAGTACAAGGGCGGCATTGGTAGCGATTTCGCCATGCGAGGGATCCCGGGGAGGTTCCGCCGTAACCCGCCTCAGTAGGGAATTTTCCTCATCATTTTTCGCTTCAATACCAATAACTTGCAGCGCATTTTTAATGCGTTTTTCGAAATCAAGGAACAGATCCATAGGCACGACCTTGAAACCGCGAGTTCTATTGCGATGGTTTTTGCACTATTCGGCGAGCCAAACAGGCGCGCGGGCCTAACCCAGATCGGGTGTGGCGTCAAACAATCGGCGATGCTCCGACAGGGCGAAGCGATCGGTCATGCCGGCAATATAGTCCGCTATGTGTCGTGCAAGCTCCGCCGGCTCGCTTAAATCAACCGCAGACTGCCATTCGTCCGGCATCAGGGACAGATCCGCAAAAAAGGCTTCGTAAAGGTCGGCGATAACGGCCTCGGCCAGCTTGACCGGGCGCATGACGGCGTCGGACCGGTAGAGGTTTTCAAACAGGAACCGTTTCAACGCCGCTTCCGATGCCGCACTCTCATCGGAAAAGGCCACAATTGGCCGCATCTCCATTCTGACCGATTCTGGCGAAAGCGCAGGCAGACCATCAAGCCGCCGCCGGGTTTCGGCGATAACGTCTTCAATCATCGCGGTGATCAGCCGGCGGACCAACTCATGCACCAGCCGGGCATGGTCGAGGTCCGGATAATCGTGGACAATGCCGGCAAGGATCGGACCGGGCAGCGATGCGCCTTCCAGATCGGCGATCGATATCAGGCCGGCGCGCAGGCCGTCGTCGATGTCGTGCGTGTCATAGGCGATATCGTCGGCGATTCCCGCCACTTGCGCTTCAACGCTGGCCGGGCGGTGCAGTTCCAGATCCTGGCGCTCGATATAGGCGCTTATCGCAAATGGCAGGCTCTGGCCGGCATAGGCGCCGATTGGCGTTCCCTCGGCATCGGTCAGCGGGCCGTTGTGCTTGACCAGCCCTTCCAGCGTCTCCCAGGTCAGGTTGAGGCCGTCGAACAGCGGATAGCGGCGTTCCAGCGTTGTCAGCACCCGCAGACTTTGGGCATTGTGATCGAAGCCGCCATACTGGCTCAGGGCATCGGCAAGCGCCCGCTCGCCGGCATGGCCGAACGGTGGATGGCCCAGATCGTGGCCCAGCGATATCGCCTCGCAAAGATCCTCATCGAGACCGAGTCGGCGGGCAATCGAGCGGGCGATCTGCGCCACCTCCAGGGTGTGGGTCAGACGGGTGCGGAAATGATCGCCCTCGTGATGGATGAACACCTGGGTTTTGTGTTTCAGCCGCCGGAACGCGTTGGAATGGAGAATCCGGTCCCGGTCGCGCTGGAACGGCGATCGCGTCGGGCTTGCCGGTTCGCCATAAAGACGGCCACGGGAGGCGGCCGGATCGCAGGCATAGGGCGCGCGCCAGCGCTCGCCCGGGCCTCTCTTCTCGTCCTGTGCCATTGCCGCGCCACCCCTGGCCGTAGTCCGCTGTGGTCCGTCGGCCGCCCGATTGCTCGATCACGACGTCATTGACACAATGCTGCCCGGTTCTTAGCTAGGGGTTAGAATATTCGGACCAAAGCCCGGATTTCCCCTGAACCAGTAACGTCATGAGCAACGAGACTATCACACTGACGCAAAACGCGGCCACGCGCATCGCCCACATCCTGAAGTCGGAGCCGGCCGGTACCGTGCTCCGCGTCAGCGTGGAAGGCGGCGGCTGTTCGGGGTTTCAGTATCGTTATGTTCTGGTTGCCGACGATCGCAGCGACGATGATCTGGTGCTGGTCAGGGATGCCGCGACGGTTCTGATCGACGCCGTTTCCCAGCAATATCTGGACGGCTCGGAGATCGATTATGTCGATGATCTGATCGGCCAGTCCTTCCAGATTCGCAATCCCAACGCCACCGCGTCCTGCGGCTGCGGCACCAGTTTTTCCCTTTAACCCCACTGCGGTCATGAAGATCGCCACGTGGAACATCAATGGCATAAAGGCGCGCATCGACGGGCTGTGCGCCTGGTTGGCCGACGCTGAGCCGGACATTGCCTGCCTGCAGGAAATAAAATCGATCGATGAAGCGTTTCCCGCCGGGCCCATCGAGGCGCTCGGCTACAATGTCGTCACCCATGGCCAGAAAGGCTTCAACGGCGTCGCGATTCTCTCCAAGGCGCCGCTCGATGAGTTCACCCCCGGTCTGCCCGGCGACAAGAGCGATGAACAGGCCCGTTTTCTGGAAGGCGTGATTTCGACCGCCGATGGGGTCGTGCGCATCGCCTGCGCCTATATGCCCAACGGCAATCCGCTGGGCACCGAAAAATACGATTACAAGCTCGCCTGGATGCAACGGCTGGAGACATGGCTGGCGACAAGATTGCGCTATGAGGAGCCGCTCGTTCTGGCCGGCGACTTCAATATCATCCCCGAAGCCGAAGACGTCAGATATCCCGATAATTGGCTGGACGATGCCCTGTATCAGCGCGAAATCCGGCAATGCTACCGCCGGCTGAAAGCGCTTGGCCTGACCGATGCGGTCCGCGCTGTCGAGGCGGGCGGCGAGATGTATACATTTTGGGATTTTCAGGCCGGCGCCTGGCGGAAGAACAACGGCGTTCGCATCGACCACATTCTGCTTTCCGCCGAAGCCGCCGACAGGCTTGCCGCCGTCGGGATCGACAAACATGTCCGGGCCTGGGAAAAACCCTCCGACCATGTCCCGGTGTGGATTGATCTGCGCGATTAGCCGGGACCGCTCGATCCCCCGTCTTGAGCGACTGCAAGGCTGAACAACCAACGGTAGGGATGCGTTTTTTAGCAAATCATGGTAAGCTTTGCCCATGAAAGTCTTGAAATACGCCCTGATCGGGGTCGCCCTTTGCATCGGTTCCACCCCGGCATCGGCCGGTTGCACCTGCCGAGCCAAGGATGTGGTTGCCAATGAGGGCGAAGTGGTTTGCCTGAATACCCCGCTCGGTCAACGTCTGGCGCGCTGCGACAAGGTGCTCAACAACACCTCCTGGACATTTCTGGGGGCTTGCCCAGCCGTGTCGCAGATACCGACACCGGCCCGCCATGCGCTGGCACAATTGCAAAGTCCGGCCTGGGCGGGGGAAGGACTGGGATCGCCGGCAATTTTGCCGAAGTAAACCCGCCGAAGTAAACCCAAAGCCACCGGGTCAGTTCTGCCGCCCGATCCAGTCCTGCGCCAACGACATTGCCGTGCTTCGTTCCGCTTCGCTAGCGGCCGCGAATGCCTGTTCGTGAAGCGCCTGAATGTCTGCGTCCGAACGCGGTCTTTGCCGGGCGATCGAAAGCCACATCAGACCCTTGACCGTGTTGCGCCTGACGCCGATGCCCTCCAGCATGAGTCGGCCGAACATCGCCTGCGCCGCCGCATGGCCCTTGCTTGCCGCCAGCTTGTACCAGCGGGCGGCCAGGCGGGTGTTTTCTTTCCCGCCCTGCCCGTTCAGATACATTTCCGCCAGCTTGTACTGCGCCTCCGCATCGCCGAAATAGGAGGCGGCATAGGTAAAGAACTTGCGTGCCCTAGCCTGGTTGGCCGGTATCGCATCGGCAATGCCGCTCTGATAATAGGCGCCAAGAGCGACAAACGCACGCGACACAAAGCGCCTGTCGCGGCCAAGCGGATCGCCATCGGAATAATCGTTGGCGATACGGGAGAAAAACTGGAAGGCCTTGCGGTCATTCTCCACAACGCCATCGCCGGTCGCATACATCTGACCCAGTTTCCACAAGGCGGCGCGGTGCCCTTTATCGGCGGCAAAACCCAGCCCTTCCAGCGCAATCTCCGTGTCGCCGTTCTTGTAGGCCAGATAGCCTTCCCGAAACGCTTCGACTGGCGTTCCGTTGGGATCGAAGGCCAGGGCTGCTCCGCTCATGCCCATCATACTGGCAAACCCGGCAGCCAGAACGGCAAGGCTGCGCCTATTGATCGGCATAGCACATTGTCTCCGCCGCACCGCCGGGATGGGTCAATGCGCCATCCTTGGCCGGGCCAACGCCTTGCGCATATTTCCATAATGCCCCGGACCGGAATTCCGTTTCGCGCGGTTGCCACGCCTTGCGGCGTGCTGTCAGTTCATCGTCGGAAAGCGCGACATCGAGCGTGCCTGCAACGGCATCGATGCTGATGATATCGCCATCGCGCAAAAGGGCGATCGGACCGCCGGTCGCCGCTTCCGGCCCGACATGGCCGATACAGAAACCGCGGGTTGCACCGGAAAACCGGCCATCGGTAATCAATGCGACCTTCTCGCCCATGCCCTGACCGTAAAGCGCCGCTGTCGTCGACAGCATTTCGCGCATGCCCGGACCGCCACGCGGCCCTTCATAGCGGATGACGAGCACCTCGCCTTCCCTGTATTGGCGCTCAGAAACAACGGCGAAGCATTCTTCCTCCGAATCGAAGCATCGCGCCGGGCCGGAAAAGGCCTGGTTTTCCATGCCGGCGACCTTCACGATCGCCCCTTCCGGCGCCAGATTGCCTTTCAGTCCGACAACGCCACCGGTCGGCGTGATCGGATTGTTCGCCGGCAGCACCACATCCTGATCGGGGTTCCACGACACATGGGCCATGTTCTGCGCGATCGTGCGGCCCGTCACCGTCAGGCAATCGCCATGCATGTAGCCATGGTCCAGCAACGTCTTCATCAGCAAGGGAATGCCGCCAGCTTCGAACATGTCCTTGGCGACGTAGCGGCCGCTCGGTTTCAGATCGGCGATATAGGGTGTCTTGCGGAAAATTTCGGTAACATCGAACAGATCGAACTTGATGCCGCATTCATGGGCGATCGCCGGCAGATGCAGCGCCGCATTCGTCGATCCGCCAGAGGCCGCTACCACGGCTGCGGCATTTTCCAGGGCCTTGCGGGTAACGATGTCGCGCGGCCGGATCTGCTGGGCAATCAGCGACATCACCTTTTCGCCGGCCGCCATGCAAAAACGGTCGCGGAATTCATAAGGCGCCGGCGCGCCGGCCGAATAGGGCAGCGCCAGGCCGATCGCTTCAGATACCGTCGCCATCGTGTTGGCGGTGAATTGCGCCCCGCAGGCCCCGGCCGACGGGCAGGCGACCTGCTCCAGTTCGTCCAGATCCTCATCCGACATATCGCCGACCGAATGCATGCCGACGGCCTCGAACACGTCCTGAATGGTGACCGGCTTGCCGTGGAAGGTGCCGGGCAGGATCGATCCGCCATAGATGAAGATCGAGGGGACGTTGAGCCGGCACATCGCCATCATCATGCCGGGCAGCGACTTGTCGCAGCCGGCAACGCCGATCAACGCGTCATAGCAATGGCCGCGCATCGTCAGTTCGACCGAATCGGCGATCACTTCGCGCGACACCAATGACGACTTCATGCCCTGGTGGCCCATGGCGATGCCGTCGGTGACGGTGATCGTGGTGAATTCACGCGGCGTGCCATGCGCCGCCGCGACACCTTTCTTGACGGCCTGCGCCTGCCGGCTGAGCGAGATATTGCAGGGCGCGGCCTCGTTCCAGCAGGTCGCGACGCCGACAAACGGCTGGTCGATCTGCTCACGGGTCAGACCCATCGCGTAATAAAAGGAGCGATGCGGCGCACGGCTCGGACCAACCGTTACATGACGGCTGGGCAATCGTGCCTTATCGAAGGTTTTGGCGTCCATAAATTCCTCAACAAAACCCGCCGACGAACCAAAACATCGCTAACGGAAATACCGCCGACGGGAAACGCATAAACTGCTCGCGGAACATGCATTGGCTGCGCCCCGTTTATGGCGGAAAGACGGCGCGGTAAACTTTCAAGGAGCATACCAGAACAGCTGTTAAGCAGGTGTTGCCAAACTGTCACAATCGCTCACAGACCGACATCCATTCGATTGGGAAAGCCGTTGCGGGCGCAGCTTTGCTTGAGCGCGCCGGCAGTGATCCCGTAGGATCTTCCGCCGACGGCCAATGCCGCCGCTAACCTGGGCGAAGCACACACGCTTTTGATAAAAGCCGCCATGCTGTGGCGCCGGACCGGTCAAGTGGATCGCAAGTCAGGCCGGCTAGGGCCTTGACTCCTAGCCGACACCTGAGCGGCGTTTTATGTTTCCGCTATTAATTAAAGGTGATCCGGACATTCCATCCAAACCGGCGCATGTCGCAGATGTGCCCACAAGGCGACATTCGGATTGAGGCTCCAACAACAACGACGCGCGCGGGAGACGCTGTTTGCGTGACCCGACGCCTGTTGCTATGCTGTATCTGTGTAGCGCCAGAAAAGGCAATAGCTGCAGCCCAAGGAAATGGCCCCAGAGTGTGATCATGAGCAAATTGAGTGAATGGCGAATTCCTGCAATCGCACTTGTGGTTGGCTTGATTGCAGGACCTATCATCTCGAACCTAATCGGCTGGCAGGTCAGCAGCGGCACGATGGAAGAGCAGATGGGTGCCGCCGTGGTCGAACAACAGGCACTGTTCTGCGAAGAGCGGGCACGTGCAGACCCGGCTTATACCGACGCAGCCGCCTTCAAAGCGCTCGATTTCAGTGCAAAACGCGAATTTGTCACCCCGCATGCGCAGATGCCGGGCCAAGGCTCCGCCGACAGCGCAGTTGTTAGGGCCTGCGTGAACGAACTCGGAGCCGGATAATACCAAGGGTACCAGCCCTGCCTCGATCAGCGCTGCGACTTTGACGGAGCGCGGGATCCTGAGAAACGCAGAGCAATAATGAGGCTATCCGGAAAATGCGGACCTGCCGTCCGACAGGATTCCGCCGACAAGATTGAGGCCTGATACCAAAGGTCCTTGACCATTGACCCATAGGATGGCCCAAAATCGTCTGCCGGAAAGGCGCGTCCCGAAGGGCGATGCGGGGCATCATCGGAGGGACGCAACGATGTCCGGCGGGCGATTTTGGGTCACCGGAGGCCGGATTTCTGCGGGTTTTGGATGTCGTTGCAATTGGCTTGTGGTACCCGTACCACGGCGCCAATCGCGCCTAACCAAAACCGGTATAAATGCCGGTCATATGGGTCAATGGTAAGGACCTTTGGTATAATAGACTTATTGTGTGATAGGGAGACCCACTGCCAACCCAAGCCGTGATTCCGGCTTCTAAAAGCGTTTTCATTCATCCGCTACGCACGCACCGACAGCGCATGGAGAATCATCCGGCCACTGGCCGTTTATGAGGCCACCACCTAAAGCATGTCGCGTTCATTCGCATTCACGCGCCCTGCTTTATCTCTTTGTTTGCGCGTGTCTTTATCGCAAAACCGGTGCCCACTTTTGCGCGACACGCTTTAGGCCGCGTCTTGCAAACGCTTCAGCGCCGCTTCCAGCTTTTCCCGGTCCGTGGCATAGTCGCGGCGCTTGTCGCGCTCCCCTTGCACGACCGCTTCCGGCGCCTTGGCGAGGAATGCCTCGTTGCCGAGTTTCTTATCGAGCCGGGAAATCTCTCCCTCAATTCGGGCGATCTCTTTTGTCAGCCGCGCTTGTTCGGCGGCAAAATCGATGACGCCGGCCAGCGGCAACGCCGCGATCGCCTCGCCAATCAGGATCTGCGCCGATCCGGCCGGCACCGCGGATGCCAGCTGGATGTCATCGACCCGCGCCAGGACGCCGATGGCGGCTTTGTTTTGATCCAGCCGGCTTTTCGTCTGATCGCTCGCCCCGACGATGATGAGATCGGTCCGCGCCCCGGCCGGCACGTTCATTTCGGCGCGCACCGAGCGGATGCTGCCGATCACCTCGACGAGCCAGTTGATCTCCCCCGCCGCTTCGGCATCGGCAAAATCGGCTTGCGGCCAGCGCGCCAGGGCAAGGACGCCCTCGTTGGAACCGGAAAGGTTCTCCCAAAGCGCTTCGCTCATATACGGCATGAACGGATGCAGCACTTTCACGATGCCGGCAAGAACATGGCCGGCGCAAGCCCGCGTCTCGGTGCGGGCGGCCTCGTCCTCGCCCTTGAGGATCGGCTTGATGAGTTCCAGATACCAGTCGCAGAACGTGTCCCAGACGAAATGGTAGACGGCGGCCGCCGCTTCATCGAAACGATAGGATTCGATCCCGGCGGTGATTTTGTTCGTTGCCCGTGCAGCCTCGGTGAGGATCCAGCGATTGACGGTCAGTTTCACCGAAGCGGAATCGAAATCGGCAACCGGCCGGCAATCGTTCATTTCGCAAAAGCGCGCCGCGTTCCAGAGTTTGGTGCCAAAATTGCGCGATCCCTCGATCCGCGATCGCGCCGGTTTGACGTCGCGGCCCGGTGTCGCCAGCGAGGCCATGGTGAAACGCAGGGCATCGGCGCCGAATTCATCGATCAGCTCCAGCGGATCGACGACGTTGCCTTTTGATTTCGACATTTTGGCGCCGTGCTCGTCGCGCACGATGCCGTGGATGTAGATTTCGCCGAACGGCTCCTTGCCCATGAAATGCAGGCCGAACATCATCATCCGGGCGACCCAGAAGAAGATGATGTCAAACCCGGTGACCAGAACATTGGTCGGGTAATAGCGGGCAAGCTCGGGCGTTTCGTCGGGCCAGCCAAGCGTCGAAAATGGCCACAGCGCGGACGAAAACCAGGTGTCCAGCACGTCCTCGTCACGGGCAAGTTCCACAACGCTGCCGTAGTGCCTGAAAGCGGCGGTCTCCGCCTCTTCCTCACTTGCCTCCACGAAAATCTCACCATCGGGGCCATACCAAGCCGGGATCCGGTGCCCCCACCAGAGTTGGCGTGAAATGCACCAGGGCTGGATGTTCTCCATCCAGTTAAAATAAGTGTTCTCCCAGCTTTTGGGGACAAACACCGTTCGGCCCTCGCGCACGCTGGCAAGTGCCGGTTCGGCCAGCGTCTTGGCATCGACATACCACTGGTCGGTGAGGAACGGCTCGATCGGTACGCCCGAGCGGTCGCCATGCGGCACCACGTGGACGTGATCCTCGACCTTTTCCAGAAGGCCGCGTTCCTCCATCATCGCAACAACCCGCTCGCGCGCCGCAAAGCGGTCAAGCCCGTCAAGCGCTTCGATCGTCCCGTCAGTTTCGCCGTTGCCGGTAACGCCAGCGGAAAATTCGGGATTGTCTTTCAGGACGATACTCGCCTTTTCGTCCATTATATTGACAAGGCGCAGATCGTGCCGCCGGCCAACCTCGAAGTCGTTGAAATCATGCGCCGGCGTGATCTTGACCGCCCCCGACCCGGCCTCCGGATCGGCATATTCGTCGGCGATGATCGGGATCAGCCGGCCGACCAGCGGCAGAATGACGTTTTTGCCGACCAGGTCCTTGTAGCGTTCATCGTCCGGATGGACGGCGACCGCGCTATCGCCGAGCATCGTTTCGGGCCGGGTCGTGGCGACGGTGATGAAGCGGTTTGTTTCGCCCTCGATCGGATAGCGGAAATGCCACAAATGGCCTTTGGTTTCGACCTGCTGCACCTCAAGGTCCGAGATGGCGGTGAGCAGTTTCGGGTCCCAGTTGACCAGCCGCTTGTCCTTGTAGATCAGGCCTTGGCTGTA
>SMVA01198707.1_pt1 | contig 14803 bp, 18 predicted proteins | sample 2456451 | NCBI WGS metagenome assembly SMVA01 (sample SAMN11095933, study PRJNA526329) | marine sediment metagenome | biome: Marine sediment; feature: Surficial sediment; material: Deep marine sediment; isolation source: Hadal surficial sediment | place: Pacific Ocean | collected 2014-05 | depth...
GCTTACGTTATTGAATCGGCTTGTGATGCTTGGGGGATTGCTCTCAGTATTGCAGCTGGTTCGGAATAGTCTCAGGTGCTAAATCATCGGCTTCCTGGGCCATCTCAAGATGATTCCAAGGAAGTTGAGCAAGCGCTTTTTCGATAACTGGACTTCCCTGGGAAGTCCAGACATTGGATCGAGTTTCATAAAAAGTGCGCTGGTTGACGATTCTTATCAACTACATGAGGCTCAAACGAACCCAACTGATATTACGAAACTGAATCAAATAGTTGCAGATCTAGTGAATGAACATAGACCCGAACAAATTGGAATCGCAGCGGGGTTGGCCTACTCACGAGAAAAGATGTTGTACTATTTTGATGGTGACAAGCGGGTTGATCTACTAGATGCCTCGCAGGCACATTTATATATCGACTCAGAGGCAGCAGCACTAGCTCTCAACTTAAGCCTTAGCACAAGATTTATTCAGCCACCTGTTAAGGATCCAAATAAAAATTTGAATCAGGCACTGGTGTATCTAGGAAACGGCTTCCAGTTCGTACCTTGCACAAACACTGATAGGGGCTGTCTACCTGGCTTCGCATTGGGTTCTTTGATGCCAGCGGCGGGTAAAGTATTGAGCGGTGAATTGAGAAATAGAATTGCAAAGGTCGCCGATGTACCCGAGAGCGAGCTAAGGATGACCCATTTGTTATCCTCCCGCGGACTGCGCTACATACATGAAGCCGTAACCGGTAGGACCGAAACAGCACATGACATAATTGACGGAGAGAATCAGGAGACTTTTCTCGAATATTCAAAAATACTAGGCCGGGCATTGCAGACCATGGTCACTGGCAGCTCGGTCTGGGGCGGGTTGGTGCTTGGTGGTAACTTTGCTAGCGCTATCTCAAATAGCCTGAATGATGAAGCCATCACAGAGACTTTCAACGACGTTGGTCGCATCTTTCAACACGCCCTGGCGTCCATTCCTATTTCAGTAATTGAAGATAGATACGCCACGAATAAGGCAATAGCTTATGGAATTCGAAATAATATAGAAACCTCCGTGTATGCGTTTGAGTAATTTTTTTCGATTCAATACCCGGTGATACTAGAGCAATTCCAATATTCTGGGATGCTGTCGAATATCATCAATAGAATTAAAGACAACCCCTTCCCACCCTGCTTCCATCGACGTTTTGACCACAGTTTCACTGTCATCAAAAAACAAAGGTGCCTCTGCTAGCCCGGGAATCTCCAATTCAACATTGATCGCCTTAAAGAATTCCGGACTGCTCTTCAGGAAACCAATATCGGCACTATAAAAAATTTTCTTAAAATAGTTTGAGAACTCAAGCTGATCCCATAGATAGGACGCCCGGTAGTGTTCCTGACCAGTGGCAACAAACAGTTCAACTTCAGGTATCGCCTTCAACTGGGTCACAATATCAAACACGTCAGGATTCATATTCGAGTCTTTCTCAAACCAGTAGGATACGAATTCTTCAACTGATCCTCGATACCCTAGTGTAGGTAATATCGCCAGCAAGGCTTCCTTCAAGCCATGCTTGCCCATCACACACAACTCCATAATGGAGTTTTGCTCTCCTTCCCGGGCGGAAAAGAACGCATCTTCGAACTCTTCTGCGTTCACGCCTAAATCCTGCTCTAATGTGGCATTCCATGGTTTGCGTAGTTCAGCATCAACGTGCCAGCCGTCGATCAGTACGCCATCCACGTCAAAAAATATCTTCATTCCCTAGTTTTCCAGATGTTCATTTATAGCAGCCAACATCTCGTTCTTGTCACTGAAGTGATGAGTTGCCATACCTGAATCAGAAGCGTGGACTGTATTCGATAAGGTGTCATCAATAAAAAGCAGTTGCGCGGGTTCGAAGTCGATCTTTTCAATGACAAGGTCAAAAATGGCTCTACTATCCTTCATCATCCCGGATTGGTGGGAAACGAATACATGGCTGAACGGTTTTAGATCGAGAATATTGTCCGTGATGTGGTCCCAATGCATTGCATTGGTATCCGATAGAATTATCAGCGTGGTGTGAGTCGATAAGTCGGTTAGCAAATCAGATACCCAATCCCTGCTGGATAGGCCACCATTCCAATAGCTGGCTAATACTTTGAACGATATAGACAACCCATGATTATCTTTCAGTTCATCATAGAGTGTCCTCGGTGTATTAACGCCTCTGCTCAGCTCGAGCTGACTTATAAGTGACGCAACCATTTCTGCTGGCGTCTGGCTATTACACATTCTGCTGATGTTGTTCAGTAGAATGTCCCTGTCATAATCGAGCAGAACACCACCAACATCAAAGATTATTGCTTTGTCTTTCTGATTCATCAGTAACCGGTCAGTAGTAGAGGATATCTCTTCGAATGAAGTGGATGAGTAAATCTTATTCAGGTAAGGCTTCAATAAAATCCAGAACAATCTTCTGAAAAGCTTTTGGTTGATCCATGTTGGGTAGGTGAGCTGCATCCTGGATCTCGGCCTGTTGGAAGTTTGATATCTCTCTCGACATGAATTCCACAGCAGCGTGCATATAAGGTATGTCGTTAGTACCGATAATGGCCAATATGGGAATATCCAGGTTTTTTAGCAGGTCCACAGCCAGTTTATTCGAATTAGGCAGTCGTTGACCCAGGCCCATTGAGGCATGTGATAGAGCAAGGCGGTTCATTTGATAGGCTAGACTTCGCATCTGTTGATTCACTTCATCAGATGCTCGGCTTCCATCAAACCAGATTTGCGTTTCGATCTCGGCTACCAGATCTAAATCACCTGCCTTTTCGGCTTCTTTAACCAAAGTGAATTTATCAGGTACTGGCACATCAAATTCTAGCCCGGACGGAGCTGAATCCACCATAATCAATGCTCTGACATCAGTTGGCTGTGCTAAAGCGTAATCCATTGCCAACCCACCACCCATGGAACAGCCTATGAAAATAATGGGCTCCCTGACCTCTAGATGCTCCAGCAGAGCAATAAGGTCCCTAAGGTGACTGAATTCCCCATCTGTGGGTTCACTCTTACCAAAACCACGCTGATCGTACCGAATCACTGTGAATTGGTTGGAAAAATTGTGTAGTTCATTATTCCACTGACGACTGTCAGCCACACCTGCGTGAAGAAATACAAGTGGTGGTCCACTTCCTGTTACCTCATAGTAGATCGAAGCATTGTCAACTTTTAGCATTTTGGACCCTTCTCCTTCGATAGTTATGCTCATCATTACTCCCGGGCATTCAACCACTTTAGTGCAAAATCTACCGCCTCTCGAATACTAAAAAGCTTACAGTGACATCGACAACTTTATGTCCAATATGGAATTCAAGCAATTCTTTCTTTTGTCCGAGCGGTAATTCAGACTACAAGGAGTTCCCCCTAAACCTCGATTAACATTTGAAGCATATGGACAACTCGACCGTCAAATTAAAATTGGATCTAGCAACGTTTGACGAAAAAGAATTTGCTAGTCAGATTAGACGGGTTGAAGAAGATACAAGTTTATATTCGATGGTTGAACTCGGTGACAATGAAGAAAATCGAAGAAAATTATATGAGCTGAATAAAAAATGTTCAGCTGACATTTCCGGTAGAGGTGAGTTCTATACCTATGATGATTTCTGTAAGAATCGATACGGGCCCGGTTATGATGCTTCATGCGCGATAATAGCCATAAGGGCGTCGGAATGGGTCGGGTTATCCGTCAATTCAAATTGGAGTATGAAAGGATTCATGTTCAGCGAGATGACTGGCGTAGCACGTGATCACCGAAGAAAAAACATTGCCCTTGTGATGAAAATTTATGGTATTCGGGCCGCAATTAGAACAGGTGCAACGGTGGTCTATACAATTACCCACAGTGGGAATCTAGCTTCTATTGGGATGAATCTTCGGTTAGGTTTCGTTTATACGGATTGGGATACACTTCTCTAAGCAACGCGTTTGCTATAAACGTAAATCACTGTATGACTACAGCACCAATACCAACAATATCCGCAAATAAATTGTGAGCTGCATGGCACAACCTATATCCATATCTGTACTAAACGAGCAGCTTGCAGAGATTTGTGAAGCCGGATTTCATCTGATGGGTCCGGCTCAGGCCAAGCGAACGGGTAAGTTCAGGCTTTTTTGCAAAGATCAAAAAAAGGATCTAATGGTTGTATTCGTTGCACATGCTGATGACAAATACGTGGGTCATGCAAAAGTCGTATGGGATTCCGACTACCCCCATTTCTCAAAAGACCGTGTGCCAGAAATTCAAGATCTCAACGTTTTACCAGCGTATAGAAATCAGGGCATTGGCACAGCAATCATCAATGCTTGTGAAACTCAGGCATTTACTCGATCTAATGTCGTCGGAATTGGAGTAGGACTTCATCCCGGTTACAACAATGCACAGAAATTATATCCTAAATTGGGTTACATCCCAGACGGACATGGCGTTCACTACGGCAACCAACCCGTAGTAGAGAGACAAACCTACATTTTCGATGATGACCTGGTTCTATTCTTCAGAAAAATCAAGGCAAGCTAGCCTGGGTTTTGAGTCGGTCCCTTAAAAGGCTAGTCGCACTGAACCAGGGGCAAAACTCCATTCATAATTTCTATTTCACCTACAATGGTAACTAAACTTTAGGGGTAAAGATTGAACAGCAATATAACGCGGATAACAGACTATTTTCTTGAACTCGATGCTCTAAAACTCGTTAATCGTCGTACCAATTGGATACCTGATGTGTCATCACAATATGTAGCCGCACGATTAGGCTTGTCAACGTATGGAGTCGATTTTCACATCACTTGATTCAACCGATAAGACGGCCATTTGCTATACCTGCCAATAAAATTAGAAAACTATAACTACATTCTGCATCGATACTGGGAGAGACATGACACAAAAACATACAACGATTCGAGACGGTAAAAGACTACTCTGGTATACAGTTTGGTAGAAATAAGAGTGGCGGTGCTACCGACGCAATTTCACCACTGTGAGAAGATCACTTAAAACAAGAAGGAAATATTATGGGAAGAATAGTCATTGCTGTATATAAGCCAAAACCTGGCAAAGCAGCAGCACTTGAGAGCTTGGTGGAAACTCATGTATCGATATTGAGATCAGAGGGTTTGGTGACTGAACGGGAGTCGATCATCATGCGCGCCAACGATGATACGATTATCGAAGTTTTCGAATGGGCATCAGAAGAAGCAATTGAATCCGCACACAAGAATCCTGCCGTTCTGGAGATGTGGCAGCAGTATTCTGAAGTCTGTGATTACATACCCATCGCTGAAGTCGGTGAATCGGCACAAGTGTTCTCAGAGTTCACTCCATTGAATTAGTATAAATATCAACGTCAGAGAATTACTCTAACCCTGCTGCCTGGGGATGTTACGAGTCATCGAATAACCATCCATGGCACCCGATGAGTCCAAACCCGTTATGCAGATTTTCTTGGTAGACTTGGTGAAAACCAACTTGTGAGGAACATCATGGATCTGGAAACAATCACCTATGAGACAAAAGGTCTCGTCGCCTATGTCACACTGAACAGACCCGAAAAGCTCAATGCGATGAATGCCACCATGCATGCGGAACTGGCCCAGGTCTGGGCAGACTTCAGGGATGATGAATCGCTCCGGGTTGCTATTCTTTCAGGGAATGGAAGATGTTTCAGTGCCGGTGCAGATTTAACCGATGGCGCACCGGATAACTACGTGTACCCAGCGGATTTCCCTGACATTACTCAGACACAGAAGGTGTACAAGCCAATTATTTCTGCGCTACACAGCCATGTCGTGGGCTACGGGCTATGGATCGCCCTGGATACTGATATTCGAATTGCGACAGAAGATACAACGTTCTGGCTACCAGAACCCCAATGGGGTATTGCCACCATTCCATGTGGCTGGTTTCCAAAGATTATGCCGTGGGCTATTGCATCTGAACTGCTGCTTCTCGCAGAGAGAGTGACAGCCCAACGAGCTTACGATGTCGGCATGATTAACAAGATTGTACCGGCGGACCAATTGATGGCAGAGGCGGAGAAAATAGCAAAACGGTTCTGTGAGTTGAGCCCGGTTGCTGTACAGGGAATGAAAGAATCCATGGTCAGGGGTGCATCTCTTGACTATGCAGACATCAACGAAATTACCTCTGAAGTACAAACACGGGTGATGAATTCCGAAGATCGAAAAGCAGGGGCACGGGCATTTACGGAGAAAGGGCAGGCACTCTGGCCGGGGAAGTGACTATTCAGGCGATGCTCGAATAGTCATCCTGACCGGGGTCGCGCACGACACGCAGGTTGAAGGATCTCATGGAGGTCCTTCGACAAGCTCAGGACGACAATTTCTGAGTGTCATTCCCAAAACCGCAGGCTAAATAATGACAGTGGTTTTACCAGGCATGAGTCTCGCCATTCCATTGAAAGAAGCTGCCGGAATTTTCTGAATTCAAACCGGCAATCACGTTAGCGATGCCCTCGGCGCTTTCTTCTGAAGAAATATCAGCACCCTCGCCACCCATATCAGTTCTCACCCAACCCGGGTGAATAACACAGACATCAATATTCTCTTTTGCTAACTCTATCGCTGCCATCTTCATAAACTTGTTTAATGCCGCCTTTGATGTGCAGTAGGCATATGCCATGGTCATATCCAGGTCAAGTGCACCCATCTGGCTAGTGATCGTAACAACCTGTGGGTTATCTGAAGATCTGAGATTTTCAATGAGCGCCTGCATTACCCTGACTGGCGCCATGGTGTTGATATTCATTGTCTCGGCCCAGCCGTCAAATTCCATCTTCAGCACACTCTGATCTTCATAGGCCGGTCCAGACATGCCCGCATTATTAATGAGTATATCTATAGTGATCCCTGTGAGCTCTTCAGCCAACCCGGCAACGGAATTCGTTTCACCCACTGACACCTGGCAAACCCTGACATCATTTGTACCGGCTAATTCATTGAGTGCACCGGCCTCTGCCGCGTCCCGACAACAAGCGAGAACTGTATCTCCTTTGCCTGCATAGATTTTTACAAGTTCCAACCCAATACCTTTGTTTGCACCTGTAATCAAAACTGTTGTCATGCGCTTTATTCCTTTTCTGGTTAATTGTGTGAGTTATGCTGATCAATCGCCGCTGTAGAAACAGCCAGGCTGGTGAGTCGCTTTAATTTCTGCGCTCCAAAAGCCAATGCTATAGCGATTCCAGATAACATGTACAGCCCGTAGCTGAAGCTTCCTGTGAAATCGTATAACAGTCCCAGGGAGACCGGACCGATTACACCCCCTACTTCCGCTGCTGAGAAAAAGAGCCCTGTCGCTACGCCGACAGTCTTCTCACCGATGCCGGGAAGTTCAATCAGCGTTAAGACGAGTACCGTCATCAGGGAAGATCGCGCGATTCCTTGCAGCAGTAATCCGCTTAATCTAAATGGCTCCGATTGAATTTGTAGCAATAAACTTGCACCAGCGGCGCAAAGGCTCAGCGCAATCAAAATATTGAATCTACGACCCGGGGTTGCCAACCTTGGGATGATTAATGAACCCGCTAGACCAATAACCGTCGGAATAGCAGCCCAGTATCCTGCTTCAACCAGCGTCATGCCACCGTTATGCAATAACTCCGGCAACCAGTTATTCAATCCGTGGTTGAACAGGAAGACCCCCACACTCATCGCCAGTACCAGCAATACAGCAGGTTCCTTAATTAACTGCCTCAAAACCTGGGTTTGAGGCAATGAGCCTGCAGCAGAAACTTCCTCATTTTTGGATGCTTGCCTCGGGTAGGAGCTGATTGCAAGCCAGATCAGTGAACAAATGACACAGACACCAGCCCAGATGGACATGACATCCCGCCAGGAATCGTTCAATACCGGCAATAAAACCGAGTGGGTCATGGTCAGGGAGACCATACCGCCGATGGCAGGTCCTGTCATGTAAATACCCATGGCTAGACCTCTTGAAGAACCCTGGAACCACTCGGTAACAACCTTGGGCGCTCCTGCAGAAATAATCGGGCCCCCTATGCCGAATAGCATGACTGCAACCAACAGCTCAGTGAAGGTGTCTGCATTTCCACGGGCAAATACAGATGCACCCATCAACAAGCCGCCAATCGTCAGCGCCACCCTTGGGCCAAGTTTATCCAACAACATCCCACAGGGGATGGCGGAAACAATATAAACCAGCTGCCAGGCACCCATTGTGCTGCCCATGGCCACATGACTAAGCTGAAGATCCTCCTCGATCAACTGCACAAGTGGCGCCAGGCTCGTTACAACCAGCCCAAAAGCTGCATACAGGAACCAGACACCTGCCAACAATAGCCAACGATATCTCGACGGTGACTGAATCAAAATAATTCCTATGGATTACCGGTACTGAGTTGGATCCTGAAGACCAGCGGCAGCAAATCCTGCCTTGCGGATCCGGCAGCTGTCACAGGCACCACAAGATCTACCATCTTCGCTCAACTGATAACAAGAAACCGTAAGCGAATAGTCAACTCCGAGCGATGCGCCAAGTTTTAGGATCTCTTCCTTCTTCATCATGATCAAAGGGGCCCGGATAGAAATTTTGTCACCTTCTACGCCCACTTTAGTCGCAAGATTCGCCATTGTTTCGAACGCCTCAATGAACTCTGGTCGACAATCCGGGTAACCGGAATAATCAACCGCATTCACACCAATGAAAATGTCCTTTGCACCCAGAACTTCAGCCCAACCAAGCGCATAGGACAGGAACACGGTATTCCTGGCAGGCACATAGGTGACCGGAATTTCATCCACAGCCACCTTATCGCCGACAGGAACGTCTATTTTCATGTCCGTGAGCGCTGACCCACCGAAGGCGCCAATATCGATGTGCGCAACTCGATGTTCTGCTGCCTGAAGATGGTTTGCCACCTTTTTTGCGAATTGAACCTCGGTGCTATGTCGCTGGCCATATTCAAAACTGAGACAGTAGCTGGCAAATCCCTCATCCCTTGCAATGGCAAGTGTCGTCGCAGAATCCAGACCACCGGAGAGCAATACGACAGCACATTTATCAGACACCCGGCTTATCTCCCCACAACATTTTATGTAACTGAATCTGCAACCTCACCTGCAGACCATCTTCGAGTATCCAATCGGCGAGCTCCCGGGCATCAAGCTGCTCATGACTGGCTGAAAAAAGCACGTCGGACACCTTCCCGAGAAGATCATATTCCTCGATTTTAAACTTTGCCCAGTCATAATCCTGCCGATCGCAGAGAACAAATTTCACCTGGTCTTTTTGCGAGAGATGGGCGATATTCGCATACAGGTTTTTTGACACTTCTTTCGAGCCGGGTGTTTTCAAGTCCAGTACAACCGAGACTCTCTGTTCAACTTCGCTGGTGTCAATTGCACCGCTGGTTTCAAGTGACACGTCATAGCCTTCGTCACACAAACAGGTTAACAAGGGCAGGCAATCGGTCTGTGCAAGTGGTTCACCCCCGGTGACCGTGACATGTTTGGCTGTGAAAGATTTCACTCGAGAGAGGATTGTCTCCAGACTCATCATTTCCCCGCCACTGAAGGCATAGGCCGTGTCGCAGTACTGACACCGCAACGGACACCCCGTTAAGCGAATAAAGGTTGTGGGTATGCCTGTGGTCCTGGTTTCCCCTTGCAGGGAATGGAATATTTCAGTGATTCGCAGGCTTTTGGGGGTCACGTTGTTGGGGGTCACGTTGTTACTGTTGTTCGCAGTTAACATTGTCTCTTAAATAAGATTCGGCAAGCTTGGCAACCGATGACCCTTTCTGTGTTTCGATGACCTGTGTGAGAATATCTGTTGCCCGTCCACAGTCACCCATCAGGTTATAGACCTTACCTAATTTGAATGCGGCATCCGGGACTTTACGGTGATCAGGGAAGAAGGTGATAACCTGGGCCAGTGCTTTTCTTGCACCGTCGTAATCAGGCTCCGGCTTGGCTGCATAGACTTCTCCCAGCCAGTAGTAGGAGTTCGCGGCAAATTCACCATCGGGATAATGGCGGATTAACGCCTCCAACTGACTGATTGCAAGATCGTACTGACGGTTTCGAATCAACTCCAGGGATGTTTCATAGAGCGTTTTCTCATCCTGGGTACCGACTTCTGGAACTTGATCAATTGGGTTTACATCTTTGCCAGCACCAGTGGCATCGACGACGCGTGTACTAACGGGATTCGCCTGTAGATTTTGAAATCGTTTATCCAGCTCGAGATATCTGTCTTCCTGGGTCGTTCGCATTCTCTGCAACTGGTAGGTTAAATTCTCAACCTGACCACGCAACTCCATAACTTCCTGCTGTAGATATTGCAGCTGATACTGGCTCTCTATGCCATCAACCCCTGCCGAGTCATCTTCTATGGGAGCCTGGAAGGGCACAAGATCTGGCGATGTATTGCCTGGCCCAATTACACTTGAGCGCGATTCAACTGCTATGGGACTCTCGGCTGCCGTCAATGTCGCTGAAGCGACGACCAGCGATACAACTAAAAATGGTGTGCAACCTTTTGAAATCAGGTCGAACACACCATTTCGGATCGGGCAGTACTTAATCATATGACGCCCGTGACTATTTTATCGATAGACGACTTCGACTCGTCTGTTCTCTGCCCAGGAACTCTCGGAATGCCCTGCGTTAACCGGCTTCTCTTCGCCGTAGCTAACAACCTCAATCTGGGACCGGGAAGCGCCCTGTGCAATCAGGTAAGCCCTGATAGCATTCGCTCGGCGCTCACCAAGGGCAAGGTTGTATTCCCGCGTACCACGCTCGTCTGCATGGCCTTCAAGCCGTACTCGCATCAGGCTGTCACCACTTAAAACACTGGCATGCTTATCGAGTTCTGCATGGCCTGAGCGTTTAACAATTGCCTGGTCAAAATCGAAGTAGAAAATGCCCTGTAGTGTCTCTGTGCCACCCATTCCATCGGATGAGTCCAGGGGAACGACGATTTTTCCACCTTTAACCACCGGCTTAACAGGCCCCTTTTTCGTCTCGGGCGCCATTGTTTCAGCTGGGGCCTCGGTCATCGGCTCTATTCCAGCGCTATCTTCGGGCTCGTTACTGGCACAGCCAGCCAGTAGGACAATTGCTATGCCAACGGCAATAAAGCCACGAATTTTTGTTATTCCCATGATCAACTCCTGATTACTCAAAGCACCGAAATGCCTAACATTAGCCACCAACAATCCGTTGGTTTGCCCAAAGAGCGAATTAAACCACATCTGCGTCCATAAATTCACTCTCAAAGGCAGATTAACTGTGATTTATCCGCCATATCGACGAACGCAACCTTACAAAAATCAACTCTAGTCGTATACCGGTTCGAACACTTTTCGTTTCTTAGGAGACCATGCAGGTTCCCTGACGTCCCCAACACTCGATGGCAGGTTAAACTTCACGCCACCATCTATGGATACAGCTGCCAATATGCCTCGCCCACCAAATTGGGTCGCGTAGATGAGCATGCTGCCATTGGGGGCAACGCTAGGTGATTCATCCAGGGAAGTTTCTGTCAGTATCCTCAGCCTGCCACGCTTCAGGTCCATGTACGTGATATGGAAAATACCTTCCCGACGATGCACCATGATCAGGCCGCTGCCATCAGGCAGCAAACTTGCCTTGGCATTGTAATCACCGATGAAAGTGAGGCGTTCGATCTGGAAATCCCGGAGGCGAATTTGGTATATCTGAGGCTGGCCTCCCCGGTTTGAAGTAAATATGATGGCTTCCCCGTCAACCGTCCATGAAGGCTCTGTATCAATCCCATAGTGGCGGGTGATGCGGCGCAGGCGCCTGTCTTCGAGGTTCAGAATGTATATGTCAGGATTGCCGTCTTTGGACAGCACCATCGCCAGCTGTTTCCCATCCGGGGAGAATGCTGGTGCCCCATTCAGGCCAGGAAAATCAGTAATTTGTTGCCTGCGCCCGGTGACCAGGTCCTGAATGTATATTGCGGGTCTGCTATCTTTTTCAAACGACTGATAGGCAATTCGCTGGCCGTCTGGCGACCAGGTGGCAGAAAGAATCGGCTCCCTGGATTCAAGTATGGTTTTGACCCGATGGCCATCTGCATCTGCCACATTTAAGCGGAATAATCGATTGTCTATTGCACCGGACGCTGTCACATACACTATCTGAGTGGAAAACGCTCCCTCTATTCCCGTTAGCTTCTCGAATACGACATCACTAACGTAGTGGGCCATATCTCTCAGTTCATCTTCGCTACCCACGATAGACAGGCTGACCTCAGCGGATTGCCTAAATACATTGTAAAGCTCGAAATGCAGCTTGATGCCTGCCGGAACTTTTTGCATATAACCAATTACCAGGTACTCGACCTTGAGCAGGCGCCAGTCCCTAAAGAACACTTCGTTACCCTTGTGCGGAAGACTCAACATCTGATCAGCGGGTAAAGCCTGAAAGCGCCCACTCAACCTGAGATCCGCACCAATCACTTCTGAAATATCAACAGGCAACCTTCCCCTGCCTCGCCAGTCAAAAGGAACAACGGCGACATTGACAAGATTGTCGACTCCCTTGGTGACCTCTATTCGCAATTCCGCAAATGCAAAATTGCTGATCAAACTACACAGGGCGATTTTTAATATCAATTTCATGTCTATTTGTACTTCGTGATTAAGTTTATAGCCGTAAATCTTCTGGTCTGAACAGCACAGTAAATTCCCTGAAGTCTCGTTCAAATTGACGGGACCGGGCCGGCACCTGGAATCTTTGCGTCTTTCTCACTGCCAGGATCGCTGAACGATCAAAAGCATCGTTACCACTACCCTCTTCTAGCACAACATCCACAACCTCACCCGTGGGTACGAGAATTACCCGTAATAACGCCTGCATGCCGTTTCTTGCGCTCGGTGGTCTTGACCAGTTGCTGATGATATCGCGCTGAATCTGGGACACATAGGCAAAGGCTTTTTCATCATCGGTAATCGCACGCCTTGCACCCTGTTCTGCAAGAATGGACATGGCCAGGCTTTGTTCCATCTCTCTACGCTCGGCTTCTGATGATGGCTCTTTAACAGGTTCTTCGGCTAGTTGCTCTTCTGCCAGCTCCCTGGCCCTTTCCTCTTCCAGTCTTCGTTGTTCGTCAAGCTGTTTTTGCAGGTCTTTCTTCTTCGCCAGTTCAATGGCTTCCTGGAGCAACCGGTCGCTTTTTTTGTCAACGATTTGTTGATTCTTTATTCTTCTTTCCCTGTCTTTCTTCGCCTGCTCTTCACGCTTCTTCGCATCAAACGGATTCTCATCCACCAGATTTGCTTCAATGTAATACCGCTCAACTGGTGAGCTGAACAAAACTTCCTGGCTATCCCAGTTCATCATAAGTAAACCGATGACGGCGGCATGAACACCGATCGCGAGTGTAAACGAAATGATGTAGTTGAGTGTGTTATTCATCCGCAGAAATTCACAAAGGCATTATTTCTGCGTTCGCTTTTTAGGAGGTTGAGTGATAAGACCCACACTTTTTGCACCTGCGAGTTGCAATACATTCATTAGATTAATAACGACCCCATATTTCAGTTGTTTGTCACCTTCCACCAGAACCTTTATTTCTGGATTCGCACGGATTATTTTTGCGGCACGTTCTGATATAAGCGACAACTCAACTGGTTCTTTTTCATCGCCCACATTCATGTAGTAGGACTCATCGGCTTTGATAGAAACCACCAGCATCAGTTCATTTTCATCTATCTTGATCGGGCCACTTGCCGCCTCGGGGAGATCCACCTTGATTCCCTGGGTCAGCAGCGGCGCAGTCACCATAAATATCACCAGCAGAACAAGCATGACATCAATGTAGGGTACGACATTGATTTCTGACATTGGCTTGCGTCTGTTTGGTTTCGCCATCTCTTAACTCGCTTCTACCTTTGTTCAGGCGCTGTGTGAAGCACGGTACAAAATACTGCTGAGTTCATCGCCAAACGCGTCGAACCGATTCACAATGATCTCTACCTGGGCCGCATAACGGTTGTAGGCGATCACAGCCGGAATGGCAGCAAAAAGACCCATAGCTGTTGCGATCAACGCTTCTGATATTCCCGGTGCAACCACTGCAAGGCTGGCCTGGTTTACCCCGGCCAGCCCACGGAACGCATTCATAATTCCCCAGACCGTGCCAAAGAGTCCAATGTAAGGACTGGTTGAGCCCACAGTGGCGAGAAAAGGCAGATGCGTCTCTAATCGTTCTTCTTCCCTGGAAATGGCTACCCGTAATGCCCGTTGCACGTTCTGCATAACACGATCAGCATCAAACTCCTTGTGCTGGTTTGAGCGAGTAAATTCCTTAAACCCTGAGACAAAAATATTTTCAACTCCAATCGGATCATCTTCGGCTTCACTTATTTCCTGAAAGACCTTTCTCAAATCTTTTCCGGACCAGAATTCATCTTCAAATTCTTCAGCCTGTCGCCGAATAGCAGTAAGGGCGAAACCTCTTTGGAAAATCATCACCCATGAAGTTATCGAAGCCAGTATCAGGATTGCCATGACAATCTGGACAACGACGCTGGCGTTGAGGACTAACTCCAGAATGGAAATTGGCTCATTCACAAAACTGCTCCACTATTTGCTTTCATCTTTATCAAATAAATCACTCGCCCCTGCCCGCGCTGGTGGTTTCAATCCAAAGTGAAGATAAGCATGACGAGTTGCAACCCTTCCCCTGGGTGTTCTCATGATAAACCCCTGCTGGATCAGAAACGGCTCATAAATGTCTTCGATGGTATCCCGCTCTTCACC